>Ga0193729_1000776_pt1 | contig 16614 bp, 16 predicted proteins | sample U1c2metaG_FD_143036 | JGI IMG/M metagenome (GOLD analysis project Ga0193729, IMG submission 143036) | Soil microbial communities from a riparian zone of the East river system, Colorado, United States - U1c2 | ecosystem: Environmental > Terrestrial > Soil > Riparian zone | place: USA: East River...
AGGCTGCTCAACTGAGGCCGGTCCATGGCAGAAATCCCCCTCCAAAAAGTTTCGCTGCGAGCCCCTGGTGCAAATAAGGGCCCCGCCGCGGCAGCGCTCATTGATGTCCAGGGGCTTTCCCTGTTTTACGGGGCGAACCAGGCGCTTCGAAATATTTCGTTTAGCATTGGCGAGAAGGTGGTTACCGCCTTCATTGGTCCTTCCGGGTGCGGAAAATCAACCCTGCTGCGGTGCTTCAACCGGATGAATGATTTGATTGATAACGTGCGGATCGAGGGAACAGTCAGAATTGCCGCGCAGGACATAAACAGTCCCGAGGTGGACGTGATCGAATTGCGCAAGCGGGTCGGCATGGTGTTTCAAAAATCCAACCCGTTTCCCAAGACCATTTACGAGAACGTCGCCTACGGGCTGCGGTTGCAAGGCGTGACGCGGAAAGCGGAGCTGGATGCGATCATAGAGGAGAGCCTCCGGCAGGCGGCGCTCTGGGACGAAGTGAAGGACCGCCTGAACACCAGCGGGCTGGGCCTCTCCGGAGGCCAGCAGCAGCGGCTGTGCATTGCGCGGGCGATTGCCATCCGGCCGGAAATCATCCTGATGGACGAGCCGGCTTCGGCGCTGGACCCCCTGGCCACGGCTCGCGTGGAAGAGTTGATTCTTGAATTGAAAAAGGACTTCACGATTGTCATTGTGACACACAACATGCAACAGGCAGCGCGCATTTCCGATTACACGGCTTTTTTTTATCTGGGCCAATTGATCGAATACGGTCCCACCAACGCAATTTTCACACACCCTTCCAACAAACAAACCGAAGACTACGTTACCGGTCGGTTCGGATGATCATCCAGGCATGGCCACACAAACGCATTTCGAAAAGGAACTCTCCGATCTGAAGGAGAAACTGCTGACCATGGCCAGCCACGCCGAGACTGCGGTCAGAAACGCAGTGGCGGCGCTGGTCAATCGCGACTACGATCTGGCCCAGCGAGTGCGGGAGGAGGATGGCGTGATAGACCGTTTCGAGATTGAGGTGGACGAGATGGCGATCAACCTTCTGGCCAAGGCCCCGCTGGCGAGCGATCTGCGTTTGATTGCGGTGGCGATGAAGATCTCGCAAAATCTAGAGCGGGTGGGCGACGAAGCATCGAAGATTTCCAATCGAGCACGCGAGTTAAGCCAGGAGCCGCCGATCAAACTGGCGGTAGATATCCCGCGAATGGCCAATCTGACCCTGCCGATGCTCAAAGGGGCTTTGGATGCGTTCGTGAATCAGGATCCGGCGGCGGCGCGGGCGATCATTCCGCAAGACAAGGAGATTGATTTGCTTAACAAAGAGATTTACCGCGCGCTGGCCAATCACATGAGCCAGCACCCGGACACGATTACTCAATGCCTGAATCTGATGGTGGTCGCAAAAAGCCTGGAACGGATCGCAGATCACGCCACCAACGTGGCGGAGGACGTAGTTTATCTTTACGAGGCTCGGGATATTCGCCACACAGGAAAAGGGAGCGTTCCGGGGACGCCAGGGGGAGCCGCGCCGAGCCCCAGCGCCTAATTCTGCCCGGGAAAATCGAACCAGGGTGAGCGTAGAGCTCGTCTGAACTTCTTCTTGAGGGGGAATTTTCTGCCCAATTTTCCTCTATTTCGAGAGTGATCGGCCTCGATGTCTTAAAATTAGGCAGCCTTCCTTTGTCAAATTCAGAAGCTTACCTTTAAAGATCTTCTTGGTGGGTATTTCGCATTTCTAATCTTGGCAAAGGGCGTGCTATTGCAGGACAGCGCAAGGCGAGGACACGAGCCGCGATAGAAAGGTTATCTACAATTTTAGGCACATGAAAATTCTTAATCTGCTCCTGGGCAATTCCGATCGGCGAGTTGGCAATCTTATTGAAACCCTGGTTCGGGATGTATGCGACAATTACGCGATTGTTCACTGCACGAGGACTGCCCGGGTTGATGAGTTCATTTACCAGGGCTGCCACGAGGAGTTTGACCTGGTCATTCTCGCGTCCGACAGCCTGTTGCCAGCTCCGGGGCAGGCGACGTTCGCCTGCTCCCTGTGCGATGGCATCCGGGCAATGCGCGCGCGCAAAAACCACTCCGACATGCCGATCATTGCCGTAGGTGTTTCGGCCCACAACGAGCTGCCCTTGGCGGATGCCGGCGTGGATTGCGTGCTCGGGCTTCCTTTCGGGTGCGAAGAATTAAAGGAGGCGCTTCGTAACCATTTGAGCATCCCGGCGGCGGTCGGCCAATCCAAGGCCGAACCACTTTCAGGAATTCTGACCCGGGTCTTCCAACGCCTGACGCAGCCGCTGACGTTTTCCAAGTCCTCATTGGCTGGGACTTCCGGGAATGGTTTGAAATAGAGCGGCGAGTCCAGTAGGCTAGCCTTGGGCATCACAGCCGCCTTTTCCATTGACGCACAAGAAGGCTTGTGGTCAGTTTGCCCACCGATGATATTCCTCCAATGGCCTTACGCTAGCGCGAGTATCCAAATGGATTTTCACATCCTGGCACCATGACCTCTAATCGTTGCTTTACACGCCGTTCATTTCTAAAAGGCCTCGGCGCTGGCGCGCTCGCGGCTCCCTTTATTACTCGGGGGCTGATGGCGCAGTCTCCCAACAGCACCGTGCGGCATGCCAGCATCGGGTCCGCCGGACAGGCCTGGTCCGACATCCAGGAACTGACCAAGTTCAACGACCTGCAACTGGTCGCAGTGGCTGAGGTGGACTTGAAACGAACGGGCGAACTCAAAAAGAAATTTCCCGACATCAAGATTTACCAGGATTGGCGCAAGCTATTGGAGGCCGAGGCGAAGAATATTGATTCCGTAAACGTCTCTGTCCCCGACCATATGCACGCCTCGGTTGCCATGAGCGCGATGCAACTGGGCAAACATGTGTACTGCCAAAAACCGCTCGCCCATGACCTCGATGAGGTGCGCAAGCTCTCTCGTTTCGCCCATGAAAAAGGCCTGGTCACCCAGATGGGCATCCAGATCCACTCGGTGAACCATTACCGCCTGGCCTCGCGATTGGTGCGCGATGGCGCGATTGGCAAGGTTAAAGAGGTCCATTCCTGGTGTCCCAAGTCGTGGGGCGACGCCTCGCCGCGGCCGGAGGTATCCGCTCCCGTGCCGGAAGGTTTCGACTGGGACCTGTGGCTGGGCGTGTGCGCCCCGCGCCAGTTTATCGGCGATGCCTATTATCATCCTGCGAACTGGCGCAAACGGCTCGATTTCGGCACTGGCACTTTCGGCGACATGGGATGCCACATCTTTGATCCGGTTTTCGATTCTCTGGGCCTGACCGCGCCGATTTCCGTCCGTTCCGAAGGCCCGGCACCGAATCAATGGAACTGGGCGATGGACTCGCGCATACAGTACATTTTTCCCGGGACCAGCCACACCGAGGGAAAGACGATTGGCGTTACATGGTACGACGGGGCCTCCAAACCGCCCGCGAACGTCCTGGCACTGCTCGAAGGCGACGAGTTGCCGAATACAGGATCGATCTTCGTGGGAACTGAAGGCGTGATGGTCTTGCCTCACATCGCTCGGCCGTTGCTTTACCCCGATAAGAAATTCAAAGAGTTCAAATATCCCTCCGTCCCGTCCGGCGATCATTATGGTGAATTCATTCAGGCTTGCCGCGGCCTGTGCCTGACCTCTGCCAGCTTCGATTATGCCGGTCCCTTAACCGAGGCGGTTCTGCTTGGCGGGGTCGCTTCGCGATTTCCCAAAACGACGCTCAAATGGGACTCGGCCAAACTGAGTTTCGGGGACAAGGCTGCCGACGGATTTATCCGCCGTGAGTACCGGGCCGGTTGGAGTGTTAAAGGGCTATCTTAAGGCGCGCAATACTCCAACGTCACAAAAACGTAACGTTCCTGCCGTTTGTTCCGCTGCGGGGTGTGCTATACCTGTCAGCGTGCGGAAAAAGATCTTAGTAGTGGAAGACGATGAGGATCTCATTGAACTTTTGTCTTTCAACCTCAGATCTTCGGGCTTCGCCGTTGGCACCGCCGCGGACGGGATCGAGGCGCTGAAGAAAGCGCGCTCGCTGGCTTACGATTTGATCCTGCTGGATCTGATGCTGCCGGAACTGGATGGGTTCGCCATTTGCGAGATTTTGCGCCGCGATCCAGCGACGGCGGACACGCCGATCATCATCCTGACGGCGGTATCCACGGAATTTGCTCGGTTGACCGGTTTGGAAGCCGGCGCCAACGATTACCTCACCAAACCGTTCAGTCCTCGCCAACTTATCAGCCGAGTGAAAGAATTGTTGCACGCGAATTGACCGGAGCCGATTGCGCCAGGAATGGGATTGGATTCGGCGGCAATCCTGGTCATGTGTCCGTGACGGTTCCGTAACCTGCTTGTCACAAAGCCATCATTGTCGCTCGGGCCGCTGCGTGATATGCAAGTGACCTGTGAGATCCAAGATCCTGGTTGTTGATGATGAACCCGAAGCCGTTGAGTTGGTCGAGTTCAATTTGAAGCAGGCAGGCTTTGACGTAGTAGCGGCGGCGGATGGGGCAGAGGCGCTGAAGAAGGCGCGCGCGGCGCTGCCCAGCCTCATCGTCCTCGATTTGATGATTCCGGAAGTGGACGGCTTGGAGGTTTGCAAAATGCTGCGGCGCGATCCGGCCACGGCCATGATCCCGATCGTCATGGTGACCGCCAAAGCGGCCGAGATCGACCGCGTCCTGGGCCTTGAACTCGGAGCCGACGATTACATTACCAAACCCTTCAGCCCTCGTGAGCTGGTCTTGAGGGTAAAGAAAATCCTGCAACGCGGCCGGGCAGCGGAACCCGAGGTCCAGGCCGTCAAGTATGGCGAATTGGTCATCGATGGCCCGCGGCACCTGGTGAGTTGGCGGGGCAAGGGTATTGATCTCACAGCCACAGAGTTCAAACTGCTGGCTTTGCTGGTCCAACGCCGCGGCCGGGTCCAATCCCGGGAGCAATTGCTGCGCGACGTCTGGGAGTACAACAGCCTGATTGACACGCGGACCGTGGATACCCACATGCGACGGCTGCGCGAAAAGCTCGGACCGGCCTCGAAATACCTCGATACCGTGCGGGGCGTCGGCTATCGTTTCGTCGAAGAATAGGCGAAACGCAGTTCGCGGCCCGACGCGAACTCGACGCAGTGAAGCCACCGCGAAGGCTCGCGGGCGCGCAAATGGCCCTTAAAAACGCATGCTCTGGCCGGTCCTGACATTTCTGGCGGTGATGGCGCTGGCGGTCCTGCACTTCCGGTGGCGGCAGCTTGCCAATCGCGCGTTCAATAACCTCTTTAGTCTGCATACGGATGTTCGCTCACGCACGATCATCCAGGCGTTGCGACTGCATGAATTGGCGGACCTGGTGGCTCTGTTGGAAACCGAGAAACCGGTGCTCGAACATGAGCTCAAGCTGTCCGGTCCCAGCGAACGGTGGCTGGAGGTGAACGGGGCGGCGATCTTTAATGGTGGCGGCAAGCGGTACGGCACCGTCCTGGTATTCCACGATTTGACGCGTTTGAAGCAACTCGAGAGCGCGCGCAAGGAGTTCGTGGCAAACGTCAGCCACGAATTACGCACACCGCTGTCGCTGATCAAAGGCTACGTCGAAACTTTGCTGGATGGGGCGAAGGAGGATCCGGCCCTCGCCACGAAGTTCCTTCAGACGATTGATCGCAATGCCGAACGCCTGAGATTGCTCATCGAGGACCTGCTCACCATCTCCGAATTGGAATCCGGCCGAGTCAAATTGAACTTGCAGCCCGTAGCCCTGGTCCCGCTGGTGGATAAGGTCCTGGCCGACTTGAAATCCCGCGCTGCACTGCGGAAAGTGACTCTGGTCAATGAGGCTCCTGAGCTTATTATCCGAGGTGATGCCGACCGTTTGGAACAGGTCCTGGGCAACTTAATCGAGAACGGGATCAAATATGGCCGTTCCGAAGGGACGGTGAAAGTTGGAGGCGGCCAGTTCGATGCAGAACAGGCGCAACTCTTTGTGCAAGACGATGGTCCAGGGATCCCACCGGAGGCCATCGAGCGCGTGTTCGAAAGGTTCTACCGGGTGGACAAAGCCCGTTCTCGCGAGCAGGGCGGAACCGGCCTCGGGCTTTCGATCGTCAAACATATCGTGCAGGCCCATGGGGGAAAAGTCTGGGCGAAAAGCGAACCTGGCCACGGCGCAACCTTCTCGTTCACGATTCCCACGAATTGGAGTGTCCTTCAACAACCGCTGTTGTAAGGCGAAAATGCCAGCCGTAGATAATGGAGCGGTCCGGAGATTTACATTAAGGAGTGACACTGTTAAAACCCGGTTGTGCTGAACGATGCCGCGATCTGGAAATCCCTGAATTCGCCCCGCCGCCTGGTCCTGATTGCGGGACCGTGCGTGATTGAAAGCCAGGAGTTGTGTTACCGAGTCGCCTCGGTGCTGACGCGTGCCTGCGCACGCCTTGGGCTCTCTTACGTTTTCAAAGCCAGTTTCGATAAGGCCAATCGCACCTCGGATAAATCCTATCGGGGCCCGGGGATTGAGGCCGGCCTGGCAATTCTGGCCAAAGTTCGTGCCAAGTTCGAGGTCCCTGTTCTTACCGATGTCCATACAGAGGAACAGACGCGATTGGCTGCGTCCGTCGCCGATATTCTACAAATCCCCGCTTTCCTCTGCCGTCAAACCGATCTTATCGCAGCGGCCGTCCAAACCGGAAAGATTGTGAACCTGAAAAAGGGCCAATTTCTTTCACCGAGAGAAATGGGACAGGTCGTGGAAAAGGCCCGGAGAGCAGGGGCCAAAAAGCTGCTCGTCACGGAGCGTGGCACGACCTTCGGTTATAACAACCTGGTGGCGGACATGCGCTCGATTCCCATTATGCGGGCTTTTGGCTTCCCGGTCATTTTTGACGCGACGCACTCAGTCCAGCTTCCCGGAGGTGGGGGCGATAAATCATGCGGCCAGCGGGAGTTCGCGCCGGTTTTGGCGAAGTGCGCCCTTGCCGCGGGCGCAAATGGCATTTTCCTCGAAACCCATCCACGACCGGAACGGGCCTTGAGCGATGGACCGAACATGGTTCCGCTCGCAGAAATGCCTGCTTTGCTCAGGAGCCTCTTGAAGGTATGGAGCGCGGTGCGATGAGTTGCGCCATTGAAAATAGTTTCCTTCGCCCGCCAAAGGCCGGTAAAGTTCCTGCCGGTGTATCAACCAGCGCCTAACTCGAATTCAACGCGATCGGCGAGCGTGACCGTGCAGGTGCGTTTTTGGGTGGGTTTGAACATTCTGATTTGCTGGATTGCCTTGAGCTACACCGGTCGGGCCCAGGTGCAGAAGACCTGGGAAGGCTCGGCGTTGAAAGTTGCTGACTATTACGATCCACCGCACGAAACACAAATGCGGTCTCTGATCGAGGGAGCCAAGGCACAGCCATCGAAGGACGGACGCACAACGCTAATCACCCAGGGAAGAATGCAAACCTTCGCCTTGAACGGCACCCCGGAAATGGTAGTGGAAGCCCCGCAGTGCGTCTATGACCCGCGTTTGCATTCGATTAGCTCAAGCGGCCCGCTGGAGATGCGCACGGCCGATAAGCAGTTTTACATCCAGGGCGAGGGGTTTGTCTGTCAGAAAACGGACCCGAATCTCATCATCTCGAATCATGTGCACACGATCATCCAGCGGGATTTGGCGGGGGTGGCGATGGCTGGTGGCGCTCCCAAGCCCGGCGCGGAGGACGCCACGAACCTTGACATCTTTTCCGATTACTTCGATTACAGTACCAACTCGGGGCTGGCGACCTACTTGGGAAATGTGCAGGTCGTCGGCACGAATGCCACGGGCACAAACCTCGCCGTCGCCAGCGAAAGCCTCACCCTGGTTCTGCCGATGCGCGAGCGCCGGTTGCAGAGCTTAACCGCCGAGCGCAACGTGGCCCTTGATTATCAGGGCATCCACGCCACGGGTGAGCGCGCGATTTATTCAGCCGAAAGCGGGCTCGCCCGCGTGACCGGAAAACCCTCCTGGCGCGCCGAAAACCGGGGAGGCCATGGCGACGAGTTGGTTATCGACCGCACGAACAAAACCTTCCGGGTAAATGGCCACTCAGATTTGAAAATGTTTAGTCAAACGATGGCGGCCTCCGACTTCATTCCGCACCCCCGAGCAAGCGTGCCCGACGCACCCCCGCCCACGAATCGAGTCGTTGAAGTGCTCGCCGATAGTTATCTGATCCTTTCAAATTCCGCGACTTTCGACGACCACGTGCGCGTTACCGAGAGCGTTAACGGCCAAACGAAAGGCACGCTGACCTGCAGTCGCAAGCTCGTGACGCTTTTCAATACCAACGAGCTCCAGCAAATGATCGCTGAAAACGACGTGGTAATCGAGGAAGGAGATACGCAGTTCAAGGGTGATAAGGCGGTTTATACCGGAACCAATGGCGTGCTGGAATTAACGGGCAATCCCGCTTGGCGTTCAGGTCCGCAGCAGGGCAGGGGCGACTTGCTGCTAGTCAACTTGCAGCGCGAGGAAATGAACGCGCTCGGGCATGCCTCAATGCGTTTCCCCGCCAGAGAACTAGGAGAATCGCTCTCGCCCGGTTCCCCAATGAAGACAAGACCCGCCGCCGCGACCAACCAGTTCGCCACGATTTCCTCCGAGGAATACCTCGTGAAAACAAATTCGGCCCTGTTCCAGAGACACGTTCGACTCGAGCATCCGCAGATGGTCTGGGTTTGCGAAAAGCTGACGGTGAACTTGGCGTCCGCTGATCGGAAAGACGTAAAGATCATCGGGGAAGGAGCGGTGGTCTTTGACCTTACCGATGAAAAAGGAGAGAAAGTTCACGGCGCCTGCGAGCAGGGTGTTTACAACTACAACGTCACCTCAACATCCACCAACGACACTGTTGAGTTGACCGGGAATCCAATCCTGACCACAACCAACGGCACCATCGAAAACAGTGTCATTATTCTGGATCGCGCGCACAACAAACTGATCACGCCTGGACAATATAAGATTTACGGTTTGGCGAAACTCGGCACAAACGCATCTCATTTGTTCAAGTAAGCGGTCAACCAACGCAGGACTAATGCTTGAGCCGGAAACAAAACCTGTGATGCAGCAAGTCGAACCCGGCTCACCCGTGCCGCGTGCATTGAAGGATCCGCTACTGCACACGGAAAAGCTGGTTAAAGAATACCGCCAGCGCCGGGTGGTCAATGGAGTTTCGATAACGGTCGCGGCGGGCGAAATTGTCGGACTGCTGGGCCCGAACGGCGCGGGCAAAACCACCACGTTCAACATGGTTGTGGGGGTGATTAGGCCCGACGAGGGCGCGGTTAAATTCGAGGGTAAAGAAATCACCGGCTTGCCGATGCACCGGCGCGCGCGGCTGGGCATTGGCTATCTCACGCAGGAACCGTCCATTTTTCGCAAGCTCACGGTCGAGCAGAACATTCTCGCGATCCTGGAAACGTGCAAGATGAAACGCCAGGAACGCGCCATCCGGCTCAAATATTTCCTCGAGGAATTGGAACTGACACCCCTCGCAAAAAGCAAAGCCTATACCCTGAGCGGCGGCGAGAAGCGGCGTCTGGAAATCACCCGCGCGCTCGTGACCAGCCCAAAACTGCTGTTGTTGGACGAGCCCTTTAGTGGCATCGATCCAATCGCGGTTTATGAGGTCCAGAAGATTGTTCGCCGCCTCAAGGAGCGCGGGTTGGGTATCCTAATCACCGATCATAATGTGCGGGAAACCCTGAAACTGGTGGATCGCGCCTACCTGATCCATCGTGGCGAAGTGGTTTATGAAGGGGTCGGCGAGCAGTTGGTCAATGATCCCAAAGCCCGGGAGATTTATCTTGGACCTGATTTTAATCTCTAAGTCGCGCCTGCGCTGCGTGCAGACGGCTAAGATGTTTCCCCCTTTACGTTTTCCCATTCACGTCTCAGGCTAGGGCCATGCAACGCGACGTCGTCACCGTTGAGCGCTTTTACACCGGCCACGAGAGCAGCCTCCAACTCAACCTGCTGGCCGGCGCGGCTGGTCTTAAGCGACTCATTCGCGAACCTACCGTCAACCGTCCGGGCCTGGTGCTCACTGGTTTCACCCGCTACTTTGCCTTCAAGCGCATTCAGATTATTGGCAACGCTGAGGCATACTATTTGAAATCGTTATCCCTGGTTGAACGCGAGAATCTCTACCAGAAATTCTTTGCCTACAAAATCCCTTGCGTCGTCTTTTCCCGCAATTTGCACCCGGACAAACAATTCCTGAAAGCCGCCGAGCAGGCTGAGGTGCCCATTTTTCGTTGTCCGCTGGTGACGATGAAGTTTATCAACCTGGCCACCCTTGCCCTGGAGATGATGTTCGCGCCGCGCGGGACCGAAATGGGCAGCATGGTGGACATCCTTGGCGTCGGCGTCATTATTCGCGGGGAAAGCGGGATCGGCAAAAGCGAGAGCGTGCTGGCGCTGATTGAGCGCGGCTACAGCCTGGTGGCTGACGACATAACCAAGGTGACCCTCGTAGATGGCCGCGAAATCATGGGCACTAGCGCCGAGATCACCCGCAACCACATGGAAGTCCGCGGCATCGGGATCATCAATGTGGCGGCCATGTTCGGGGTCAAATGCATTCGGCATGAAAAGAGGGTGGACCTCGTGATCACCCTCAAAACCTGGAATGAGGTGGCTGATGTGGATCGGCTGGGCATGGACCAGGAATTCGTGAAAATCCTCGGGATTGATATCCCGCACATCACCATTCCTGTTCGGCCCGGACGCGACCTCGCGCGATTGATCGAGGTCGCCTCATTCCAGGCCAAGCTCAAGTCCACGGGCTACAATCCGGCCAAAGAGCTCAATGACCGCCTGATTTCCCGCATGGCCGCCGCTTCGAAGCTCTAAATTTAATTGGTAAACACGCCAGCCTTCTGTTACCTGTTAATCGGAAGGTCAGATGAGTGCAAAAAAGATAGCCGATAGCTCGCAAATGACAAAAGACCTGCTGGTCTCTAACAAGCTGGGAATTCATGCCCGGCCAGCGGCGCTTTTTGTCAAAACGGCCAATCGGTTCAATTGCGACATCTTCGTAGAAAAGGACGGCGAGAAGGTCAACGGCAAGAGCATTATGGGTTTGATGATGCTGGCGGCGGGCCCCGGGAGCGTGCTCACGGTTCATGCGCAGGGTCACGACGCTTCCCAGGCATTGGCGGAGCTGGAGATCTTGTTCGACCATAAGTTCGAAGAGGCTTGAAACCCCGAACGGACCGATAACGATGCAATCTGAAATTGACGTTCGGTACGTCGCTCATCTAGCCCGCCTCGCGCTTTCGCCGGAGGAGGAACAGAAAATTGGAGCGCAACTGGGGAAGGTCCTCGGTTACATCGAAAAACTGAAGGAAGTGGATGTGACCGGGGTGGAACCAACGGCCCATGCCTTTCCGCTCGTGAACGTAACGCGCCCCGACGAAACTCGACCCTCTCTTACCAATGAGGAGGCTCTTTGCAACGCCCCGGCTAAAGCCAACGGGCTGTTCATCGTGCCGAAGATCGTCGAGTAGAGTTTCGGGAAATCCCGACCCCGCGCGGATGCCGATTAAAACTCCGCATTGCCGGGCGTGCGCGCGAACGGAATGACATCGCGAATGTTCGCAACGCCGGTCAGAAACATCAGCAACCTTTCGAATCCCAATCCAAACCCCGCGTGCGGCACGGAGCCGTAACGCCGCAAGTCCACATACCACCAGTAATCCGCAGGATTGAGTTTGTGGAATTTCATGTTCTCGGAAAGTTGCTCCAACCGTTCCTCACGTTGCGCGCCTCCGATGATTTCCCCAATCCCCGGCACCAGCACATCCATTGCCGTCACCGTTTTTCCATCCTCGTTTAGCCGCATATAGAACGGCTTAATCTCGCGCGGATAGTTGAAAACCGTCACCGGCGATTTGAAATGTTCTTCGGTGAGAAATCGTTCGTGCTCCGATTGGAGGTTCAGGCCGTACTCCACAGGGAATTCGAACTTTCGCCCCGCTTTCTTCAAAACCTCGATGGCGTCCGTATAAGTGACGCGGACAAACGGCCGATCCACCACAAACTTCAACCGTTCGTGCAGGCCCTTGTCCACGAATTTGCCGAACAACGCAAGGTCCTCCGCGCAGTGCTCGACCGCGTATCGCGCCATCGCTTTCACAAACTCTTCGCCCAGGTCCATGTCCCCCTGCAAATCGCAAAACGCCATCTCCGGTTCAATCATCCAGAACTCCGCCGCGTGCCGGGCGGTGTTCGAATTTTCAGCCCTGAACGTCGGGCCGAACGTATAGATGTTGGACAACGCGCACGCGAACGTTTCGCCTTCGAGTTGGCCGCTCACCGTCAGGTAGGTCCGTTTGCCAAAAAAGTCTGATTCCGGCTTTTCGTCAATGTTCCCCTTCAACGCCGTCACCCGGAACATCTCACCCGCTCCTTCACAGTCGCTCGCGGTAATGATCGGGGTATGGACGTAAACGAAATCCCGATGCTGGAAAAACTCGTGCACGGCAAACGCCAGCCGGCTGCGCACACGAAAAATCGCGCCGTAAAGGTTCGAGCGCGGCCGTAAATGGGCGATCGTCCTCAGGAATTCCTGCGTGTGTCCTTTCTTCTGGAGCGGATAGCCGGCATCCGCCGTTCCGACCAGATCGATCCGGGTGGCTCGCAATTCCCACTTCTGGCCCTGGGCCGGCGATTGCACGAGCTTCCCCTCGATCACCGCGGACGCGCCTGTCGTAAAATGGCTGACCTGTTCGGACCCCGGCGTGCCCTCGTCCACGACGACCTGGACATTGGCCAGGCATGAACCGTCATTCAGTTCGAGAAATGAAAACCCCTTCGAATCGCGCCGGGTGCGGACCCAGCCCTTGACGGTCACGGATTCCATCGGTGCTGACGCTGCCAAAACGTGTTTAATCAATGTGCGCATGGGAACTCTGGATCAAGCCCGCTGCCAAATCTTGCCGGTGGATTAACCGGCTGCGCAAGCGCGAAGGAGCCGGGAGACACAAATTTCTTGCGCCTCGCTCGGCAATTTTAGCGCCATTGTTCGTCGAAGAAACCCGCTTCGATGACGCGTCCCGGCCATCGCGGGCCGGGGGCGGTGTCGAGATCGATGAGCGCCCAATCGGGTAGTTTGGGTGTCTGCAATGCGTTGGAGCCGTAGGCGTCATTGCGAAAATCAATGCCGCCGTTCAGCACGATATAACGCTGTGGGTTAAGTGGATTTGGAAAAATCAGGATGGGTGCGCAGTGAGCCGCGTCGCAGATCTGATCCTTGAAGACGAGTTTTTCCCTCGTCCATTTAAGCGGAAGCCGATTGAGGATTTTCGCCAGCAATTTATTTGAGGACGGATCACCCCAAAGCACAAGATTGCGTGAGGAAATGTCAGCCTCGCTTACTGCCGTGTCGTCCATGACCGGAGCGTCGCCCCGGAACAGGTCGCGCCACATCTTGGTCGCGTAGGCTGATTCGGCGCGGGTCCAGGCGCCAACCTTCTCATTGAAAGGTTTGCCGGTCGGCCGTACGAAAACGAAAGAGCTCATGAACGCATCGTCGATGGGCCCGGTCACGCCTGGATGTTTGCGCAACCCGCTCCCGGGCTCGCCCATCGTCCACCGGCCTGCCTTCTTCCAAACCATGACGCCCCCGCCACGTTTTCGCTTCGACGCAGCCAGCATCTGACCATCAATCACCACCGAGCGAAGTTCGGGCAGGCTCAGCTCGAGCGCGCTGACATTCGTTGTCGTTACGCTCGCCATGCCCGGTTGTTCCAGCCGGGCCTTCACATCGCCGCGCTCCCAATGTTTCTCCATTCCTTCGATCCTGACCCACGCGGCCTCCGGATATTGCAGCGTATAAGTCGTCAGGCGCACCTCCTTGGGCAGCGGATCCCGACCGTGGTTGAGCAGCGCTTCGAGGCGCGCCGTGACTTCCTTTTGGGTTTCGGGATGATATTTATGTGCCGTCTGTGGGCCGATCAATCTTTCCAGTTTGAGCCCTTCGGCTCCCATCGCCTGCTCCATTATCTCGGCCGCTTGTTTTTGAGGATCGATCTCGCCGCTATATGCCACAGTCGGGCAGTTGAACAGGTTTCCGGCGTAGTCCGTCGCATCATACCAACGCCAGAGCTTTTGCTCCCACGCCGGCGGCGGCTCTTTTCCGGCCGCGAAGATTTTTGCAAACACGGCCGTCTCGGCGAAACCCGCCCCGGGCGAGGCGCCGCACCACAGGCCTGAGTGATGTGTAGCCAGATGCCATGCGCTCGCCCCGCCCATTGAAAAGCCCGCCACGAACAGGCGGTTCGAGTCGATCTCATAATCTGCGCGCACGGCTTCCATCGCTTCGAAGACATCCACTTCACCCGCAAATTTCGTTGCGTTGCAAAAGCGGCCGTACGGATGAAGCACAATCGTGTGCGGTGGTGTGAATGGTCCGGGAGAGCCTTCTCGCTCGGCGAGAAACGCCAGCTCAGTTCGCTTTTCGTTCCGGCCGGCCAGCCATACCAATAGCGGGCGCGGGCTGGTCTTGCCACTCAGCGAGGGCGGCGCTACCAGGCCGTATGGCTGGACTGAGCCATCGAGTTTTGAACGATAACCACGCACTACCATGCCAGTGGCATTGAGCCAGGGGGGCTGGCCCGCCCGCAATTCGTGTGCTCGCTCGTTCCCCTGCTGAAGCAATGTTTTTGCGAACGCGACCTGCTTCACCTCAAAGAATTCGTCGTAGCGCAAAGCCCAATCAACGGCTTTATGGAAAACTTCTACATCAGGGACCCGCGCAAGGAGCGCGGGCTTCGAAGCCAAATCTTTTGTGAGTGCATCAATCATGCTGCGCAAAGTGATTGCCCCGGCCGTAAGCTCCTGCCGCTCCGGCTCAGAAATGGCAATGCCCGGCGGCGGAAGACGGTCGGCCCCTAAACCGGCACTGGCGCTGAGCAGCAGCAGCGCGAGGAATGCAAAAGTGGTTTCCGAATATCGGTCCGGCATATCAGCAGTGAGTCTTATTGCTTGTTGCGAATCACGCGCACTCGATTGGCTTCGGTGTCGCCAATGAAAATGGATCCGTCGTTATCCACGAAGATGCCATGCGGCCGCGCCAATTGGCAACTCAGCGGTTCACGCGCAGCGCCATCTCCGCGAGTTCCTGTGCCGGCGGTCAAATGGATCGTGGAGTTGCGGGGATCAACCATCCGAATCACGTGATTTTCCGTATCGGCCAAATAAACCGTGCCGCCGCGCGAGATGCTCAATCCTTTGGGACCTGCCAGCGTCGCCTCTCGGGCCGGGCCGCCGTCGCCGGTGAAGCCTTTCTTTCCCGTGCCGGCGGCCTGATAGATTCTGCGGCGTTCCAGGTCGAGCTTAAGAATCGCATTGCCTTCGCGCAGGGCGATCCAGAGATTGCCTTGCGCGTCGAAGTCGAGAGCTCGCGGGCCGTTGAGCGGTGCGCCTTCAAGCGGCGCGCCGTCGGGCACAGACGTTTTCTCACCGGAGCCGGCGAATGTCGAAATCGTGCCGTTCTGCATGACTACCTTTCTGATGCGATTGTTTTTGACATCACAAATGTAGAGGTTCCCAGCGGGATCGAAACCAATGCTGTGCGGCTCGTTCAACCGGGCCTGGGCCGCCGGACCCCCATCGCCCGAAAAGCCGCCCACTCCCGTTCCGGCGACGGTGCTGATGTGGCCCGATTTTACGTCGAGCCGGCGCACACAATGGTTGAGGCGCTCGACCCAGAAGACGTTTCCAGCGCTATCAAACCGCACTTCATAAGGTTCGCTCAACCTGGCTGCGGTCGCCGGGCCGCCGTCGCCGCTCCATCCAGATTCACCGGTGCCCGCGACCGTCATAATTTTGCCGTCGCTGGCGACGATGCGCAGGCGATGGTTGCCCGTGTCACAGATGTAAAGACCTCCATCCGGGCCGCGGGCGATCCCGGTCGGTCCGTTCAGACGAGCCTCGGTTGCCGGCCCGCCGTCGCCGCTAAAGCCTGGGACGCCGGTTCCGGCGAAGTTGCTGATGAAGGATCGTTCCGCCGGAAACACTAGGGATTGCGCCACGACCAACCCGATGCCACATGGTAAGACGAAGCGCAAGACCCCGGCGAAGCCCACCGGCCCGGTCGATAGCAGAAGAGAGCTGCTTTTCATGTGTTGGATCATAATATGTAACGTGTGCGCATTGGCTCGAAAAGCTTTACTCGTGTTTGCTGCGGGACGGATAGCGCCGTATGTAACAAGCCTGCCCCCGCGGACGTATTAGAAGTTGTGAAAAGACCAACGAGCCGGCCTGTGAGGCGGCACCTGATTGTTCTGCCGCTCATGACACTATTCGCGGCTTCATCTCCCGTAGGGTTGGATGCTCAAACCTACGCCCCGCCGGCCAACGGCGACTATGGCGGCCCCGGCCCGTTCAGCGTGTCGATTGACAGTTTTACCAATCCTAACTATCCGACGGCGAACGGCCAGACGTTGACGGTGTCGTTGTATCATCCGGGCGGGACGGTCGATCCCTCCTCGCCCACGATCTTTTTCGCGCATGGCTTTACCAGTCCCATCGGCAACGCGGCAGAC
>Ga0193729_1000777_pt1 | contig 16612 bp, 16 predicted proteins | sample U1c2metaG_FD_143036 | JGI IMG/M metagenome (GOLD analysis project Ga0193729, IMG submission 143036) | Soil microbial communities from a riparian zone of the East river system, Colorado, United States - U1c2 | ecosystem: Environmental > Terrestrial > Soil > Riparian zone | place: USA: East River...
ATGCTGTGAGCCAAAGAAGCAAAGGACTGGATATGACAGATGACTCTCCATCAAATCCGCCGCCCACATCTCCCAATCACGCAGCCACTGATCGAGATTTGGCATGCTGCGCGCTTCCTGGTGCCGGCAAAGCAACTCGACCGCCGTCGGCGGCGTGCCCGCGCGCGCGTCCAGCATTGAAATATTCACTTCGCGTCGTGAAAAGGCCTGGTAAAGGACCGGCAGGTATCCAATCACGAGAGCGAGCATTCCAAATCCGATGCTCGCTTCAATTACGGTGATTGCCCGCGCCGCGGCGCCTAACGGTGTGACGTCGCCCAGGCCAAGCGTAAAGAAAGTTGTGCCGCTGTAGTAGAAATCTGTGAAGAAGCTCGCCCCGCTATTGACGGTACCCATTCTTGATCCAATGGCCCAGTGCAGCAGCGCGAATCCGAACACGACGCTCGCGGCCCAAACGGTAAGTAACACCAGCAGCGAAAGTGGTCCATAGATTCCCAGAAAGGTTTCGCGTCTTTTGTTTTTCCTGATGGCCCGGGCGACGGCCCACCATGGATTCCAGGTGAAGCGATAAAACAGACGGGTGAGGCGAACGCGGCGGGTTACCCTGCGCGGCAAGACGATCGTTTCAAAGACGTCCCACAGAACACCTGTGATGAGCAGAACTCCAAAGAATCCGATCAGGAGAGCCATTGTTTTGTCTTACTTCAAAAAGTGAAAGACCGGGCAGAATGTAATTCCGCTCCGGTCTTTCGATGGGGCTTAGACTATCGGCCGACTTACGCCGCTTTTTGGACCGGCTTATCGCGCAGAATTTCGATTGCCTTCTTAAGTTGAATATCATCGGGTTGCGGCTTTGGCACAACCGGTTCCGATGGCACACTGGGTTTCTGGTTCGGCTTGTCTTCATCCCCGCCGGCGAGATCCTCGACGTCCGTCGCTTCCGCAGTTTCAGGCCGCTTAACTTCAACCGTCGGCGAGATTCCTGAATGAGTTCGATCCTCACCGAGGAATGGCTTGCCGGTGCCTGACGCCCATTTCACAGTCGTCAGTAACAATCCGTCACCATCACGAAGCGTAAACAATTCCTGTTCAGCGCCAGCGCCGAAGCTCTTCTCGCCAACGACATCACCGCGTTTCGTTTCACTGAAGGCCGAGGCGACAACTTCCGCCGCGCCGGCAGTTCCGGAATCGATCACCACGACAGCTGGTCCGTTGAAAAGGGCCACTTTCGCATCAGCATCGAACGACTTCAAAACTTTTTGCTCGCGGCCGATGGTCTTGGCGATCGCGCCTTCCCGCACGAAGAAGTTTGCAACTGTGACGCCTTCCTGGATTTCGCCGCCGGCGACGCTCCTTAAATCAACCACAATTTTCTGCGCGCCCTGTTTCATCAAATCCTGAAGCTTCGCTTTCACGTCAGCGGCCTCGCCACTATCAAGGCTGTTAATTCTGAGAACGCCGATGCGTCCCTGCTCCATGTGCGCCTCAGCGGCCGGCGCGCGAAATGTGCCACGTTTCACGCTCAGGGTAAGTGGCCGCGCGCCTGAGCGCAGAATTCGCAGTTTCACTTCCGTTCCCGCCGCGCCATTCAACAACTGGCGCGCGTCGTACAAAGAAATGTCGCGCGTCGCTTTGCCGTCGATGTATTCGATTACGTCGCCCGCGCGCACCCCAGCCTGATCCGCAGGTGAACCCTTCACCGGCGCTACGACATATAGGAAGGACGAAGCCTGTGAAAGCTCGGCGCCAATTCCAACTTGATTGCTCTTCGCGCCCGCGCGGTAGTCCTTAACCTGCTCCTGCGTCAAATAAGTCGAATACGGATCGAGTCCGTACGCTAAGCCGCGTAACGCGCCCGCGCGAACTTTTTCCATGTTCGGCTCGTCAACATAGTCGTTTTGAATATGCTGCAGCACGCTCTCAAAGATCTTCTGCTGGGCGTTCGGGTCGTTGGCCGGCTGTTGCGCGCGCGTCGCGATCCAGGCGCCGGCAATCGAATACATCGCGAGCGACGCCGACAGAACAATCATCAGAAACTTGCTTTTAAATGACATCAGTTAATCCTCGAAAAGGCTCGGGGCGGCCGGCAATTTTCACTGTGAACTTAGAGCTTCAGCCGAACGCTTGTATCATAGCCCGTGCTTAAATCGGGCGCAAGCAGCACGCCCTCCGTTAAATTCATCTTAGAGCTGGTCAGTGCATTCATCACAAACACTCGAAGTCACGGCGCCGCCACGTCGCCTGATGGCGCTTGACCTGGGCGCGAAACGCGTCGGGGTGGCCGTCTCTGATGAATTGCAAATAACTGTAACTCCGCTGGCACGCATAGAGCGACGCAGCTGGAAAGACCTGCTGCGTCGGGTTGCTGCGCTCATCGACGATTATGATGCACGGGCGCTGGTCATCGGTTTGCCCTTAAGTTTGGATGGAAAAGAAAACAACGCGGCTCAAGACGCGCAACGAATCGCCGAGAATTTTCGTAAGTCGCTCAGTGTCCCAGTCTTTTTGCAGGACGAACGGCTGACGACGGCCGCTGCCGAATCAGAGTTGAGGTCACGCGGCGCGAAAGCAAGCGAAGTTGCGAAACGGATTGACAGCGAGTCGGCCGCGATTATTTTGCGCGATTTTATTGCCGAACATGCGCCCGCCGAAGGCGCGACGGATTTGGAGTGCGATGGCAAGCGTTAGCGCGACAGCGCTGACTGGAGCGCAAGCGTCCTCGCTTGCCCGACCTAGACTCTGTATCTCGCTGCATGCAAGCGAGGACGCTTGCGCTCCAGTCAGCGCCGCTCCGCTCTGCCGGCGCAGTACACGTATTGAATAGTAGTCCGACGGGTTTTATGTCACTCAAGAAAAGAACCAGACGAATCCTGCTCGCGATTCTTTTTATCCTCGTCGCGGCGCCCGGCGCCTTCGCGCTCTGGCTGTATCGCGAGATGCGATCTCCGGCTTCGCATGAAAAAGCCAACGACTACATCGAAATCCCCCGCCGCTCAACTCCGGAAAGCATCGCGACTAAGTTGCTAAGTGAGGGCGTCATTCGCCGCAAGTGGCCACTGCTGCTCTACATCAAACTGACCGGCAGCGCGAAGCTGATTAAGGCCGGTGAGTATCGCTTCCCTTCTCCGATCACGCCGCTGGGAGTGCTGAAGAAACTTGAAGAAGGCGAACAGCGCCTGAGCCGCTTCGCGGTGATCGAAGGCTGGACGCGTTGGGACATCGCGGAGTCGATGGCGCACGTGCCTGAGTTGAGCCTGGCTGACAAGGATGAAGCGCTTAAGTTAATGGACGACACCAGCGGCATTCGCGATCTCGATTCGAATGCGAAGGACCTGGAAGGCTATCTTTTCCCAGCGACATACAGCTATCCGCCGGACACAAAAGCCGCGGCGGTGATCGCCGGAATGGTAAAACGCTTTCGACAGGAATGGACACCTGAGCGGGCTGAGCGCGCGCGCGTGTTGGGAATGTCACCGAGACAAATTGTCATCATCGCTTCGCTCATAGAAACAGAAGCGAAGTTAAAAGAGGATCGACCGCTGGTCGCTTCAGTGATTTACAACCGCCTGAAAAAGAACACGGCGTTGGGAATTGACTCGACCATCATCTACGCGTCCAAGCTCGCGGGCAAATGGCGCGACGACGGGAAGGTTTACTTGAGCGACGTCAATCGCCGCTCGCCCTACAACACGCGCATTTTTTCCGGCCTGCCGCCCGGACCGGTCGGAAATCCGGGCGAGAGCTCAATCGACGCCGCGCTGAACCCGGCGCAAACAGATTACCTCTATTATGTTCGCGATCCGTCGCGCGACGACGGTAAACACAACTTCTATAACAACTCAGCCGACTTTGAAAAAGGTGTGCGGGCGTTGCGCGAATGGGAGCGAACGCAGGGGCGTTGACGATCATCTATTGCAAAGAAGTGTCACGATCGATCGCTTGTCTTTACCGATCAATCGGACTATTCTCAGAATTGTCCCCGGCCTGTTTCTCTCGCGATGAGGATAGAATAATGAAATCTTCGCTTCGTTTTTTCGCCGTCATGGTCGCGTTGCTTGGATCGACGGTCGCTTTCGGACAAGGCAAAGGGGTCGATACGCAGAACCAGCGCATTACCGACAACAGCTCTAACAAAGCTCCAGCAAACAACGGCGCGAAGACCAACGTCGGCACGACGGGCTCCGGGATAAATTTCGGCAAAGACAAGACCCGCGCAAGGGGGATGCTGCCGAACCCTTATCGTCTGACTGCGCGCCGCGATGTGATTATCAAAGGCGTCGCCGAAGTAATGCGCGATCGCAAACTAATCCTGGATGAAGCGTCGTCCAAACCCGACGACGGCATCCTGGTCACCCAGCCTTACACGTTTATCAAGGGCGCGGTGGTGGCCCAGTCTGAACTAAATCGTTACGCCAATATCGTCACCGATGACAAGCGAAACTGGACCCGCGGCCGTTACACGATCACTGTCGAAGTGCAGTCCATTGACGGCGTCAGCGCGAACATTTCCGTAAACGCCAAGATTGAAGGGCGCACTGAAGGCCCAACCGGAGCGGAATGGATCACTCTGCAGAGCAGCGGCGCTGCTGAACAGGATTTTCTTAACGCGCTGATCGAAAACATCACCGGTACGTCTCCCTCAACGTCCAGGATCAAGTCGCGCGAGTTTGATCTCAAAGCATCCATAGTTCTGGTCGACTCAGCCACGAAGATAGTCAGCGTCGACGCAACTCCTAACTCTGTAGTAATCAATGCAAATCCTAAATCAACTCGAAACTGAACCAATCCCGATCGAAGAAGAAGAGCAGCGTCACACGCGGCGACTGCTCGTTGGTTTTCTCTGCGCTCTGATTTTGACCGGAAGCGTCCTGGGCGGCTATCTCTATCTGCGCAAACGTCACGAAGGACAGGTTGCGGCCGCGGCGGCTGCGGAAAAGATTGAAAAGGAAAAGCCGAAAGCCGAAGTGCTGGTCGATGAGGCGACGATCGATGGCAAAAAGAGCGTGCTCAGCGGCACGATTCATAACATTTCAAACGAGACGTTACGAAACGTCGCGGTCGAGTTGCAATTGCGGCGACGCACCGGGAGCACCGTGGAAACACGCGTCGTGATGCCGCAAGCGACTGAATTGGCCGCCGACGCAAAGACGCGCTACAGCCTGGAGGTTTCCAACCAGGATTATTCATCGGCGACTTTCTCGAGGGTTCTGGCCGGCGACACGCACCTGGCGATCGCATTCAAGGCCTTACCTGGCGCAGAACGACCGCCCCTGCCGGCGCCCGCTTCAAAGACGATTGTAGTTAGCCGGCCGGCGCCGCGCAGCGACGAGTTTTTGAATACGGAAAAGAATCCTGGCCGCGTGCCATGAGCTGCCCTGAGATTTATTCAAAAAATCTTTCTAACGGTCAGCCAACGATCACATCACCTTTTCCCGTCACAGCATCGAATTAATCTTGAGCGTGCCCTTCGGTTCAGTTACGATTGCTCGCGCAACCACGAGATGCCACTTCTTCTGCATTGCCGTCGGAACAAAGGCTGGGTGAGCCGCGGGCTGTTGCTGGCCGTTGCGCTGCTCGCCTTCACGTCCTCCGCTTACAGTCAATCAGCTCAACCAACTTCGACTCCGCCGTCTGATCCTATAACGAAGGATACATCGAAGGATGATTCACCGCGGTTCGGATCTCCAGAAGCCGAAATCCGTTCAAAATTGGCTTTGAAGGACGAAAAGAAGAAGTACGACGAGCACGTGGCGCGCGCGAAAGAGGTTTCTCAAATCGCGTTGCAGCTATCGGAGAGTTTCGAAACGCGGAAGGCGTTTAATAACGATGACGAGAAAAAACTCGAGCGATTAGAGAAACTGACGAAGCGGATTCGTAACGACGCCGGAGGCGCTGATGCCGTCTCCGATGCTGACATAAAAGACATTCCCTCAGAGATGCAAGACACGGTCAAAAAACTCGCGTCGATGGCGGAAGAACTTCATAAGCTGGTCGAGAATACTCCCCGCAACGTCATCTCTGCCGCCGTCATCGATGAAGCGAATAGGCTGGTGGGGTTGATCCAACACGTTCGCAGTAGCAGTCGTTGAGCCCTATGCCTCGGCATCCAGGTCAAACCATTCACCGGCGAACAGTCTTTGCCATCGCTCTCTCGCTTGCCTTCATCTTTTTAATCTCTATCAGCTTAGCAGGCGCACTTGTCAGCCCTGGCGGCACGAGTGCCGCCTCTAAACGTCTCTATCAAGATAAGCAAGATCAGGATGATGTCATTCGCGTCAGCACCGATCTGGTGGTGGTCAACGCCACGGTGCTCGATAAAGAGGGCAAGTTTGTTCCGCGTCTGAAGCGGGCCGACTTCCAAGTGTTTGAAGATGGCGCGGAGCAGAAGATTGCCTCTTTCAGCGCGGAAGAGACACCCTTCGCCGCAGCGATACTTTTAGATACGTCCGGCAGCATGGAGTCGCGACTCACGCTTGGGCGTAGCGCGGCGGTCCGATTTCTTGACGGCTTGCGCGACGAAGACGTGGCCGCGGTCTACAACTTCGACGTGAAGGTCGAACAGATTCAGGATTTTTCTCCGGGACGCGACTTGCCGGCTAAGGCGTTCACGCTGAAGACACGAAACATGACCTCGCTCAACGATGCTGTGCTGCAGGCAGCAATCGATCTCGGCAAGCGCGAGGAAAAGCGACGCGCAATTGTTGTCTTGTCCGACGGCGGCGAGAATTCCAGTCGTGCGAGTTCCGACAAAGCGCTCGAGCGCGCGCTGCAAGCAGGAGCGACGATCTACGCAGTCAACATGGGTGAGCAAGGCGTGCAGAGGGACATTCTGGCGTCAGGGATCTTACGGAACTTTGCGGAAAAGAGCGGTGGACGCTACATCGACTCACCGGGTGGACAGACACTGCGCGACGCCTTCGCTTCGATCGCCGAAGAATTGGGCCATCAATACACAATTGCTTATCGACCCACGAACCATGCGCATGATGGAAAGTGGCGCGCGATTGGTGTGAAACTTTCTCGCGCGGATGTAACGGTCAGGACGCGCAAGGGATATAAAGCACCGAAAAGCTAGAAGCCTCATACCGCCATCCGCGAAGTTGGATCGCTCCAGTCGGATTGTCCGAGTGACTTGATTTGCCGTTGACGTGATGGGGTCAGTACCGGGAGCGATAGCGACCGGGTCGCAACTGATGGCAAGATTCGGGTTTGCCAGGATGTTACCCGGTCGCTATCGCTCCCGGTACTGACCTCGTCCTCAAAGTAAGACACTATCCTTATACAAGAGTTCGCCCTTCCCGGAGAGGCAGGGAAAGGGAAACAGATTCTCACTCATAATCGGGCGTCGACTCTTCCGGGATTATCTGGCGTACCGCGTTGGAGTCTTGTTTCGCGGTGGAAAGGCCGATGACATTGACAAACAAAATTGCTTGGCACGTCGACCAGGAAGGGATATAAGACATCGTATAAGCTAGTTAGACCGCCTAATACTTAGTTATGCTCTCTCTTCTAGGTTGACAGGTGAGGACTTTGACATTACTCTGCGCAAAATCTTCGTCAGCACACTTACGCTTAAGTTTAAGGAAGAGAGTCCATACAACGTTATTTCATCGATTTCCGCAAACAACCGAAAAGGAGTGATGTAATGTCAGCAAATGAACCAACCACCGGACAAAAAATAGGGACTATTATCAAAGATGCCGTAAGCACGGCGATACCCTTAGTGGGAACCATCATGGATGCATTGGGTTTGGCCAATAAGAAGGACGGCGACAAAATAACTAAAGAGCAAGTGAAAAGCAGTCTTGATGCGGCGCGAGATCAATGGGTCAAAGATGCTCAGGCAAATGTAAAACCTATCGCAAGCGTAGCAAAGGAACTGTCTACGATGGGCAGTTTCATGCAGCCTGCGACGGATGCAAGTAAATTGTTGAGCGAGATGCAAACAATTCTCTCAACGACCCCGCAGCCGACTGAACAAACATGGAGTGCGATGAAAGATCTGTGGGCATTGGCATCTCCCTTAATTCAGCAACTAAAAGCCATTCCTGATGCAGATATCAATCAAATTGCGGACAAACAGCAACGTAAAACCCTCGCCGATCTCAAGGCGTTAAATAATCTCGCTGTCGCACGACTCGGACAGATTATGACCAACAAAGATGCTGGAAAGCTACCTGATGCGATTGGCGATATGTCAAAAGTCTTGGACACGATCAACCAGGCCGTTTTTTTTGAGATCTCCGACCTTCAAAGTGAGATGGAAGCTTTAGCAACCTGGGCTAAGGGTACTGCCGCGCCGCCAAGCGCCCCCAAGACAGGGGATGTGGTCGGAGAGGCAGTAAAGTCTCTACAGCAAAAGTTCTCTACAAACGAATGACCGAATTCTTGATCCTCTTCTCTGCGTTCTTCAATTAGGTATCCGGTCAGACCCAAAAACTCAAATTAGACGGGTTGGGCAGGCATCCAGTAATTTCAACTATCGCGAGCATAATAACTCGTTGGACCGGAGCGGCGGGAGCGTGTTTCGCATCAAGCTTGGTGCGGCGAAGGTTGAATGAAATCGCAGCCCCGTGAGATAGAAATGCTTATCTCACGCGGTCAACTTTGACGTCATGAACACTTCAAGCGGAAGTTTTTCTAAATACTGGTTTCATTCCGCGCGCGTTCGCCATGCCGCTCAATCGCCATTTCGATCAACTGATCGATGACCCGCGAAAAAGGAATTCCGGTCGCTTCCCACATCTTCGGAAAACCGGAAACATCAGTGAGGCCGGGCAAGGTGTTGATCTCATTGACGAGCAGCTCGCCGTCTTTCTTCAAGAAGAAATCCACCCGCGACAAGCCTGAGGCGTCAATCGCTTTGTAAGCGGTTGCCGCCATCTTCTGAATCCTGTTGATTACTGACTTGGGAATTCGCGCGGGAACGATGAATTCGACGTTGCCGGTGCTGGAGTATTTTTCAGTGTAGTCGAGGAAGCGCGCAGATTCTTCGTGAATCACATACTCACCGGGGAGGCTCGCTCGCGGCTCATCGTTTCCGATCACAGCGCATTCAATCTCGCGCGCGTCAACTAATTCTTCGACCATAATTTTTCGATCATAACGCGCGGCCAGGTCGATCGCTTTCGCTAGAGACGCTCTGTCCGTTGCTTTCGAAACTCCGACCGATGATCCGAGATTCGCCGGCTTCACAAAACAGGGTAAACCGATTTCGCGAATGATCCGGCGCATTAGCTTTTCCTTGTCGCGCTCCCAATCCGAGCGGAGCAACCAGGTGTATGCGCAAACCGGCAGACCTGCTTCTTTGAAAAGGGCCTTCATCGTGACCTTGTCCATGCCACAGGCTGATGCGAGCGTGCCGCAACCGACGAAGGGAATCGCCGCCATCTCCAGTAGGCCCTGAATCGTCCCGTCTTCGCCATACGTCCCATGCAAAACCGGAAACACAACATCCAATCGCTCTGCTGGCCCGCTGTTGCTGGCGAGGTTTATCAGTCCGTGACGCGAAGGATCGCCGACAATCGCGACATCATCGCGCGTCGTGCCGAAGGGTTTAGTCGAAATCCTGCGCTGCGTCTCAGGTGGAAGAAGTTCAGCGGCAACCGCAGGCGCCAGCCAGTTCCCTTCCTTGGTAATCGCGATTGGCACCACTTCATATTTCGATTTATCGATTGCGTCGATGACTGAGCGCGCGGAACGGACTGAGACTTCATGCTCGCCCGAGCGGCCGCCGAAAATTACCCCGATACGAAGTTTCTTAGTCATAAATTGTAGCGCAAACTGTTAGTTTGCGGGCGCAAGCTAACACCTTGCGTTACAAAATTCTCTTTCCCAGCGCCGAAAGAATCAATTGCACACCCAACTCAGCCGTTCGATTATTAACGTCCAGCGCCGTATTGATTTCCACTACTTCAAGCGATCGCATGCCGTCTGCTTCCGAGATTTTTTCCATTGCCAGATGGGCCTCGCGATAACTCAGGCCACCGCGCACCAGCGTTCCCGATCCCGGCGCATCACCCGGATCGAGCACATCGACATCGAACGTGACTGCATAGCCGCCGCTGCCCTGAGAAGCAATGCCAATCGCTTCATCCATGCAGGCCGCGAGCCCGCGCTCGTCAATTTCGCGCATCGTAAAAAATCGGATTCCCAGTCGTCGAATCAACGCGCGTTCACCGGGATCGAGATCACGTCCGCCGACATGCGCGCACAACTTCGGATCAAACTTGGGAGAAAAGCCACCGAGGTTAATCAACTCAGGCGCGCCGTAACCAAGCAAGACAGCCAGAGGCATTCCGTGTATGTTGCCCGATGGTGTTGTGTCAGGAGTGTTCATGTCCGCGTGCGCGTCAAGATAGATAAGCCCCAGTCTTTCATTCCGCTTGCGAAACGCCTTAACGATCCCCGAGAGGGACCCGATAGCTATTGAATGATCTCCACCGATAGTGATTGGCAACGCACCAGCATCGACAATCTTTTCAGTCTCAGTAGTCAGACGCTCGCAGGCGGCATAGATCTCGTTGAGATATTTTAGCTTCTCGTCAAAGCCTGGCAGTGAATGCGAGCGCTCAATCGCCAGATCACCACAGTCGTTGACTTCATAGCCGAGACTCGTAACTCGCTCCGCCAGTCCCGCTACGCGCATCGCCGCTGGTCCCAGATGGACCCCGCCTTTGCTTTGGCCATAACTTAGCGGCACGCCGAGAATCGCCACCGCTTTGCCGGCGCCGGGCTGGTCGTTCGTATCGACTGTTTCAATCAAGCCTTCGGTCATTCAATGTGCTCAGCGCTCCTTTGGGAGCGCAATGTTTATAGAACTCGTATTGCAAATGACTAAGCTCTGTAGGAGCGCAATATCACATCGATTTGCATTACGCTCCTAACGGAGCTTGGCTGATTTTTCTAACACGGTTCTATAAGCATCTCGCTCCTACGGAGCGTTTGTCTGAATCAACATCCTATTGCCCATCTCTTTCTCACTGGCTTTCAAAGTGTGCTTGCCGTCGACCTCGCATCATCGATTCCCACATCGCGCGATTCCAGCTTAATGATATCCACTGCCCCTTCCGGTGAGGTTGCGAATCTGAGAATTTCAACGTCTGCGTCGCTGACCGCAAGATTACGCTGCCACTCGCGGACGACCGGCGGCCAGCAGTCGCCGAGCAGGACCAACGGTCTTGGATCAAGCACGTGCGTCTGCATCTTGTTCCATACCAGAGAGATTTCCGTGACCGTTCCCATGCCGCCGCGCAAAGCGATGTAACCCACCGATTGCGTGATCAATCTTTGCAGCCGCTCGTAAAAATGTTCGGACGGGATCTTTTCAGTCAGATACCGGTTCGGTTCGGACTTGAATTGATTCATCGTGATACCTATGACGCGACCACCACGTTCGTGCGCTCCGCGGCTCGCTGCTTCCATCACACCGGCATAGCCACCGGTGCAAATTGTGAAGCCGGCATCCGCCAGCATCTCGCCAACTCGCAATGCTTCGGAGTATTCCGGATCACCTTCGCGACACTTCGATCCGCCAAAGATGGTGACGATTCGTTCGCTCATGCTATTCAGAGGGTTTTCCGTCTTTGTTCCATTGCGGTTTGAAATCGGTGTTCACCAGCCATTCTATCGGCCCAACCATCGACGCGATGGCTTCAGTCATATGCGCAAAGTCAATGTGCGCCAGATCGTCGCTGGGCCGATGATAGTCCGTATGCAAACCATAACTCGACACGGTGTGAGCGATGATTCCCCTGCGCGCGAGCACGTAATTGTCAGAGCGGCGAAAGAAGTTTTGTTCAGGATGCGGATCACCGACCAGTCGCGCACCGTGCGCCGCGAGCTGCGCGCCGAGATCAGAGCGCTCGTATCCGGTTAACCAGAGTGTGTGCGGCGGCACGGCGGAATCGGGCCTTCCGATCATTTCAAATTCAAGGTTAGCGACAAAGCTTTCGATGGGAACCGGCGGATGTTCCTGAAAGTATCTGGCGCCATAGCCACCAATCTCTTCGCTGCCAAACAATGCAAAGACAACCGTGCGCTTTGGCTTTTCCCCTTTCGCCAGGGCTTCGGCCAATTCCAAAACTGCCGTGACGCCGGAAGCATCGTCATCAGCGCCGTTGAAGATGTTGTCGCCCGGCATGTTCGCGCGCACGCCCAGATGATCGAGATGAGCTGAGAGTAAGATCGTCTCTTTCGACAACTTCGGATCGCTGCCGCGCAGGATTCCGATCACATTCGTCGTTACAGCTTCGATCGGCGCGGCATTCGGATCGCGTTGTCTGCGCTGAAACTTCACGGTTTGCAGGTAGTCGCCGCTGTCCTGCCGGCGCGATCTTGAGCAGCTTCATCTGTGACGCGATGTACTTTGCGGCGCCTAGTTCATCGGCCGTCGCACTGCCGCGCCCGCGCATCTCGTCGCTGGCGAGCGCGTTCATGTAACTTCTTATGGACTTCTCTGAGACAGTTGTTTTTGAGTTAGAAGTCTGCGCGACCACCGGCTTGGTGGAAGTAAGACCAACCCAGGTGATTGACAGCAGAAGCGTGACTGCTGATATTTGGTATCTAATTGAGGTCTTCATTTCTTAGCCTCGCCGCTGATCATTAGTGAGCCGGCCTCGCGATACTTCACAAAGTCTTCCCTGCTCTTGAAAGAGCCGCTGGTATAGTCGTCTGGCACGGGCCGCGGATCAAGAATTCGTTCGTCATTCACGTTCACAAAGCCGGCCGCCGTGAATAATGAACGATATTCGCGAGCGCTGATCAGTTGGACGGGCACATTCAGATTCTCAGCCCATTGATGCGTCGCTTCGTTCTCCCAATACATGTCGACGACCGAGACGAACAATCCTCTGGTTTTCAAAACCCGATGGATTTCGCTCAGCGCCTTGGGAATATTCTGATAGTAATAGAGCGACTCCATCGAAAACGCATGAGTGAATTCGTCTGTATCGAATGGAAGTTGCTCAGCACTGGCCACTTGAAAATCAACATTGGTGTAAGACTGTGAAGCTTCACGCGCCACGCGAACCATCTCGTCAGAGATGTCGATGCCCGTCACGCGACCGTTAATCGCAGAATCCGCCAACAAACGCGTCGCCCAACCCGATCCGCAGCCAACGTCAAGCACGCGCGCATTGCTACCAATATTCATGCGGGCGATCGCTTGCTCGCCGACGGGTCGATGGCCGCGCTCCATGCTGTCGCCCTTGCCGGCGCGCGCCCATTCGTTGAATTCAGTGCGAAGTTGATCGTCCATCAAAAAGAAGTGATGAGTGATGCGTTATGCGTAATGAGTAATCGCTAAATGCTCGCATCGCTCGCTCATCACGCATCACTCATTACTCATCACGGCTTTAGTCGATACAGCATCCGTGGAAACGGAATCGTCTCGCGCACGTGCTCGATGCCGCACATCCAGGCGGTGCAGCGTTCGATGCCCATGCCAAAGCCAGAGTGCGGCACGCTGCCATAGCGGCGCAGATCGAGATACCATTCGAATGCTTCTTTTGGCAGGCCGTGCGCCGCGATTTGTTGTTCGAGAAACTCGACCGAAGTGGCGCGCTCGCCGCCACCAATCACTTCGCCGTAGCCTTCCGGCGCCAGCACATCAACGCCCAACGCATAATCTTCGTGTTCAGGATCGCGCTTCATGTAGAAAGCTTTAACGACAGCGGGATAGTGATGGACCATCACCGGCCGATCGTATTTGCTTGAAAGAAAACTTTCATCGGGCGCGCCCAGATCACCGCCCCACTCGAATTTATTTTCCATCGCGCCTTGCTCAAAACCTTCATGCAGCATCTTGACCGCGTCGTCGTAGTGCAGGCGCGGAAACGGCGGAATGATTGATTCGAGTTTCGAGGTGTCGCGCTCGAGCGTCTTCAACTCTTCCTGTCGCGTTTCCAAAACCCTCGCGGCGATGTACGACAAAAATCTTTCAGCCAAATCCATTACGTCGTCGAGCGTTGCATAAGTCATCTCTGGCTCGACCATCCAAAACTCGGTCAGGTGGCGGCGCGTCTTGGACTTCTCAGCGCGAAACGTTGGGCCAAAGCAATAGACTTTGCCGAACGCGGCGGCGGTCGCTTCGTTGTAGAGCTGGCCCGATTGAGTGAGATATGCTTTCTCGTCTCCGAAATAATCGACTTCGAAGAGAGTCGTCGTGCCTTCACAAGCAGCGGGCGTGAAGATCGGAGTATCAGCCAGGGTGAAGCCGTCGTTATCGAGAAAGTCGCGTACGGCTTTGACCACCGCGTGCCGCACCTTCAAAATCGCGTGCTGCTTTTTTGAGCGCAGCCATAGATGACGATTGTCCAAAAGAAATTCCGGGCCGTGTTCTTTTGGTGTGATTGGAAAGTCGTGAGCGTTCTGGATGACTTCCGCACTAACGACATCGATCTCGACTCCGCCGGGCGCGCGCGCATCCTCGCGCACACGACCATTTACGATCAACGATGATTCCTGACCCAGAGCCTTTAGCGCCTCCCAAATCTCCGGGGTTACTGCGTTCTTGGCAACGACGCCTTGCACGATGCCAGTGCCGTCGCGCAACTGTGGAAACAGAAGCTTGCCGCTGGAACGCATGTTATAGAGCCAGCCCTTGAGCGTGACTTCTTCTCCGACGTGTTTTGATAAGTCTTTGATGTAAGTTTGAGTCATTAGCCTAGACAATGTAAGAGTGCATCCGCTGAAAAGGGGGCAGTAGCCCGACCGTAAGGGAGAGCGTTAAGAGAAACGCACGCCCTTGCTGACGCGCGGGCTACTGCCCCGATCTCTGTTACCCGATTCTCTCCTTAATCATTCGCTGTAAAACTGGAAAGCGCTCTAACCACTCGGCCGCCTGAAGCACAATCAAAAGCGTGGGATGAATGTGGCGCTCATAAAAAGGTCCTCGACCATACACTGCCGTTTGACATGAAAAAGTGCCAACTGCTTTCAGGCCGCGCTGGATGGTCATGAGACGAAATTCTTTACTGAAGTCATCGGGATCGATCGGGTCGAGCCCGTAACGTCTGCGCGTGTCGAGAAAAAACAGACGATGACCGCGCACCTCTGCCAACGACGGCGGGCCGGGCTGTCGATCGAGCAACAGCGAAACCAAATCATAGCTGGCCGGGCCCATGCGCGCGTCCTGATGATCGACGACCCGAACGCGGTTTTGCGGGTCGAGCATCAGGTTCGCGGTGTGATAATCGCGATGGCAAAGCACACGCGGACAAGCAGACAACTCCGCCGCGACGTCGTTCAACTCAGCTTTCAGCTCGGCCGCCTGGCCGTGCGTCAGCGTTTCTTTCCGATAACTTCCAAAGTAATGCTCAAAAAAGAAATTCAACTCCCAGGCCAGCTTCGCCTCATCAAAAGCGAGCCGGCTGGCTATCGAATCGCGCTCGAATGCGCTGGCAGTGGCGGCCTGGATGCGAGCAATAGTGTCGATTGCCTGCTCGAGCAAATTCTCACGTTCTTCGTCCGACACTTCTTCGAACACCTGGCACAACTGCCGGCTGCCCAGGTCTTCCTGCACGATGATGCCGGCATCAGCATCGACGTCATACACTTCAGGGACGGGCAGATTGCAGTCACGGAAGAGTCGAGTCACATCAAGATACGGATGCACGGACGCGTCGAACGGCTCGGGATAAACGGCCGCAACGGCGTTCCCTTTGTCCCACGGAATCCGAAAATACTCTCTCGTCGAAGCATCAGGCGTCAGCGCCGTAATGTTTTTGTCGCGCGTTCCCAATCGTCCGGCCAGATACACTTCAAGCCGCTCACGTGGGCCGGCTGTGAAAGCGGTTGAAGTGGATTGAATGACTGAACTCATGCGCTGGATGTCAGAACCGCCTGCGGTAGCGGGTGGTTAATCTTTGGCACGTCGAGACATCACATGCCGGAGGATCAACCACCCGCTACCGCAGATGGCTCTGACTGATCGTTAAGCGAATCTTATCACTGCGATAAGGAGACGACAAAATTCTCGCCTCTGGTTACACCCGAAAGCGCTTTTGATGGTTTCTTTTTGCCGGCGATGAGCTCATTGCGGACGACGACGCAGTCTTCGATCACTTCGCCCGGGCGAATGCGCACGCGATCACCCAGGATCGCGCGCCGCACGGTGGCTCCGCCTTCAACACTGACATCGTCCCATAGAATTGAATCCCGTACATCTGCGGCGGAATCAATGGTAGCATTCCGGCCCGCGTAAAGAGGACGACCTTGTTCGCGCAGCAGGGCCAGACTGATATCGAGGTATCTCTGCAGAGTTGAAAGCTCGAACCACGTCCCCTCGGCGACATGGGCCACGATGCGCTCACCATTCGCGATCGCCTGCGGATAGACCTTGACGACGGTGTCCGAAAATACGCCTCGCGGAATATAGTCAAAGATGCGTGGCTCAAGGATTTGAATGCCCGTGAACATCAGCGGTGGCTCGTCTGCGAAAGGTTGCATTGTGGAGGGCATGCCGGCGAAACGCGTAACCCAACCATCATGGGTCTCCACCATACTAAAGCGCTCGCGGGCGGGATTGCGTTTCAGGACCAGGGTAGCCAAAGCATTCTGTGCCCGATGTTGGGCCAGGGCCGCATTCAGATCGAGGTTGGTGATAAGTTTG
>Ga0193729_1000778_pt1 | contig 16601 bp, 13 predicted proteins | sample U1c2metaG_FD_143036 | JGI IMG/M metagenome (GOLD analysis project Ga0193729, IMG submission 143036) | Soil microbial communities from a riparian zone of the East river system, Colorado, United States - U1c2 | ecosystem: Environmental > Terrestrial > Soil > Riparian zone | place: USA: East River...
CTTTCGGCTTCTGTGCCGCTGCCACTGGAACCGGAGCAACCAGCGCCGTGAGTTCCAGGGCCTGCTGATCGATGTAAGCGGGAGCCATCAAGATTCCCGCAATCATAACGGTAAAGATCAGCACGAGATAAAGAATCGCAAAGCCGGCAAGAAACGAACCTTTTCGTTTGAGATCTTCGGTGTGCGATCCTGACTCAACTAGATGTTCGAACATTTTCTCAATCCTCCCAAAAATCGGCGCCAATTCGGGTCAGGGGTTATGAGATGGACAAACCATTTCAAATGATCACGCGAATCGTGATCGAACCCGCAAACTGCGACAAGAAGAAGGTAAACACCGGAGGGTTTGCGTGTTCACATCGAGCCCAGCCACCCTGCGAAACACAAAAGAAACTGGCCAGTTCGATGTTACATACGTCCCTGCATTCCCCTTTTTCATGAAGCAAGGGCACCGTGTACGAGCTATTTAATTGGCCAGCAACGGCCGCAGTCTATGCCGCAATCGCGGACAAAGTCAAGGAGAAAACTCTTCGAAAAAACAGGTCCTTGGGGCTCAACTGCAAACAACACCGACCAGTTAAACGCGATTGATTAGACGCCCGGTGATTATTTTTGTTCCCGCGCCAGGGCAGCTCTTGACGGCTTCGCCGTCGCATCACGGGCCCGCTCGGTCCGCGCCGAATTTCGCGCAGTTGAAGCTCCGGCTTTGGCCGCCGCAGCCCCCTCGGAAGCGGCCACGCGCTTCTCCCACCAGACCATCAACGGCCCGGCAACCGCAATCGTGTCGTAAGTTCCAAACACAATTCCCATTAGCAAAGCCAACGAGAATGGCCTGAGCGTTTCGCCGCCAAGCAGCACCAACGACACCACGGATAAGAACACGAGGCCCGAAGTGATCACCGTTCGCGACAACGTCTGATTGATCGAGAGATTCGTCACATCATAAAGATTCATGCGACGGTACAGCTTTCGATTCTCGCGAATGCGATCGAAGATCACGATCGAGTCGTTGACGTCGAAACCTACGAGAGTCAGCAGAGCCGCAATTACAGTCAAATTGATCTCAATTTGAAAGATAGAAAAAAGACCGAGAGTGACCAAAACAGTGTGGAAAACTGCGATCACAGCCGCCGCGCCATATGTCCATTCGAACCGAAACGCAATGAACAGCAACATCCCGATCAGCGCCGCGACAGTTACGGCAATGGCCTGTGTGCGCAACTGCTTGCTGGCGACCTGACCAACTGCGTCAGTCCCTTCGATCTTGTAAGCTGCCTGTTGGTCTTCTTCAAGAGTCTTGGTTGGATCTGTCTCGGGGCCAAAAGTATTCAGGGCCTTTCTTACGTTATCTCGCGCGGCATCGACTCCCGCCTGGCTTTCCATAGCGACTTCCGCAGAACCCTGATGTGCGACCTTGATCAGGAACCAGCCGCGTTTATCCAGCACAGGTTGAATGATCGCGTCATGAATACCCGCACCGTCAATTGCGCGGCGCAGTTGATCCACGCTGACCTGTTGCTTGAATCGGACTGTGACTACCGTTCCACCTTTGAAATCGACTCCGAGGTTAAAGGCGTCGCTGCCGCCGGGGTGAAACTTGTGACGATAGAGCGCGGTGCCCATTCCCGCGAACATAAGCAAAATCGACAAGCCGATGAAGAAACGGCGCTTGCCGAGCCAGTCGATCTTTACATCATGAAATAATCGAACCATGAAGATTAGCTTCTACAATCAGATGCTTAACGATTCTACGCGTCTGCCCTTGCGAGTGAGCACCCACATGAAAATCGTTCGCGAAACATAAACCGCCGAAAACAAATTAATCAGCAAACCGAGCACCAGCGTGACCGCGAACCCGCGGATGGGGCCTACGCCAAACGCGTACAGAAATAACGACGAGACAATAGTGGTCACGTGCGTGTCGATGATCGTCACGAAGGCGTGCGCGAAACCCTGTTCAATAGACGAAGGAATCGTTTTTCCGGACCGCATTTCCTCGCGAATACGCTCAAAGATGAGAACGTTCGAATCGACAGCCATACCGATTGTCAAAATGATGCCGGCGATTCCGGGAAGTGTCAGCGTCGCGCCAAAAATGATCAAACCCGCGAGCATCAGGACCATGTTAAGCAATAGAGCCACGATCGCATTGATACCCGAACCTCGGTAATAAATAAGCATGAACAGCACAACCAGGGCCAGTCCGAGCAGAGACGCTCGCACGCCGGAACGGATCGAATCCTGCCCCAGGCTTGGTCCCACGGTGCGCTCTTCCGAATACTCAATCGGAGCAGGCAGCGCGCCTGAACGAAGAGTCAACGCCAGATCATCGCCCTGCTCTTTGGTAAAGTTTCCGGTGATTTCGCCCTGATCGAAAATCTGAGATTTGATAAAGGCGATCGACTTTACTTCGTCGTTAAGCACCACGCCCATGTACTCGTTGATGTTCGCGCCGGTCCACGTACCAAACTTGTCCGCTCCGTTTTTCTTGAGCGAGAAAGTAATTTGATATTTGTCGCCACCCGCCCGCTCAGGAATCGCCTGCGCCGATCGCAGATCGATGCCATCGATAATCGCAGGGGATTCAACCACCACCCATTTCTGTGATTTCGCCGCGTTCGCGCTGACATCTGTCGTCGCGGTCAGATCGGCTCGCTCGGTATAAGGAAGGACGCGCCGGTTTGCAGGAATCTTGCCGCCGCTATTGAGCGATGCGATCGCCTCGTCCTGGGTCATGAACGTTTGCGCGGGCTGCGGACTCGCCGGGCCAACGACGTGGACCAGCTCGAGATGTGATTGACCTTTAAGTAACTGCTTGACGTGCTCAGGATCCTGAATGCCGGGCATCTGCAAAAGGATCTCATGCGAGTTTTGGCCACCATGACGCTGCAACGTGGGCTCGGCAACGCCAATAGCATTAATTCGGCTTTCGATAATCTTCAGCGCCTGCTCGGTCGCTGAATCAGCCAGCGTCCGCTGCGCGGATCCGCTCAACGTCCAGGTCAAAACGTTGCCGGATGACGACAACGACCAACCCACGTTATCGACGAGATCGACTTTCTTCTGCACTGCGTCGCGCACGTCATTAGCTTTTGACGGATCGCCAATCGTCATTACCACCTGGTAATTTCCGGCGCTGGTTACGGCGTGCGCGTCCTTTACGTCAAAGCCGGCATCCTTCGCGGCGTTTTGGGCCGCAATGGCGTTGTCCTCGGTCAACCGTTTCAGGTAGTCCTCGGTCTTGACGCGCATCACCAGATGCGACCCGCCCTTGAGATCGAGACCCAGACGAATGTTATTAGCGAGGTTTGCTTTAATGCCCGACCATTTGAGGTCGTTGAAATGCGGCCGCCGGCCGTGAGGTCCGATCACAATATAGAGACCTACAACCGTAACGATGAGGATAATGATTGCTCGCTGGAGTAAATTGCGTTTCTTCATAAATCAACGCGCGACGTGCACTCTGGAAATCTACTTTTGCTCTTCCGTGTCGACGCCCGCAACCGCGGTGCGGGCAATCTCCAAAATCGTTTTGTCAGCACTGCGAATCAGAAAGCTGGTGTCGCGAACAGCTGTAATCACGCCGACAATTCCGCCCGTGGTGACGACTTTATCGCCCGCTTTCAATTCCGCAATGGTCGCCTGGAGTTGTCTTTGCTTTCGCTGCTGGGGCCTGATGAGCAGGAGATAGAACACACCGAAGACAAGGATCATCGGAAGCAGAAATCCGAAACCGCCCGCGCCGCCTTGAAATAGATATATATGCACTTTGAAATAGATGTCCGTTTACCGAATTTCGCCCGTCACTTCGCATCAACGCACCGCCAAATGCGGCGCGCTATGATTCCAACCCACTGTTCAGTTGCTCAGTGAACTCTCGCCGAAATTTTGCGAATTGGCCAGAACGGATAGCTTGCCTCACGCGTTTCATGGTGTCAAGGAAGAAGGCCAGATTGTGATAGGTGAGCAGCATGCTTGCCAGCATCTCTCCGGATTGATAAAGATGACGGATGAATGCGCGCGTATGTCGACGACACACAGAGCAGCCGCACTTCTCATCCAGGGGTTTCTGATCCAGAGCATAACGGGCGTTCTTGATGTTCAGCTTGCCTCGTGAAGTAAACGCCTGCCCGGTACGACCGTTGCGCGTCGGCAACACGCAATCAAACATGTCGACACCGCGCGCGACGGCCTCGATCAAATCCTCAGGAGTGCCGACTCCCATCAGGTATCGCGGCTTGTCTACCGGCATGCGCGGTGCAATGGCTTCAATCACTTCCATCATGACACCTTTCTCTTCGCCCACGCTGAGACCGCCGATAGCGTAGCCGTCAAAATCTATCGCGACCGTTCGTTCCATACTCTCGCGCCGCAGATCCAAATGCGAGGCGCCCTGAATGATGCCAAAGAGCGCTTGCCGTGCTGGGAGCGCGGACATCCTGTCCGCATCTGCTGGACGTTGGGCCACCTCATCAGATCGCCGGCTAATCGCTTGCGCTACATCGAACGCCGCTTTCGATCTCTCCGCCCAGCGCAGCGTTAGCTCCATACTTTGTTGTGCTTCCGCGCGCGTTGCTTCACCCGGTGCGCACTCATCAAACGCCATCGCGATCTCCGCGCCCAGCGCTGCCTGAACTTCCATTGAAATCTCCGGCGAGAGAAAGCGAAGCGACCCATCGATATGCGATCGGAACTCGGTTCCTGCTTCAGTGATTTTGCGCAGCGCACCCAGACTCCAAACCTGGAACCCGCCCGAGTCGGTCAGCATCGCGCGATTCCATCCTATGAAGTTATGCAAACCGCCGCATGCTTTGATCGTTTCAATTCCCGGCCGCAACCAAAGGTGATAGGTGTTGCCGAGAATGATGCGCGCATCAAGTTCCGGCGATTCAAGTTCTTCAAAGCGAATCCCCTTCACCGTGCCCAGCGTCCCGACCGGCATGAAGACGGGCGTCTCGATCACGCCACGACGCGTGGTGAGTGTGCCGGCGCGCGCTTCGTCTTCAGTGGCGTCAACTTCGAAGTTGAGAGGATTCATTCCGTCGTTTTGAACCGCGGACTGCGCCGAGGTAGTCGCAGATGAAAGCCGCGGATTTACCTGTGCGGATTTCTCTGTGTCCTCTGTGGTTAATCTACTTTGCATGTCGCCTGGTTTTCGATTTATGTCGCTCAATGAGCCTGATCGGCGTCGCAAACAGATCAAATTCTTCCCGCAGACGGTTCTCCAAATGTCGCAGGAAAGAAAAATGTAAACCTGCTTTGCCGCCGGAGGTGAACAGTACGAAGGTCGGCGGCCGCACGCCGATTTGCGTGATGTATTTCACGTGCAAGCGCGAACCTCCATGGGTCTTGGCCGGCGTGATTCCCGCTTTATGTCTGACTTCCCGCTCAAAGAAATCGTTCAACCGCGAAGTTGGTATCCGCTTCCGGCGCGCTTTGTCGGCCTTGATTGCGAGCGACAGCAACTTGTTCACCCGCTGGCCCTTCAAAGCTGAAATCATTACGACCGCTCCCCAACTCAGAAATTTCATCTGATCGCGAAGCCCGCGCTCAAATGCCGAGGGCGTGCCCGTTAGTTTATTTTCCAGCGCGTCCCATTTATTAACTGCCAGGATGATCGAGCAGCCGGCTTCGACTGCGTAACCCGCAATCGCGGCATCAAGCGCGGCCACTCCCTGCTCAGCATCAAGTACCACAATCGCGACGTCAGCGCGTTCCAGACTTTTTCGCGCCATCAATACGGATAGCTTTTCCGCCATCGCGATCGTTTTGCCTTTGCGGCGAATTCCGGCCGTGTCGATGATTCGAAAGGTCTGCTCTGCTGTTTTCAAAAAAGTATCGACTGAATCACGAGTCGTTCCGGCCACCGGCGAGACAATCGCGCGCTCTTCGCCCAGCAGTCGATTTAATAACGATGACTTGCCAACGTTCGGCCGTCCGACAATGGCGAGATTGAGTTCGGGCCTTTCATTCTTTGCGTCGCTTTGCGTCTTGGCGTCTCGGCGTGAGTCGTCTTCTGATTTCCAACTTTCGCTACCAACCAGCGCATCCAGCATCTCGCCGATTCCATTTCCATGCTCGGCTGAGATGCCGAAGACATCATCAAATCCAAACGAGTGAAACTCACCGGCGTCACTTTCCCAGTTGACTGCATCAGCCTTGTTCGCCGCTACGATTACGCGTTTGCCGGTCCCGCGCAACAAACGCGCCAATTCCTGATCCAGCGGCGTAACGCCTTTGCGCGCATCGACCACCCACACGAGCGCCCGCGCTTCATCGATCGCGAATGAGGCCTGCTTCAAAATGTTCACGGGGATGACGGCTTCATCGTCAGGCACGATGCCGCCGGTGTCGACCAGCGCGAATCGTGACCCATTCCATTCGCCTTCGCCATAGATGCGATCGCGGGTGATGCCCGGCTCGTCGCCAACAATCGATCGCCGCTCGCCAATCAGACGATTGAACAGGGTCGACTTGCCGACGTTCGGCCGGCCGACGATGGCGACGAGCGGCAGCGCCTCGGCCCTTCTTTTCTGTTTTGCAGATAACGTCATTTGTTTGCGCGGCGATGATAGCGAAAACGGTTGCAGCCTTGTACCGCGTGCGTCATAATCGCGCTGCTTGAATTCAATACCTGCGCGCAATTTGAATAAGGAAATTACAGTAAATGGTTGAAGAAACTCCAAACCTCAGCTGGGAAATTCGCGTGTCAGAGGGTCGTGCCGGCACCGATCCCGAAGCGCCCGATTGGGAAGTGGCTGAATTAGAAAACGGCGTGGTGAAGAAGCACGAGGATATCTATGACAACCTCACCTATGCCGAAGCGCAGCAGATCGCCGGCATGTGGACCAAGAAAAAAGAAGAAGCCGAAGGCGTGGCTGATTAGGGCGCCGTCCTACTTTTGAGATTCTTATACCAAGTAATGCGATCCACGAACTCACACGAAAGGTTTTTTTCGTGCCGATTTCGTGTGATTTCGTGGATCGCTCTTGCTGGGGGAAGACAACGCGAAACCAACATAGGACCTACCGGAATGGCGCTTAGAAACTGTCAAACACCAGCCAAAGAGTTCCTTTTCCATGACTGAACAACTCGTCCTAACTAAAGCTGCCGTCGATCCCAATCCGATTCGCCAGTTCGAAAAGTGGTCACAGGAAGTGCGGGCCAAAGGCGTCACGGAGCAGGATGTGATTTCGATGACGCTGGCGACTACTACTCGATATGGATTGCCCAGCGCGCGCATAGTGCTGTTGAAGAGTTTTGACGAGAATGGATTTGTTTTCTTCACTAATTACAACAGCCGGAAAGCAAATGAGCTGGAGGAAAACGCGCGCGCCTGTCTGCTTTTCTATTGGTCCGCCGTCTGGCGTCAGGTGCGAATCGAAGGCGCCGTCGAAAGAGTCTCGCCGGAAGAATCAGATCAGTATTTTCATTCACGGCCGCTGGGCAGCAAGATCGGAGCCTGGGCCTCAGAACAAAGTGCAGCGATCGAAAATCGTGCGATGCTGGAAAAGCGATTCGAGGAGTTCGGCTGGAAGTTCGGTGATAACGTCCCTCGGCCGCCGCATTGGGGCGGTTATCGCGTCAAGCCTGAGGTGATTGAATTCTGGCAAGGACAGGACAACCGCCTGCACGATCGGCTGCGTTACGCCTTGAGAGATGACGGTAGTTGGTTGATCGATCGACTTGCCCCGTGAGGTCAGTACCGGGAGCGATAGCGACCGGGTCCTGTTCTCCGCGAGGGATCAAAGACACACGAATTACCCGGTCGCTACCGTTCCCGGTACTGACCTCATCACAACGTCGGATGCTCCGCCACAAAATTCACCAAAGCTACAACGTAATCAGGAAATCTCGGACAGCGAATTCCGTGCGGCGCTAATAATTCCTGAGCCCGCGTCGTGTCGTAGGTTTGCTCGAGAAAAAAGTACGGCACGGCGGAATGCGGCAAGCCGGTAATCTTTGGCGCCAGCGGCAACATCAGCACGGGATAGACAATCTTTGCCGGCAGCGTCGCAAACGAATCGCGGCCACCCACAGCCTTCGAAATCTCATTGAACAGTTCCTTCGTAGTCAGCGGTTGCGGATCGGCGAGTTGCACCGTCGCACCTTTGGCGCGATCGTCTTTCGCCAGGGCCACCATCGCTTCGATCACGAAATCAACCGGCACCAGGTTCAGACAGACGGCTCTGTTGCCGATGTTGAGAAGCGTTAGTCCGCCCGGCCATCTTCGCAGGTAATGCATCAAGTAATAAATGCCATCGTACTTTGCCGTCTCTCCGGTTTTTGAATCGCCACAAACGACCGCCGGCCGGTGAATCGTGATCGGTAATTCAGCTTTCAACGCTTCGACCTGCAGCTCGGCCAAATACTTCGTCTCTTCATAATGATTGCGAAAGCCGGCATCATGATGCAGCTCGTTTTCTTTGATCAGTCCTTGCCGCCTCCCGGCGACATAACATGTTGAGATGTAGTGATAGCGACGCAACCGTTCGACGGTCTTGGCGAACTCATTAATGTTCAGCGTGCCTTCAACGTTCACACGGGCGGCCACGTCCTGGGCCACCGCCAAATCGTAAATCGCCGCGAGATGAAAAATCGTCGCAGTCTCACGACGCGCTTGCGCCAATTCGTCCGGCGACAGTCCCAGGTCCGGCTCGGTGATGTCGCCTTCGACAATGCGAAAGTTTGTCGCCGGCGCTTCCGTCTGGTGAACGATCTGCTGAACTGCTTCGCGCGCCGCCGTAACGAATGCAGGCTGGGTTAAGAGAATGAATCGCGCACCTTCGCCGGCCAGCCGCTTCACCAGACGCGTCGCCAGAAAGCCGGGGAAGCCAGTCACAAAGACAGTTTCGTTATTCATGATTCTTCTGCAGATTAAGCTCCCTCTCCCTTTGGGAGAGAGGGACTGACGTGCGCCGCTGGATCCTCACCCTAGCTCTTCCACGGGGAGAGGAAAAACAAAAGCGATCTGCTCACGTCATCTTCAGTATAATCCGAATGTTTTTTTACTCCAGTTCGCTTTGATGCTTGGAGTGTCAGAGAAAGGTCGCGGTTATGTTCGTTAATCGTGTGTCTCAAATCAGGAAATCGTTTGCGGTCGCCGTCGGCGTCTCACTCATTTCTGCATTCTTAAGCTTTCCGGCTCAGGTTCGAGGTCAGGCCGGCGTCGATCGTGATCTGCTTTCCGAGATCATGAAAATCAAAGCGATCGACAATCACGCGCATCCGGTGAAGTATGTCGCAGAAGGCGAGAAACCCGACGACGAATTCGATGCGCTGCCGTTGGACGCTATCGTCGCGTTTCCGCTGCCGGTGCGCTTGAGCCCGACTAATCCGGAATTCATTCGCGCCTGGCACGATCTATATCGCTATTCGCACAACGACATGACGGCAGCACACATGCGCGAGTTGATGGATGCCAAGCAGGCCGTCGTCAAACAACGCGGCGAGGGCACGCCCGCATGGATTCTGGACCAACTCAACATCGAAACGATGTTTGCGAACCGCGTGGCGATGGGCCGCGGTCTGACGGCGCCGCGTTTTCGTTGGGTGGCATTTGATGACGCGCTGATCTTTCCGTTGAGCAATGAAGCGCAAAAGCGTTCCAATCTGGACTACAAAGGTTTCTATCCCGGCGAAGAAAAATTACTGAAGCGATATCTCGCTGATTTGAAGATTAGCGCATTGCCGGCGACGCTCGATGCTTACATGAAAATGGTAGTGACGCCGACGCTCGAACGACAGAAGCAAAATGGCGCCGTCGCGATCAAGTACGAAGCCGCTTACTTGCGCAAGCTCGATTTCGATAATCCTGATCCGGCGAAAGCGCGGCTGACCTACTCTCATTACGTGCGCGGAGGCGAGCCACCGGCCGGCGATTACAAAGCGCTTCAGGATTTTCTTTTCTTCTACATTGCGCGTGAATGCGGCCGTCTGGGTTTGGCAGTCCACATTCATTGCATCGAAGGCGCCGGCGGTTTCTATCGACAAAGCGGCAGCAACCCTCTCCTGATGGAGACCGCGTTCAATGATGCGAGTTTGCGCAAGACGAACTTCGTCGTGGTTCACGGCGGCTATCCATTCACGAAAGAAATGGGATCGCTAATGAGCAAGCCGAATGTCTATGCGGATTTTTCGGCGCAGACCTTCTTCACCTATCCGCGTGAGCTGAGCGAGACTCTGCGCAACTGGATGGAGTTTTATCCCGATAAAATCCTGTTCGGCACTGATGCTTTTGCGTTTGATCCGGCAGTAGACTGGGGCGAAGTCGCGTGGCTGTCTAATACAACCGCACGCCAAGCGCTGGCGCTGGCATTGACCGGAATGATGAATGACGGCGAGATCGATCGCGCGCGGGCCACCGAGTTGGCGCGCATGGTCCTGCATGATAACGCGGCGAAGTTGTATGGATTGAAATAAACAACCTCGTTTAGAGGCGGGCTACCGCCCGCCTGCTCGGTGGCGATAAAGAAAAAGGGCGGGCAGTAGCCCGCCTCTAAACGACATTCCGAGTTATTCGATCACCGAATCTCGACCTCTACCGGCGTGCGATCATTCGCCACAAAACCTACCGGCCAGTTCGAAATATTTATTCCGTAGAGCCAATCTGAATCGGCTGTAACGGCAAAACGAATCGTCAAAGGAAACCCGCGCGCGACGCGCAGACGCGGTGACCACGAATCGATCTTCCATTCCTGAATCAGAGGCGATTTCGGATCCTCCACTGGAATCAGACGCGAACCACAATCCTTATCATTAACGAACAAAGTTACACGCGTTTTGATCCATGAAGTCTGGGCATCCGTCGGTAGCACCGGTTGAATGTGCGCGCGCACGATAATCTCTCCGACTTTGCGGCGATCGTTCCGGCCCGGCACAACGTATTCGAAAGATCCCGAACCGGCGCCCCAGATGTATCCATCGCCGCCGCCCAATTTTTCAAACCGCCCGCGCGTTACATTGTTCGGGGTAAATCGATAAAGAATCGATTTGTCGGCCGGGTTCTCATCATGAAAAATAATTTTCGGTTGCGCCGCTGCTTCGCTCGACGATCTTTCAAAAGCAAGTTGATGCGGAATCAGATGTTTTCCCGGATCAGCCAATTCAGGCGGCGGTGAAGCATTGACCAGTGAAGCAAAGAGATGCGAAGCGCCGCGTATTTCAGCGAGCAACGGTGCGTCGCGTGGCGATGAATAGGTAACGCCGTAACCGCGCTGCCCGTCAGGCGTCATGATCCAAAACATTGCGCCGCCGGCGCCGTCGCGGGCCGCATTCTCGAAGTAAGCTCGGTACCAATCGATTTGGCTGGCGCCATTGTAGCCCTCGGGACCCATGCCAAATTCGCCAAACACCAGAGGCTTCTTAATCGAGTAAGCAGCAGCTACGCGGTTCTCGATGAACTCATTTATGTCCTTGGGCGAATCGACAAAAACGTCTGTGTCAGTGCGCGGATAATGGTGCACGTCACAATAGTCGATATTCGCAACCGTATGGTCCCGAAGCCATTCGCGTCGCTCTGCTGCCGAACGATAACCCCAGTCGCCGGGCGCAATCATATGATCCGCGTCGAGCGATCTTAGATAACCGCTCATCTCGGCAAACCATGCGCGGCGTTCTTCCCAACGGCCAGTCACGCATTGACCCTCATTGATCAATTCATATCCGAAAATCGTCGGATCGTCTTTGTAAAAAACCCCAGTCACTGTATTGCGGCGCGTGGCAACTTTTTCAACGTGCGCGCGATAGAGTCTGCGCGCCGTCTCGTTCGTATAAAACTGCATCGCCTGCTCGACGTTGATGCCGAACGGATACTTGTCGTCGTCGGCGCCGTTGACGCCGGACCAGCGCAGGTACTGCGTCACGCCACCCGTATCTCTCCACCAGTTCACCAGGCAAAGCTGAACACGCAGGTTGTTGCGCGCGGCTTCAGCCAGAACCTGATCGAGAAAAGCAAACTCAGCTTCGTTCCATTCATCGGGTTTGTTTCGGAAAGCATGGGTGCGGGGCCAATCGTTGAAATCGGTGATCGGCTTTACGTCGTTGGGACCACCTTCGCCCGAGGCCCAGACGCGCACGACCTTGATTCCAGTCTGTGCAGCTTGTCTCAGGGTTTCCGGCATGCGGGCGCGATCGTCATCGCGATACATGACGGCGAGGTTCGCACCCACGAATCGGAAAGGCCGGCCATCGATCACGAATCGCCCGGCGCGCGCCTGCACAAATCCGGGGCGTCCGCGCTCCCGCCAATTCGAGATCTCCAACAAAACTGCCGCGCCCGCAATCAAAGCGAGCGCGGCGAAAAGCAAACGCTTCCTGTCCATAAGAACCTGGTACGCACGCTGCTGGCGTGCTGCACGCCCGGAGGCGTGCGTACCCATCGTCATCGAGGCGGATTCGTCAGTCGCACAAATCCCATGATCGCGCAAATCGCCCCCAGCACGACAAAGACATTCAAGAACGCCCCAAACTGAAGCACTGAATCAAAATCATTTTGCTGGGCTCCCATGAAAGTGACGAAGCCGAGCAGAATGAACTGAATGTGATAAATCAGCAGGCACACGGCGGCAAAGCTGAACCAGCGCGTCGAAGCGCCAAAGGCGCGCGCCCGGGCGAAACCCAACACCGCAGCGATTAGCCAGGCAATGCCGCCCAGAATCAACAACCCAATGAACACTAGCGCAAAGTACGCCGGTTGCCTGGCACTCAATCCAGCTTGCAGTGAAAGCAACATTGCGAGCGGAAGCATCTTTATGATTACTCCTTAAGAAGAAAATAGTGATCGACGACCAGAAACAGAAACGCCATTTGCGCAAGAGCGTTAGCGCAGGCGCAAACGGCGTCGCTCGATCAAACTCTCATCGCCGGTCGTGACGCGGCGAGCTTCGCGCCGGCGAAAACTTTTACCACAGGTTTGTCGCAAGCAATCACAGGTCTGCGAAAGTGATTCTTGCCAATCCACTCTACTGGGTAATGTGAATCTCCTCTTCCTTGTTCACATGGCGCAGGAACAGCAACAACGCGCAAGCGCAAAAAACTACAGCCAGCACCAGCGCAATCACGCCCTGCCACTTGAAGACGCCTTCCGGGCGGGTAAACGCCCAAAATTCCCAACAGGCTCCAAGCAGCGAGGCCAAACCTACAATTGACAGAAGAAAGTCAACCATAATTAACCTCCGGCCGATCGTTCAGTCTTCCAAAATGAAAGGTTACAGATAAAGCCGCTGCGCAAAAAACTAAATGTTTTGGACGGCTGCATGTTAACGCCGAGGGTGGATTAAGGCAAGCGGTTTGGAAGGGGCACGGTATTTATGCGGTGTCTGACTCCAGAAGAACGGACATGAGATCTGAAACAGGAGACGATTGTCTTCTAGCCGCGTTCACGCGGCTTTCCCGGAGGGTTACTAGACCGGGCGTTTTTACGCCCGGGTTAGTGACGCTTTGAAATACCTAAGCCCGTTTGAACGGGCTTAGGTCTCTGGCTTTAGCCGTGATGCTGAAGTAGAGGAGAAGCACGCTGAAGCGCGCTAGCGTTCGTCATGTTCGGCTGACTCCCCAGCGCTAAAAGCGCTGGTCTATAAACCCTTCGGGCAAGCCGTCTGAAGACGGCTACAAACTGCCTTATTACCAAATTGTATCGATGGCGGTATCACTCTTACTCTTCATCAATCGTCAACGCACCCACCAGATATACAATCTCGCCATCGCTCGACTGCAGCAGGATGCTGTATTCACCGGCGGGAGTATTTCGGGCAACGGTGATTTCAAAACTTATCGCCGGATACGGCGTGTCGAATTCGGCTTCGCTCACACTGTCCGGGTCGATGCTGATGAATGGCGATGTGCTCGAAATGCCGCCCGAAGGTACTTCGTCGATTCCCTCTCCCGCCACATACACAGTGAACTTTTTCCCCGGCTTCACCGGTAGAGCGACTGTCGACAGTTCGCCATTCATACCGATGAGCCGCGGCGTCAGCGCCGGCGCAAGATTTGGCGAGACAAAGAAGCCGAGCGAGGTTGCCTTGTCGGCGAACACGGGAATCAACTGGCTCGCTGCCCGCATGGCCACGTGGGTCCGAAACGGCGGCGTGGTGTCGACCAGCCCGGCGTACGAACCGCGCGCCGTGGCAATCTCATCTGCTTCCACGGGGCCGTCGAGGCTTTGACCAATTACGTGATAGCTGCCGTGCGGCAAAGCATCGATACGATAGTCGCCCGAAGGAAGCGTTATCCCTCCGGCAATGACGCGTCCAGTCAAAGCGTCCTCGGCAAAGACGTGCGCGCCGAAAATCGGTTGCGACTGGCCGCCAATTGAATTTGCGACCAATCTTCCGAAGAGCGATCCCGTTCCGGCTCGCGATCCATACAGCGCACGCGCTCCGGCAATATCGTCTTCAGACAGTGTTCGTTGCGTAAATGCCGGCAGATTGTAGAGACCATTCATCGCCTGCCGCGGTTGCATCGTGGCTCCGAGAATCGCTGAGTGCTCGAGGCCGAGCAGGTGGCCGACTTCATGTGTGAAGGTTGATTCCAGATCGTAAGTGCCCGGCGTTCCATCACTGGAAAAAAGCACGTTTGGGTTTAGGGCAATATCAGCTTCCGTGATCCCTCCGGCATCTGAGAACACACGCGTCCGGCCGGGATTATCCTGCGAATCAAACGCGGAAGAATTGTCAGCAGAGACCGTGATCAGATTAATTCGATCACCGGCATTCGGTGGACTGATCGCTTGCACGGAAGAACTGGTTTCGAAAAACTGAACGTTCGAAACGCTTGACCAACGCCGCAACGCGCGCCGGGCGGCGCCGATGACGTCGGTGCCTGCTTTGATGTTCGGTGGTGGCGATTGCAGCGAGGTGGAAAACGCGATGATGATCGGCTGGGTCAACCAGCGCCGGGCGACGACCCCCGAGCTGTCACGATATTGGACTGTGTAGGCGCGAAGCGGCGCGTGCGCGCTGAACAGCGCGAGCAATAAAAGGATGGCACTGAGTCGCTTCCCAGTCATCCGCGGCAGGTGTCAGGCTTCCTGCTCACTCAATATGTTGAGCGAGCGTTCAAGTAGATCGAGCTTCTGAGACTGCGCGCCACCGGGGCGCGCCATTGGGCGCTAATCTTACCACGCCGGATGATAAACGTCGTTGCATTTCCTGCGCGGGTTCGGGTGCAAGTTCGAGGTGGCATGCGCATCCTGCGCCTGGTTCACGGGCGGGACGTCCGGGCCACCGCGCGGTGCACCCTGTAATTCGGCTAATGCGTGCGGTATATTTGTTGGCCGCTAAGACAGCACCCCGGCATTTTGGACATCCAAAGCTTTTCGAAGGGACACATTCCCAACTCCAGTTTTCGATTCATGACGGCGACTCGCATTTCGACACAGACGATATTCGCTCTCTTGCTGCTGGCGATGTTGGCCGCGGCCGTTTGGTTGACGCCACACTCGCAAGCGACGCGCTCGCTTTCGCCATCAGACAACGTCAAGCGCCGGCGTCCGGATTTTGTTCCTGGTGAAGCGCTGGTGCGCTTCAAAAAGAATTCTGCTTTTGAAGGTAAGGCCGTCCTGAACGCAGCGCGAAAAGATTCTCCGCCACCCGCCTCACAGACTCAGGACGTCGAACCTATTGCCGTCCAGATTGATCACTTCGCAGGATCGGATCTAATTGATGGTCTCCGGATCGCGCGAATGTCCGAGGCTGACACCCTCAGAGGTGTGGCTGCCCTCAGTGCTCGCGATGATGTTCTGTATGCGGAGCCGAATTACATTCTGCGCACCGATGTGACGCCAAATGATCCGTCTTTCCCTCAACTCTACGGCATGAATTTGATTGGGGCGCCACAGGCGTGGGACGCAACCACCGGCGACAAGAAAATCGTCGCCGCCGTGATAGATGAAGGCATCGATCGTACTCATCAGGACCTGCAAGCAAACATCTGGACCAATCCAAGTCCCGGATCGATCCCCGGAATCAGCGGCGATGTCAACGGCTATGACTTTCGCGACAATACTGGAAACATCATCGCCGAATCTCATGCTACTCACGTGGCGGGAACAATCGGGGCGGTCGGTAACAACAGCGTCGGCGTCGCCGGAGTTAACTGGAACGTTAGTCTGATGTCGCTGCGATTTATTTCCGAGGCGACGAACTCCGGCACCGATGCCGATGCGATCAAGGCCTACAACTATGTGAAGCAGATGCGTGACCTCTGGGCCAGCTCGAGCCATACCAAAGGCGCAGACGTTCGCGTTGTTAATGCGAGCTATGGCGGCGGCGGCTACTCACAGGCTTCAGCGGACGCCATCAATGCATTGGCCCAATCCGGAGTTCTTTTTGTTGCGGCCGCGGGTAACGAGACGACTGACAGCGACGTCCATCCGCATTATCCATCCGGTTATTCGCTGCCGAATATGATCTCCGTAGCAGCCACGACCAGCGCTGACACGCTGGCCGGCTTCTCGAATTTCGGAGCGCACTCGGTCCTGATGGGCGCGCCGGGCCAGGGCATTCTCAGCACGCTGCCGAACAATAATTACGGTGTGCTGAGCGGAACGTCGATGGCCTCGCCGCATGTGGCCGGCGCGGCGGCTTTATTGTGCGCGGCCA
>Ga0193729_1000779_pt1 | contig 16541 bp, 16 predicted proteins | sample U1c2metaG_FD_143036 | JGI IMG/M metagenome (GOLD analysis project Ga0193729, IMG submission 143036) | Soil microbial communities from a riparian zone of the East river system, Colorado, United States - U1c2 | ecosystem: Environmental > Terrestrial > Soil > Riparian zone | place: USA: East River...
CGTCGACCTGGCATGCATCGTTTCCGCCGCCGCCCCACGTGCCCGCCGCGCAGCCCATGCCGCGTTTCAAAGGGCCAGTCCCGCCGCCGGGCGTCGGATTTCGTTTCGACCAGTTGATCTCGCGCGCGGCGCGATCGATCTGGCGATGATAGGATTTGTCGGGCATGTTCTTTTTACGGAACTCGACCGGATCCATTCCGATCTTGTAAGCGAGTTCGTCAAGCAACGATTCCATCGCGAACGAAGCTTGCGGATGTCCCGGCGCGCGCATGGCAACCGACGAATCTTCATTCGTGTGCAGCGCGTAAACTTCACGATAAGAGTCACCGGCTCGATACACCGCGTATGGTTGGCCTGCCTGCGACCCTGGACCGATGCCGCCGAGTCGATATTGCGTGGCCTGCACTGCGGCCAGGGTCCCGTCCTTTGTTACGCCGGCTTTGAACTTTGTCCACGAGCCCGAACGATTCCCTGTCATTAAGAACTCATCAGAACGCGTGAGCATCAGCTTGACCGGCGATTTGGTTTCTTTTGAAAGACGACAAGCCATCATTCCTTCAATGCCAATGCCAAACTTTGATCCAAAGCCGCCGCCCATGTGTTGCACCGTCGCCGTAACCGCGCTTTGAGGCAATCCCAATTCCCGCGCCGCATCGCCCGGAATCGTGAACGTTCCCTGGGTCGTCGCGTAAATCGTGGCCGAGTCGCCGCCGGAAAAATCGACCACCATGCCGTGCGTTTCCAGACAGCAATGATGCAGTCGCGGCGTGCGATATTCTGCCTCAATAATCGCGTCGCAATTCGCGAACGCTGCTGCGACCTTCGCCGCATCTCCGTTCTTGTTCTGCAAGCGCAGGTTTTTCTCGTCCGGCTTGTTTTTGTCTCTCGGCAGAACTTCAGGTGCATCAGGTTTGATCGATTGCTCCGGGACAACCACATGCGGCAACTTCTCATATTCCACCACGATCGCGCGCGCGGCGTCCTGGGCCAGTTCAGGCGTAGTCGCCGCGACGGCGGCGACCGGTGATCCCGCGAAGCGAAACTCTTCGAGCGGCGCTTGAATAATTGCTTTGACACCGGGCATGCGCGATGCCGCACTCGAATCAAATCGCTTGATTTTTGCATGAGCGTAAGGACAGCGGACCACGCGTCCATACAGCATGTTGGGCAAGCGGATGTCGTAGGTGTAATTCGCCGCACCCGAAACCTTCAGCGGTCCATCGACGCGCGTCATCCGATGATTGAGCAGGGTGTGCTTATCGTTTGGCCCCCATCCCGGACCAGCCACGTCGTCAACTTCGATCTCTACCATCTGTTCGACGCCATTGACGACGCGCGGCACGCGAATCTTTTTCTTTTTCGGCGGCGTCGGGCTTGGTTGCGCCTGTGGTTGTTGTGGCATTTACGTTCTCCAAATATCAACTGCGACCCGGTCGGTCCCGGTACTGACCTCATCCAATCAAGCTAAACAGTGGGCCTTGCTTTTGCGGCCGCCAGCGCAGCTTCGAAAACTCTTGGATAAGTTCCGCAACGGCAGAAATTTCCCTTGCAGGCTTCGCGAACTTCGTCGAGCGACGGGTTAGGGTTCTTTTTGAGATAGGCCGAGATCGTCGTCACGAACCCTGGCGTGCAGAAACCGCACATCAAACCATCATGTTCGACGAAAGCACTCTGCACCGCGCTCAGTTTTTCGGGAGAGCCGAAGCCTTCGACCGTCGTCAGCTTTTTCCCGACAGCGTCAACCGCCAGCACTAAACATGAATAGACGTTCTTGCCGTCCATCAGCACTGTGCACGCGCCGCACGAGCCCATGTCGCACACGAGTTTTGGACCAGTGACCGCCGGTTCCAGATTGTTGCGCAATGCGTTGAGCAAGGTCGTGCGCGTCTCGACGCTGACAGTTCGTTTCGCTCCATTGACGTCAAGCGCAATGTTGACCGTGCCGGCGATTGGTTCGCCGGTGGTTACTGATTCACTCGCAGCGACCGTTTTATCTGGAGAGATGAAATGGTCGGCAAGTGCTGCGCCGGCCCCGGCGACCCCAACACCTTTCAGAAATTTGCGGCGGCCGGGATCGTACCGAGGGCTTTTCTTCTTCGGGTCCTGCTCGTCTGACATTTCTGCCTTCCTCCTGGATGAAACAGCACGGCATCAAAACTTTTAGGTGGGCGCTATGTTAAGTTGAAAACAATTGGCGGGGCAAGCTCTGTATTGTCGTTACAAGCAGCGTCTTGATCCCGCTCGCTACCGTTCGCGGTTCTGTACCGCTTCGCGCAGTCGCGCCAGCGCGTAAAGCATCCAGCTCTCCGACCAGCGCATGTAGGGAATCCTGACTTTGTAAAACCGGCGTCGCTGATAATAGAAATAGCCGCGGGCATCGCGGAGATTTTCTATGGTCCAGTTGGCAACCTGCTCTGCGAGCATCAGCGTACCTGGAATGTGGCCGCGTAGTTCGACGAGCGTCACGATTGCGGATGCGGCTGAATGAATGTCGGCCGGGTAAAGGCGATCGGGAAAATACTTGGGCCAACTATTCATCAGAAAGAATCGTTCGGTCCAGAATTCGTAGCCGCGGCGAAGAGCATTATCGAATTGATCGTTCGACTCGGCGTCCATGATTCGCTTTAGACTCGTCAAAATGTAAGCCGTGTGAAAATTGTCGGCCCAAGATTGATGTGAATCAGCGCCATACGTCCACGAACCGTCCTGCCGTTGTCGGCGCACCACATAAATCGCCGCGCGGTTGGCCCAGTCGATGAGGCTCTGTTCTCCGAGTGACTTGCCAACAGCTGCCAGCACTTCGCCGGCGAGCAGGCTTGCATTAAAAACGCGGGTTCGATCCAAAGGCGAATAGCTGAAGCAAACCTCGTCGCCTGTTTCTTCCGATCGATTCAGATCGTTGAGAATAAAGTCGCAAATGGTGCGTGCGAACGGCAAGTATTCATCTCGAGAAAGAACCTCAGCGGCTTCACACAACGCGCGCGCCGCGAAGGCGGTCGGCACAATTGTCGGCGTGCCGCGTGCCGCAAAAAACGATCGCGATTGCCAGTCGAAGTTGTAACCCCAGCACGCTCCGCGAAATCCTTTCAGGCTCATCCAAATCAGATCGTCGAGCAGTTCTCTGGCTTCGACTTCATTTTCTTTTGTTGGATCGCGCCGGAAATCGGCGAGCGCCGCGAGCGCGAACAGGGCCACGGCTTTTGCATTTCGCTCACGCGGAATTCCTACCAACGATCGAAAGTTAATCGGCGAGCGTTTGTGAAACTGCGTCCAGGCGAGACGCGATACACGAGATTTCTTAAAAGGAGTGGATTGGAAGAGACGGCTGTTCAAGCCATCGTAAGGGTCATACCCGGCGTAGCCTTGCGCGCGACAATATTTCCAGAGATCGCGATGCGCAATTTGAAGATCGATTGGCATTTGGTTCTTAAAACTCCCTCTCCCTTTGGAAGAGGGCTGGGGTGAGGGAGTTACGGCTTTTCCGCTAAACCCTCACCCTAACCCTCTCCCAAAGGGAGAGGGAACAAAAACAAAAGCGGCGTCAAGCCGCCGCACTCCAAACTAGGCGCTCACCGACGTCTCAATCCTCTTCGGCGTCTCGACAAAGCTCTCGCGCCACAGCTCGAACGAAAGAAGCGTCCAAAGCAGCTTGCGATGATTGGCGACGCCGCGTTCGTGTTCATCTCGAAGCTGCGCGACATATTCGGGATTGAACAGTCCGGTCCGGCGCAAACGTTCCGGCGACAACAGATCGTGCGTCAGCGGACGCAATTCGCTCTTCAGCCATTTCGCAAAAGGAACTCCAAAACCTTTCTTGCCGCGGCGCCAGACAAACGGAGGCACCAAACCCTTCGCCGCCTTCTTAAGAATGTATTTCGAAGTGTAGCCGTGCAGTTTGTAATGCGGCGGCAGCGACGCAGCAAACTCAGCCACTCGCGGATCCAGATACGGCGCGCGCACTTCCAAACTCACCGCCATGCTGGCGCGATCGACCTTCGTCAGAATGTCTTCCGCCAGATAAAGCTGCGTGTCGAGGTTCTGCATTGACTCAATGGAGTTATTTGAATCACATTCCGCGAATATCCGACGCGCATCGGCATAAATATCCGAATCGCTCGAACGCTTTACATCCTCTGTAAGCAGCGATTCCTGATCTTGCGGCGTAAACGATCCGAAGAGCACGTGATGGCGGGCGACTTCGTCATAGTGCGAAGCCGCGATGAATCGCCGCGCGCGATAATCGAACGAAAGATTTTTCGTTTTCACCGGCAGCAGATTGACCGCCGGCTCAACCAGGCCGCGTCGCAGGAAGCGCGGCACCGCCAGATAAGCGCGGGCCATGTGATGACCGAAGTACATCGGATAGCCTGCAAAGATTTCGTCGCCACCATCGCCGCCCAGCGCTACGGTCACGTGCTTGCGCGTGAAACGCGACAGCAGAAAGGTCGGCACGACCGAAGGATCGCTGATGGGCTCGTCCATCCAGGCGCCGATTTCGCCGACTAGGTTTGCAGCCAGGCTGGCGCTGAATCTCTCTTCGTGATGATCTGTGCCGAGGAACTTTGCGACCGCGCGCGCATACTTCGATTCGTCAAACGAACTCTCTGCGAACGAAATCGAAAACGTCTTTACGGTTTCTGACGAGGCGCGCACGGCCAGCGCAGTTACCACTGAAGAGTCGAGGCCGCCGGACAGCAGCACCCCCAACGGGACATCTGAGACCAGACGCATTCGCACTGCGTCAGCAAGCAGTTCGCGCAATTGCTCGGCCGCTTCGGCAACCGTGGGAACCGGCAGGCGCGGCTTGTAACTAAGTCGCCAGTAGCGCTCGACCTTCACTTTGCCGTCTTCGAGCGTCAGCGTATGCGCCGCCGGCAGTTTGCTGATGCCTTCATAAATCGACAGCGGGGCCGGCACGTAATCGAACGAAAGGTACTGGCGCAAGGCATTCAGATTCAGATTCGGGCGCACAGACGGGTGGGCCAACAGCACTTTCGGTTCAGACGCGAACAAGAGCGTGCGATCGAATACGCCCCAGTACAGCGGCTTTTCACCAAACCGATCGCGCGCGATGAATAGCCGCCGACGCCTCTCGTCCCAAAGTGCGAACGCGAACATACCGTTAAGGTGCTGGACCATGTCGCGGCCGTATTCTTCATAAAGATGCGGCAGGATTTCTGTGTCTGATTCGCTGCGAAAGCGATGGCCGCGCGTTTCAAGGTCGGCACGCAACTCGCGATAGTTGTAGATCTCGCCGTTAAGAATTACCGCGACGCTGTGATCTTCGTTGAAAGTTGGTTGCTCGCCGGTGAGCAGATCGATGATCGCGAGCCGTCGCATGCCCAGCGCGATTCCGTCGTCGAGCAGATAGCCTTCCGAGTCAGGTCCGCGATGATGCATGCGATCGCACATCACGCGCAGGAGCTCTTCGCCGCCATCAGGAGGTGGCGTGCGTGGATCTAAGTTCGCCCATCCGGTAATTCCACACATAAACTAATCCTGGACTCTGGGCGTAACGGACAACAATTTGAACTTGTTGTTCTCTTCAACGAAATACAGATAATGTCGTTCACGCCGCACCACGTAAATCCTTTTTCCTAATGCGATTTGTTTCACAAAATCCCTTTCAGGAGATCTGCTCTCCTGAAAAAGTGAAATCCGCTGTCGATATAAATTAGACTCAAAGTTTTCCCTGATTACGAATTTACGCCAGAACTCGCTCAAGTGGTTCATGTTTGCGGTGAAGCGAGAATCGAGTTCTTCGGAGGTCAAGACTGGAGGATAAGCTGGAGACTGCATTGGCATTAAGTACTGCTTGATCTGCTCCTCGACCTCTTTTCTGAAAGTCTCCTTATCGCCATCGTAAGTGAAATGCGCGGCTGAAACGAGGAAATCAAAGTTTCGCTGTGCAATGTAGGCTCGCTCCCTGGCCGCAAAGTCGATCGTCGGGGCTGGCCCTCTCCCTGCGACCGACCTAAAGAGAGTTCGAACCTCCCTGCTCTTGAGCGGTTCAGAAACATACATCTCGCGATAGACGACTCCAAAATCAAGAGTCTCGTAGAAGCGATGCATTACGTGATCAGCTTCTTCCTCAGCAGCCTTCTGCTTTGCCGATTGGCGCGTAGTCGTTGGCCGATTGGTTTGCGCTATGCTCGAGCTCGCAAGCAAGATGAGCAATGCGATCAGGGAGCATTTCTGGATCATGCCTTGTATTTCTCTGTGTCCTCTGTGGTGAAACCGATCTTCTCTTTCACCGCATAGATTGGTTTCGACTGCGACTCGTGATAAGTGCGCACCAGCATCTCTGCCAGCAGTCCCATCAGGAAAAATTGAATCCCCAGCACCAACATCACCGTCGTCAGCACCGGCAAAGGCGTCTGCACAAAGTCAGCGTGATGCGGCCAGCTGGCGAACTTCATCAGGAATGCCAGCACCGCGCAAAGAAAAGAAACGATCAACGTCAGCAGGCCCACCCAGCCGAAAACATAGAGGGGCTTTGTCTGATACGACGCCATAAATTTGATCGTCATCAAATCGAAGACAACCTTTATGGTGCGGGACAAACCGTATTTCGATTGGCCCATCGTTCGCGCATGATGTTCGACCGGAATTTCCGTGACGCGCGCGCCCGACCACGACGCGTAGATCGGAATGAAGCGATGCATCTCGCCATAAAGCTGCACATCCTCGAGTGATTCGCGACGATAGGCCTTAAGCGAACAACCGTAATCGTGCAGCGGCACCCCGCCAATCCATGAAATCATGCGGTTGGCGAGCATCGACGGGATTTTTCTCGTAAACAATTTGTCCTGACGATTTTTTCGCCAGCCGGATACGACGTCAAAGCCTTCATCGATCTTCTCCAGCAACCGCGCAATGTCCACCGGATCATTCTGCAAGTCCGCATCCATCGGGATGAGCACGCGGCCACGGGCAGCGTGAATCCCAGCGGCCATCGCCGGCGTCTGGCCATAGTTGCGGCGCAGCGCAATCACGCGCACCCGGCTGTCGCCGGTGGCAATTTCGCGCAGCACGTTGAGACTGCCATCACTTGATCCATCATCGACATAAATGATCTCGGCTGTGCGACCGAGTTGCCGGAGCGCGTGATCTAACTTCTCATGCAACGGCCGCAGGTTTGGTTCTTCATTGAAGACGGGAAGAAACACGGAGACTTCCGGTGCAGAAGTATCAGCTGCAATCCTTTGCTCCCTAAGCGTCTTTTCCTCAGTGATTGTTTCCATCACGCGTTACGTTGTCTTCAAGGTATGCGAATTCTTCCCGACAAATCTGTTTCATTCACACCTGGCTTCAGCCAGGTGAACTCGGCAAGCTAAGAAACGGAAACCGTTTAAACGGTTTCCCTCCCGATCATAGTTTCCCATCACCCGGCTAAAGCCGGGTGTGAATGAGAAGCTCAATCATCTCTGCGGGCCACGCACACAATCGACACGCCAAAGGGAAATGACAGACGCTGTAGCCACCAACCCTCGGCGCCAAGAATTTTTCCGAGCACCCCGTTGAGCGCGCCAATAGTAATATTGTTTTCGGAAGACGGGCGTACGCCCGTGAGTCGCATCAACAACCGCCCGATCAGAATCGGCAGAAAAAAGCTGAGGTTCGCATAGGTCATTCGCTCCACGGTCAAACCTGCGCCGCGAAGTTTTTGCTCGAACTCTTTCCCGGTGTAACGCCGGCGATGATGGCTAATATCATCCTGCACTCCCCACAAAAACATGAAGGCCGGCACAAACAAAAGGGCGCGCCCGCGCGGCCGCAGCACCCGCCGCATTTCTCTCAACCCAGCCAGATCGTCATCCAGATGCTCAACCACATCGAGTCCGGTGACCAGATCGAAGGAGGCATCTTCGTAAGGCAACGCCTCCGCGGCGCCCTGCTTCACTTTCGATAGACCGCGCGCGCGACAAAACTCAAGCGCATCGCTGGAAACATCGACGCCTTCGGCCGCGCCGTGTCGGGCGAGCATCTGCAGGTTGGCGCCGGTGCCGCAGCCCACATCGAGAATACGCGGCTTCAACTTTCCCAGGTCGCGACACGCTGCCGCGACAAATCTTTCGATGATCTTGCGCCGGCCAATAAACCACCAGTGATGCTCCTCGACCTCGTACATGATCGAGTAGGTATGTTGCTGCATCTCGCGCGGCAACGTTTTCCCTAAATTTTTAGCGGTAGTCGACAAAGCTTGCAACGGCCCAAGGCGGTGCGTCTATTGCTCCGGCAAATTCCGAATCGTTCCGTTAAAGTGAGCACACGCAGCATCCATTATGACTTTAACCTGGGTCTTCGATTCGTTAGTCAGATCCAGTCTGTACCATAGCACGCAACGATTCGGCCACGTCAATTTGAGCAAATATTTTCCGCGGCTGATTTCCCTGAATTCAAATTGGTGGCGATCGTCGGGTCGCGTCGTCGCGATAACTCTCTTCCTGTTTAGGGTGAAAATCTCGACGGGAAAAGTCTGCACATCCGGCGGGGTGTTATTCGTAAAGTAAATGATGCCCGCCACTTTTCTTTTGCCCTGGCCATGGACGGCAAGCGCGATCACGACCAGCGTAAACAGAGCTCGCTTAACCACGAGCCGCTTCCTGAAACCACTCGACGAATTTGTTGATGCCGTCTTCAATCTGAGTCTGTGGATTGTAGCTGAGCAGTCGCCGCGCTTTCGCAATGTCCGCGAACGTTTGCGGGACATCACCTGGCTGCATCGGCTGTCGATCGATTTGCGCTTTTTTGCCCAGGGCCTTTTCCAACAAGGAAATCAATTCTCGCAACTCAACCGTGCGCGACTCGCCCAGATTTATGATCTCGTATTTGCTCGCGTCGTAATCAATCGCCGCGCGCACGCCGGCAATGATGTCATCAATGTAAGTGTAGTCGCGGCGCGTGGTGCCATCGCCGAAAACCGGAATTGGTTTGCCGGCGCTGATCAGCTTCGCAAATTTATGAATTGCCAGGTCCGGTCGCTGGCGCGCACCATACACGGTAAAAAAGCGCAGACAAACGAGACGCATACCGTACAAATGCGAGTAGGTGTGAGAAAGCAATTCGCCCGCAGCTTTCGTCGCCGCGTAAGGCGAAATGGGGTTGAAGATCGGATCGTCTTCACTGAAAGGGACCTTCGCGTTGGTGCCGTAAACCGATGATGATGATCCAAAGACGAACTGCCTGACGTGATGGGCCCGGGCCAATTCCAAAAGATTCATCGTGCCATTGATATTGGTCTCTACGTAAAGCTGTGGATCTGTCAGCGAAGGGCGCACGCCCGCGCGCGCGGCGAGGTGCACAATGCAATCAAAGCTGCTGCCGGCAAAGGCCTGGGTCAAGGCTTCGTATTTGCGGATGTCCGCTTCGACTAATTTGAAGCCAGAATTCGACAGATGAGGCTCTACGGCCGCGCGCTTAATTGCCGGATCGTAGAAATCATTAAAGTCGTCAACGACCGTGATCTGCCAACCGCCTTCAGACATTAGGCGATTGACAAGATGCGAGCCGATGAAGCCGGCGCCGCCGGTGATTAAAATGCTTCGCATGTGCTTTGTACTTTGTGCTTTGTACTTTGTGCTTCGAACCTCTATTGACACAGTCACCCAAGTTTGCCGGCGGATCGAAGTTCAAAGCTCAAAGCACGAGGATCATTTCTCAGCATAGATCCACAAATGCCAGCCCCAGCGCGACGCCAACGCCGACTCGATCGATTTCGGCAATAGGTTACCAATCAAAGGAATGAATCGCTTGTTGAGAAAATAGGCGCGCAGCTCGACGTCGCGAAAATCCTTGAAAAGTTTGCGCGCTTCGTCGCGCGAATAGACTCGCGCCAAAGGATTTCCCGCGCCGTCAGTGCTTTGATTCAGGAGTTCAGCGGCCGAAACATCTCCGTTCGCACTCCTCAATGACGCGGCGTGCTCATGCAGCGAATCGATCGGCTCGCCGGTCAGCCGATGAACGATCTTGATTCCACGTTCGCTCTTTAGCAATCCGGCGCCCGCGCGGCGCAACACGCGTATGCCAACTCGATAATTGTAACTGCCGCGATGATACAACATGACGATGGCACGACCCCCGGGTTTCAAGACACGATAAATCTCGCGCACCGCACCTTCGATATCCGGCGTGTGATGCAGCACCCCGTGCGAATAGACGAGATCGAATGATTCGTCGTCAAAGTCCAAATTCTCAGCGTCACTTACGCGAAATTCACCGTTCAAATGCGACAGCGCAAACCTCTTTCGCGCTAATTCAATCGCGGCTTCGGTCAGATCGATTCCCGTGTAATCGGCTCCCGCTTTCGCGAACTGCGCGCCGTCGGTTCCCATGCCGCAGCCAATTTCCAGGACCCGCAACCCGCGCGTGGCGGCAAAGTTTGCGGCGATCGGTATGTGCCACTCTTTGTCATAACGATGGGCCTCGACCGAAGCGAAGAATTCGCGCGTGCCCATCTCGGTGTCGCTGAATTTCGTGCCGCATGGATGCGTTTGCCAGAACGCGCGGACGCGATCTTTCAGTTCCTCGTTGGCTTCGCTTTGGTTTCCGTTCTCAATCGGCATGACAGACGTGTAAGCTTTCGCCGGAACAGTATAAACTGAAGACGCCGATTCAGCTGATTCGGAACTGAACGGCGAGCTGGATGCTCGCGATGCTGCAGGCAAGGATGCCAGCCTCCTTATGACCACTTTTCAAATCGCCGGTTACTTAACTGAATTTACCGGCGGCCGCGCCGAGATCAAGATCGATCGCGCCGCCGCGACCGTCGGCGAAGCTTTGAATGAACTTTGGAAGGCGCACGTCGGATTGCGCGATCGAGTGCTGACTGAGCGAGGCGAAGTGCGGCCGCACGTCAACGTATTCGTCAACAGCCAGGTCGTTCGCCGCGATCAGGTCTTGCAGGTCCCGATCGAAGGCGAAACTGAGATCTGTATCATGCCGGCCGTGAGTGGTGGGGCGTAGAATTTCACCACAAAGACACGAAGACACAAGAAAGAGCATAGGAAGAAATTGCGATTTCGTTAATTACTTTGTGCCCTTTGTGGCTTCGTGGTTAATTCCGTGGTCGCGAATGAGTCGGAACTAGTTAAGTTCCCAGCCGTATTACGCACCAGTCATGTATTGTCCCAGTTGCGGATCTGAAGAACGTCAAGCGAGCCAGTATTGTCGCGCCTGCGGCACCGATCTACGTCCGGTGCGCACCAATCTGGGACGTCCCGATTCTGTCACCGCATCAGCCGTTTCCGCGCGCGAAGACATCGGCCGCGCCGTTGCCGACAGGATTCGCGAGGTCGAAGACACCCAGGAGTTAAAACGAATCGCCGATCACGTCTTGCCGCAAATCGAAAAGTTTCTCGAGTCGTATGAAGAAAAACGTCTGCGTCGAATGCGCACGGGAGTTATCGTCGCGGCGAGCGGCATCGGGGCTGTGGGTCTTGGAATAGTCATGTTCGGAGTCCTTCGCGCAGCCCATATTGAGGAGATCGGTTTACTTCTGGGTGTGGGAATCATCGCAGCCGCGATCGGCGTCGGGCTCGTGCTCAACGGAGTGCTTTTTACCCAGCCTCGCAACAAAGCTGACGATAATGCTTCGGAAGTACTTTCCCAGGTTTTGCTTGAAACGGGCTACGCGACGCCGCCAATGAGATCCGGTGAGGCGCCAACATTCAAAGCGGAAACAACTTCGAACCTGACTCAGGTTAGCGGTGCATCAATAACCGAGCATACAACTAAGCATTTGACCGCCGAGGGTTGACCCCTCTGGATTATTAACCATGTATTGTCCCAGTTGCGGATCTGAAGAACGTCAAGCGAGCCAGTATTGTCGCGCCTGCGGCACCGATCTACGTCCGGTGCGCATCAGTCTGGAACGTCCCGACTCTGTGACCGCATCAGCCGTTTCCGCGCGCGCAGACATTGGCCGCGCCGTGGCCGATAGGATTCGCGAAGTCGGAGACGCCCACGAATTGAAAAAAGTCGCCGAAGACGTCCTGCCGCAGATCGAAAAATTTCTCGAGTCGTATGAAGAAAAACGCCTGCGTCGAATGCGGGCGGGAGTTATCGTGTCTTCCATCGGAGTCGGATTTGCCGTGCTCATGTTCCTGATGGTTTCAGTCGCGCAACCAAACGACGTGCAAGGCTTTCTCGGCGGCGCCGGCGTGGGGATTGTCACTCTCTGCATCGGTCTGGGGTTGCTACTCAACGCGTTCGTGTTCACTCGACCTGGTAAACGCCTGCAGGACAATTCCGCCGATGCGCGTTCGCAGAACTTGCTTGACACCGGCGTGCCGCCGCAATTAAGAGCAGGACGCGAAGTTCAAACTCCGCCGCGCGTCAACACGACATCGAATTTGGTCCAGCCCGGTTCAGTAACTGAACACACGACACTTCACCTGAAATCCAATCGCTAAGAATATGCCCGTCACGCTTGAAGGTGGTTGTCGTGTCTCGCACATGCACGACGGTGCGCCCCTGCTCGAAGGAACGCTGCGCGTTTGGAACCAGGTCGGGCGTGCGACTGGATCTCAGGCAATTTCGTTGCGCGTCATGGAATTCGCGCCGGGAATATCGCCCGCGATTCGTAACGATGATTGCGACGAGATTTTGTATGTACTCGACTCGGCGTCCAGCGATCCGGCGGGCGATGAAGTCAGTACCGCCCTCGTTAGCGGGTCGGTCAGTCTCTTGATAGAGGGACAGTCTTTTGAGATCGGTCCCGACACTGGCATCTACCTTCGTCCGAATGAAACCTTTGCGATCGATAATGGCGGGGCTGATTCAATCACCGTTATCAGTTCTCAATGTCCCGATCCCGATCGTTCTCCTCAATTTGTCTCAGCCCTGTCGGCTGTGCCTCAGTCAAACGCCGACGCGCCTTTGCCGATTGTTCGCTTGGCAGATCAGCGCGCCCAGCCCACTGCCGATCGCTGGTACCGTGTAATGGTCGACGACGCAATCGGCAGTGCTCAGGTAACTCAATTTGTTGGTTCGATTCCGCCCGGGCGCGCGCCGGATCATTTTCACAACTACGAAGAAGTGCTTTTCATTCTCAGGGGCGAAGGCCTGATGTGGGCCGGCGAAACCAACACGCCTATCGCGCCCGGCTCTTGCATTTACCTACCCAAGGGACAGGCGCATTGCGTCGAGAACACCGGCGAAGGCGAGTTGCGTTTGCTGGGCGTGTTCTATCCGGCGGGCAGTCCGAGTGTGAGGTATGAAGTTTAGTCTTCCTGCCCCGATTTCTCGAGCCCAATTCGGGGGCATGTGTTACGATTTCGATAACACTACAAACTGACTCATGAAGAACCGAATCCGACTTTCCATCATCGTTGCTGCTGGCGCCGCGGCGATTTGCACCGGGCAGTCGCGGCAGAGCTCTCCGCCTCCGCCGGTCCCTACACCGTCTCCTGTAGTGACTACCGAGGGTATCAAAGTCGATGTCAAAGGCAGCTTTGATGGACCGATTTACAGCAACAAATTTTTGGGATTTAACGTCAGCGTGCCGCAGGGTTGGCAGGTGCAGGACACAGAGACTCGAACGGAATTCGCGTCGAGAGTAACTGAAAAAACCAACTCGGCCAACGCGGAGAAACCGGGAGTTAAGGCGTCTTTGTCACGAACGACGCTTTTGTTCATTCTGGTGCGGCCAACAGAGACGGCAACCAATCCTACTATCTTCGCAATGGCTGAGGACATTGCTTTGGTGTTCAATGTAAGAACGCCCGAGCAATACTTGATGTCGGCTCGAAAAGTCGGCGACAACACACCCATGTTGTTCGACGCGTACACTACCAGCGGAAAAATAAACGGAACCGACTTCGCCTGGATGGAAGCAGTCCCGAAAAATAGCGCCGTTATCCTCAAACAGCGCTATTACGCAACACTGCGTCACCATCACGCTATTGGCGTTGTGATTACTTTTCATACCGAACAGGAATTCCAATGGTGTATGGAAGTAATGAATTCGATCAAATTTGAATGACGGAACCACAACCTTAGATCGACATCAGTTCCGTCAGAATGGCCATGGCCTCACTGACTTCTTCATCCGTATTAAAGAAATGCGACGACATACGCAGGCCGACTCCGGGGCGGCAATCGACGAAAACCTTTCGTTCATTCAAACGCTTCACCATCGCTGGTCCATCTTCGACGTAGATCATCACTGAGCCGCCGCGCTGGTTCACATCACGCGGGCTATTCACTTTCCAACCTCGTTCAGCGGCAAAGTCGATCATCCATTCGGTGCGCCGCTCTGATTCGCGGCGAATAGTTGCGACTCCGACCTCTTCGATTATCTGCAAACCCGGCAGCACCGAATAGAGCGCGGGAATGCTCGGGGTGCCTTGCGCAAAGCGACGAACAGAATCGGTGTAGCGCATCGGCGGCGCCGCGAAATCAAACGGTGCCTGGTGCGCGACCCAGCCCGTCAATCTTGGTTGGAGTTCCCGCTGCAGACGAGGATGCACGTACAGATAACCGCTGGCCGGCCCGCCGCACAGCCACTTGATCGTGCCGCCGATCAGGAAGTCCACGTCCCACTCGCGCGCCTTCAGAGGAACGGCGCCGGCCGACTGATACACGTCGAGTAAGACCAAAGCGCCGTGCCGGTGAGCTTTGGCGACGATCGGTTCGACCTCCAATTTGTACGAGCTGCGAAATGAAACGTGCGACAAGACGACGAGTGCCGTCGCGTCATCAATCGCGGCCACAATTCTCTCGGTTGGAACCGCGATGGCGTCATCGGAAGGAACGACTTCGACGCGCGCGCCCATCGGTGTCTGCGCGTCCAGGACGTATTGCATCGATGGAAAATCGAGCGCGGATGCGACAATCTTGTTTCGCTTGCTCGAAGTAAAATCAAAGCAGGAGAGCACCGAAGAAAGCGCAATCGAAGCATTCGGTTGAATCTGAACCGAGCAAGGATCGCCACCAAGAAGTTTCGCGAGGCGATCGCCAACCGCGGCGGACATTTCCCACCAGCTCGTGGCCCAGGCGTCCTCGCTGGTGTGATGTTCCCAGGCCTCGTAATAGGCCAGCATCGATTCGCGCGCGACGCGCGGCACCGGCCCAAGACTGTGGCTCAGTAAATGAATGCCGGAAGCGAGCGTCGGAAAATCTTCGCGGCGGCGATTGATGTTGGTTTCAGGTTTCATTATGGAGCGCCCGCATCTTGCGGGCGGAGCGCCGACATCCCTGTCGGCGTAATCGGTTGCCTATGCGGCAGGATGCCCGCGAACCGCCGGCACAGATGCCGGCGCTCCTACGCGCGAATCTGCGACAGCATCTTTTCCAGTCCCACCGGATCGGCCCGCAGTCCTGCCAAAATTTTTTCCGCTTCTTCACCGATCGGCGGGTCGATCGACTCTTCGCCGATATGCCTTAGAATCTCACCTGCCACGAATTCCTTGGTCATCTTCGGCACGTCCGCGCCCTTGCTCATGTCCGTATCGATCGTCGTCGGCATGACGGTCATCACGTGAACACCCTGCTCTGCAAAGTAAGCGCGAAGTGCCTGGCCCAAGGAAAGCAGAGCGGCTTTGCTCGCGCAATACGTGCCGACAATCGGCAGATTGATTTTGGCGAATGCCGTGGCCACGTTCACGATCATTCCTTCGCCGCGTTCGATCATCGCCGGCGCCAGTGCGCGCGTCATCCGCAGCGCGCCAAAGTAATTCACGTCCATCTCTTCGGTCGCCGCGCCAAAACTCATCGAAGCGGGATTGCCGTAACCGGCAACGCCTGCATTGTTTACGAGCACGTCGATGGAGCCCAATGACTTAGTCGCTTCCACATCGTCGTCGCTAGTTACATCGAGTTTGATTGGCGTGATCGATGCGCCAATCGCGGCCGTCTCGCTTTTCAATCGCTCAATGTCTTCAGCTTTGCGCGCGCCGGCAAAGACTTTCTGCGCGCCGGCTTTCGCGAAAGCGAATACCAGCGTGCGGCCGAGTCCGCGGCTCGCTCCGGTGACTAAGATTGTTCGTCCTTCGATATTCATGATTCGTTTTGCGGCTCTTTCAATTTGCGCTACTTCGCCGCCAGCGCGCAAAAATATAAAGCAGCGCCGCCACGCCCGACCATAACACTGCCAGCTCTAAGCTCGTCAGTGAGTGTTGCGCGATCCGTTCTTTCAAACTTTGCGTCGTCAACGTTTGAATATCCTGCACTACTTGCACGGCGATCAGCACACCCATCGAAACAACCGAAACCAGCGCCGCAAACATCATCAGCCCGCGCGGCAGGGTGAGACTTATCTCGCCATACAATTTCGGGTTCCAGCGCGGCAACATCAGAAACGCGACACTGTGCAGACAGTAAAGCAGCACCAAAGCAAACACCGCAATGTTCAAGGCGAGTGAGAGCTGACGGCTAATCAGCAGCACCATACAGGCGGCGAGGTTCAACGTCAGCGAGACAATCGGCGTCCCCGTTTTCGAGCTCACAAATCCCAGCCAACGCGGGGCGAGACGATCCTCGACAAAGATCAGGGCCAGCCGCGACGGCACAATCAGCGTTGGATTCAGCGACGTCGTGAT
>Ga0193729_1000782_pt1 | contig 16522 bp, 18 predicted proteins | sample U1c2metaG_FD_143036 | JGI IMG/M metagenome (GOLD analysis project Ga0193729, IMG submission 143036) | Soil microbial communities from a riparian zone of the East river system, Colorado, United States - U1c2 | ecosystem: Environmental > Terrestrial > Soil > Riparian zone | place: USA: East River...
CTGCGCGTACGGCTGCTGACACGCTTCGCAGCACTCGCTGCCGGCATCGCACTCAACCACCGCCTCGGCCGTCCACCCCGCAGCCTCGCCTGCTACACCGCCTAACACCGTGGCACTACTCATCTAGCGTCGAGCGAGGGGCGATACGTCCCGGCAGCCGACCGCGCGTGGCTGCCCGCGCTGTGCGACCCCGCGAGATCTTCTGACCGAGGGAGCACCGTGACGAAGCTGGCCGCCGATCAAGAAGTCGAGGTACGAGCGCCGAGCAACTTGCGTCCAAGTCGCACTCCCCCTCGGCTCTCCCTAGCTGGGCGGACTCCTCATCTGCGGATCCTCGTCTTCGTCGTCGGCGCGGCGAGCCTCGGCACGGAGATCGCCGCCGCGCGGCTGCTCGCACCATACCTCGGGGCCTCGACGATCGTGTGGGCGAACACCATCGCCACGGTGCTGCTCGCGCTGTCCGTCGGCTACTGGCTCGGCGGTCGAATCGCGGACCGTTACCCCTCGCTTGACGGTCTGTGCCGCCTCGTGCTGGCGGCCGGGATGATTCTGGCGGCGATCCCCTTCGTCGCTCGACCGTTCCTCGATCGGGCGGTCCAAGCGCTCGACTCGATCTCTGCCGGAGCGGCCGTCGGCTCCCTGCTGGCGGTCTCAGTGCTGATGGCCGCGCCCCTGTTGCTGCTCGGTGCTGTCTCGCCGTATGCGGTTCGCCTGGCGATGCGCAGCGTCGAGGAATCCGGCACTGTGAGCGGCCGACTCTACGCGCTGTCGACGGCTGGCTCGCTGATCGGCACATTCCTCGCGGCGCTCGTGCTCGTGCCGTTCGCCGGCACGCACCGAACGTTCCTCGCCTTCGCGCTCGCACTCGCACTCGTGGCGGCCCTCGGCATGTCGCGGTGGGCCCTGCTCGCGCCTCTGACGATCATCGGGCTGCTGGTCCTGCCGCCGGGGCCGATCCGCAGCGACACCATCGACGGGCGCGTGATCTACGAGACCGAGACGCCTTACCAGTATGCGCGCGTGGTCGAAGACGTGCAGGGCGCGCGCCGCCTCGAGCTGAATGAGGGTCTGGCCGTCCACTCCATCTACCGCCCGGGTCAATACCTGACCGGCAACTACTGGGATGACTTCCTCGTCGCTCCACTGGCGGCCCTCGGCCATCCGCCGGCGCGTCTGGCGATCCTTGGCAATGCAGGCGGCACGACGGCCCGCGCCTACGGCCACTTCCTGCCGGCCACCGAGATCGACGCGGTCGAGCGCGACGGACGTCTCAGCGACATCGGACGTCGCTTCTTCGACATGCGCGCGCCACACCTGCACCTGATCACCGCCGACGCGCGGCCCTTTCTTCGCACCGCGCGAGAGCGCTACGAAGCGATCTTCGTCGACGCCTACCGCCAGCCATACGTCCCGTTCTACCTCGCCACACGGGAGTTCTTCGGACTCGCGCGCAGTCGCCTGACGCCCGGTGGAGCGCTGGTCATCAACGTCGGACATCCCGAGGGCTCGAGTACGCTCGAGCGGGCGTTGTCGACAACGCTCCACGCAGTTTTTCCGAGCGTGTGGCGAGATCCCGTGTCGCCTACGAACACGGTGCTGGTTGCAGGCCGCGACGTGTCGGCCACCCGCCTCACTTACGCGCGAAGCACCCTGCCAGTCGCCCTTGCGCCGCTGGCAAACGCAACCGCGAGTCGCCTGGCACCGGCGGCGGCGGGCGGAACGCTGCTGACCGACGACCGGGCTCCGGTCGAGTGGATGATCGACCGCTCGATCATCCAGTACGCCGCGCACGGGCGTTAGCAGGCGACTTCGGGTTCTACTGCGCCTAGCGCTAAGCGCTAGCGTGCTTCCATGGTCTCGTCATGGCCCGCTCTCGCCTACGACAGTTGGAGCGCAACGTGCGACACGCTCCACGCCCATACACAGCTCCTCGGCAAACTCGCTGCGCGATTGGCTCCGCCTGAGCCCGAGCTCCAGCACGCGGCGCTGCGCCTGACGGCTCGGGGATGGGAAACCGCCCCGTTGCCGGCAGCCGACGGCTCGGGCGTTCTGGTCACCGCGCTCGACCTGCGGGACCACGTCGCGATCGTCGAACACAGCGACGGACGGGTTCACACCGTGGCGCTGGCGCCCGACCGTGCCGTCGCGGACGTTACGCGCGACGTGCTGGACGGCATCTACGACCTCGCCGGACGTTTCGACATCGACCTAACTCCACAAGAGGTCGCGTGGAGCGTGTCGCTGGATGAGGATCGCGAGCACGCAAGCTATGACATCGACGCGGTGCGCAGCTACCTCGCGGCGGCGACCCAGGCCGCGCTCGTGCTGGCGGAGTTCCGAGCGCCATATCGCGGTCGCTCCACGCCGGTCAATGCGTGGTGGGGGTCGTTCGATCTCAGCGTGAGCCTCTTCTCGGGCGCTCCCGCCGACCCTCCCTCAGAGGACTTCATCATGCGAAACGCGATGGACGCGGAGGAGGTCGCGGTCGGCTGGTGGCCGGGAGACCCGCGCTACCCCCAAGCCGCCTTCTACGCCTATGCGCACCCGTCGCCGGAGCAGTTCTCCTCTGCAGCGCTCACGCCCGCCGAGGCGCGCTGGGAGAACGACCTGGGCGAGTACGTGCTCGACTGGGATGACGTGCGGGCGAGCGAGCATCCCCACGCCACGGCCGTCTCGTTCGCACGCTCGGCGTTCCAGAACGCCTGCGCGGTCTGCGGGTGGGATCCCCACCTGGCAGCGAGCGCTGAGAGCGATCCCCCACCGGTGGCCTAGGAACTGCCGGCTGGGCTCGTTTTGACCTTCCTGTAGATCAGGTCGAAGTCGGTCTCGTAGTTCGTGCCGTCCTCCGCCATTTCCCAACGACCCATGATCGTGTCGCCGCCGTCCTCGAACCTGCCGGTGAAGCGCTGGGCAAACGGCTCGCCCTCGCGCCACAGCCTCCACTCGCCGTCGCCGATGCTCATCTCGTAGACGCGGCAAACCCCTCGATCGTCGGAGTAGAGCTGGTAGTAGGTGCCGTTCGCCGGGTCGCATCCCATAATCGAGATCCCGTCAGGCGCCTCTGGCATCTCCGCCGTCGAGCGCGCGATCACGTGTGCCCCTGAGTCGTGCCACTCCATGGTCGCCCGCGCCTCACCGGGCCACGGCTGGCCGCTCGGCGCGATCGCCTCGAGGCTCCACTCCCCGATCAGCGGCTCCAGCTCCCTCAACGCGCTCTCTGCCGTCGGCTGATCCATCGTTCTCGCCCCCTACTCCGCCCGCTGGTATATCTGGATCTGGACGCCGTCCGAGCCGACCTGCTTGGACTCCGCGAGCCTCAGCTTGATTCGGTCGATCCCCTCGGGGAAGAGGCGCTTGCCGCGCCCGAGCACCGTCGGGAAGACCATCAGCCGGAGCTCGTCTACGAGGTCCGCGTCCAGCAGCGCGCGCACGAGGGTGCCGCTGCCGGCAACCAGGATGACCCCCTTGGCGCGCTCCTTCAGCTTGGTGAGCTCCGCCGCAACATCGCTGGAGATCACGGTGGTGTTCTGCCACTCGGGATCCTTCAGAGTGGTCGAGACGACGTACTTGGGATCGTTGTTGAGCTTCTCGGCAAACTCGCCCTCGCGTGAAGGCCAGGCCTCCGCGAACCCCTCGTAGGTCACGCGGCCGAGGAGCTGCACCTCGGCCTCCATCAACTCGTCGAGCTTGAACTTGTCGCCGTCCTGGCCGCGGTCGTACTCGAACGTCCACCCGCCGTGCTCATAGCTCTCGGATCCGCCCGGGTCCTCGAACACTCCATCCACCGACACGAACTCGGTTACCACAAGCTTGCCCATCTCGTCCCTCCTCTTCGATCGTGATTTCTACCTAAGACCGGAGGAGGCAGCAACACTCATCGGTCGGGCTCTCGCGTCAGCTGCGTTCGCTCCCGTAGCGTCCGGTCCGCCAGCCGCTGCAGCCGCCGTGGTATGACCTTCGCGAGCCGGCTGCGGTGGCGCGAGACAGCTTCATAGACGCGCCCCGCGACTGCGGGGAAGCGCGTGAACAGCCGGGCGAACGGCTGTCCGGCTGGCAACAGCTCGAACAGCGGCGCGAAGGCCGCGCCGGCGCCGTGGCGCTCGCCGGTGGCAGCGACGAAGTGCCACGTCTCCATCCGCTGCTCCGGAGTGAGCTCGCCGAGCAGGCTCTCTGCCGCGGGCTCCTGCAGGGTGAGCGGGACCAATCTCCCCCTTCGGTCCCATACGAGCAGCATTCCCATCGCCCAGCGGCAGAACGGACATTCGGCGTCATACAGGACCGTCACGCGCGGCTCGCGCAGCTCCTGCGTGGGCTTAGCGAAGGTGCGCACGAGCGAAGTCGAGGACGGCGATCACCGTCGCACCCGGCGCCCATTGGTGTCTCGGGCGGGAGGCTCCGCCTCCAGGAAACCGGGTCCACGGGTTGGGGTCACGTTGCGCGCCGTGACCTGCTCGCCGCAGACGTCACACGTCAAGTGTGGCCGCGTGACCTGCCCGCACACGTCGTGCGTGAGCACGATCGGCGGCCCCTCCGGGCCAGCGAGGTGTGTGTCGCCCCAGCGCATCAGGACGACGATCGCGCCGAACAGCTCACGGCCGGCGTCGGTCAGCCGGTACTCGAATCGGTCTGGGCCGTTCGCGTATTGCACGCGATCGAGCAGGCCCGAGTCGACCAGCTTCCGCAGCCGGGCCGACAGCGTCGGCCGTGGAATGCTCAGGTTGCGAGCGAACTGGCCGTAGCGCCGGACGCCGAAGAAGGTCTCCCGCAGGATCAGCATCGTCCAGCGCTCGCCGACGAGCTGCAACGCGCGGTTCGCCGAGTCGGCTTGGAAGCGGTGGGTGAGGTCTGACGTGTCGCTCGAGGGCATGCTGCCGAGTCCTGTCTGCTTATGCGGCGTTGTCCAATACCGCTCCGCCGCCGAGAGCGGCCAGCAACTGGCGCCCTGCCGGATCTTCGGCGGTGGCGGGCACGATCGCCACGTGATCCGCTCCGGCGGCGTGGTAAGCCGCGAGACGCGAGCTGACCTCGGAATGGGTGCCGATCGCGCAGACGGCCTCGATCACATCGCGGGGAATCGCCTCGGCCAGCTCTGCGCGACGCGCGCCTTGCCGAGCGCGCTCGACGAGATCCCCAAACCCGAGCGCCGTGAACATCTCTCCGTATCCCGGTGGGCGCAGGTAGACAGAGATCTGGGACGCCAGTTGTCGCAAGGTGGCGGGGCCAGGGTCGAGCGCGGCCGCGACCCAGACGGCGAGTTTGGGGCGCTCTCGACTCTGGTCCTGTGCCCGATCGTCGATCAAGCTGCGCAGTCGCGCCACCTGCTCGGGGCTGGCGAGGTTGAGCACGACCTCGTCGGCCTTGCCAACCGCGACACGGGTCATGCTCGGGCCGAAAGCCGCGACCGTTATCGCAGTGTGCGGCTGGGGGCTGCGCAGACGAAAGCCGCGAGTGCGGACATGCCGGCCGGTGAAGTCGGCGCGATCGCCCGCGAGGATCTGCCGCACGGCATCGACGGTCTCGCTCATGCGCGGCGCCGCGTGCTCCCACAGACGGTCATGCCAGCCCGTGACCATCTCCGGGCTCGAGGCTCCGAGCGCCAGATCCACGCTGGCGCCGGTGAGGGTCGCGACGGTCGACACGCCGAGCGCCAAAGCCACGGGGCTGCGCACCCCGGCCGCCACCGGTCCGATCTTCAGGCGGAGTCCCGGTGCGCGCAGGCCGATCGCGCTCGCAAGAGCGAACGGGTCGAGGGCTCCCGTCTCTCCCACCCACATGGTGTCGAACCCCGCCTGCTTCGCTTGCACCGCGATCTCGACCGCCTCCGCGTCGGGCCGGTCCAGCCAGAATGGCGCGACGACCTGCAGCTGCCCGTGCCTCACAGCTGAGCAGTCCTCGTCTCGAGGCCGAGCAGCAGCCGACCAGTGAACTCGCGGGTCGCCGGACTGACCTGAAAATGCGCGGTCGCGGTGTGCGCGTCGCGGAAACGACGTTGCAGCGGGCAGTCCTCGTAGATTGCCGCTCCGCCGCCGAGGTCGTACATCGACCTTGCGACATCCGCGGCCGTCCTCACCGCATGGGTCGCGGCAAGCCTCAGACCGAGTCGACGTGATTCGTCGACGACGGGGGTCTCGCCGGCCGTCGACCAGGCCGCCTCGATGGACTCGTAGTAGAACGCGCGCGTAGCCCTCAGCGCAGCCTCGGCCTCGGCGACGGCCGCCTGTGTGGCAGAGCGTTCAGCCAGCGTCCGCGTCGAGCCTTGCCCGACCTTCGTCGCCGCCAGCTCTACGAGGTCGTCGATCGCCCCACGTGCATTTCCGAGCGCAGCGGCGGCGATCGAGAGCGCGAAGTAGCCGAACAGCGGAAAGCGGTAGAGCTGCGCGTCGACCCGCGGCTCGGTGTCCAGGATCGACAGGACGCGATGCTGTGGGACGAAGACGCCGTCGATGACCGTGTCGTGACTGCCAGTCGCTCGCAGGCCGATCGTGTACCACGTATCGAGAATCTCGAGCTCCGACTTAGGCACTGCGACGACGCGCATGTTCGGCGGCCCCTGCTGTGACTGCTCGTCGCCCAGAACGCAGCCGGCGAGGAACCAGTTCGAGTGGGAGATACCGCTGCAGAACGGCCAGCGCCCTGTGACCCGTACACCGCCGTCGACCGGAGTGGCCTGGCCACGCGGCGCCCAGACCCCGGCGGCGACATCCGCGTGGTCCCCGAAGACTTCTGCTGCCCCCTCCTCCGACATGTATGCGGCGAGCAAGCTCCCGGTCGCGGCTATCGAGACGCACCATCCCGCCGCCGCATCTCCCCGCGCAATCTGCTCCGCGCATGAGAGCGTCACCGCAGGGGCGGCCTGCATCGCGCCGAGGTCTGCGGGCGCCCCGGCACGCAACAAGCCCGAGGCGCGGAGCGCCGAAACCAGCTCGTCTGAGAGAGCGCGGGCGCGCTCGTTGTCCGGAGCCTGTTCGCCTGCGAGTCTCGCGAGCCGTTGCGTCTCGGCCGCCAGCTCGTCGGTGAGACTCGGGATCGCGATCTCCATCACGCGGCCTCCAGGGCAGTTCACTTGCGTTACCGGTTCAGAACTATTACCAGCCTGGGACTACGTTATCAATCCATCGGCCCGTCGATGATCAGGGCTGCCGGTCGCACCACGCTCGCCGATCCGCGGGCCGACGCGAGCCGTCGTACTCTTTGGCCATCGTGCGGGGATCCGGAGGCAGCAGGTGAGAGAGCCCATCGAGCAGCCGTCGCCGATCACGATCGCGCCCGTCGTCGACGGGACGGACCATGTGCGCGGCCCTTCGGCCTCTCGTCTGCTCGTCGAGTACGGCGATTACGAGTGCCCGTACTCGGGCAAGGCGTTCCGCGAGATCGAGCGTGTCGAAGCGCTTCGCGGCGGAGACCTGCGGTTCTGCTTCCGGCACTTTCCGCTGACGGACATCCATCCTCACGCCTTCGCCGCGTCGGCCGCCGCCGAAGCGGCCGCCCTGCAGGGCCGCTTCTGGGAGATGCACGCCCTGCTCTTCCACCGCCAGAAGGCGCTCTCCAACGACGACCTGCGCCGCTACGCGACCGAGCTCGGGCTCGAATTGGGCGTCTTCGATCAGGATCGCGCTGGAGCCGCCGTGGCCGAACGCATTGCGCGCGATGTGGATAGCGCAGTCGCATCGGGTGAGGTGCGCGGGACTCCGACGCTGTTCATCGACGGCGTCGTGCATCGCGGCGCCTACGACGCGCCGTCCCTGCTCGAAGCGCTGTCGGCATGACAACCGACAGCGACCGCCCCGCGGAGCCGGAGCATGAGCGCGCCCGCTGGCGCGGCCGCACGCTGCCGGGGAGAGCGGCCAAGACAACGACGTGACGCAGACGACTCCTCAGCCTATGCCGGACGCTCCTTCAGCACGGAGAGCACGTTGCCGGCCGGGTCCTTGAACCACGCGATGTACGGTCCGCCGCCGCGCATGATGCCCCGTTCGTCCTGCTCGAAGCCGTCGTAGCGCTCGAGGCTCACGCCGCGGGCGAGGAGCTCGTCGACCGTGGCCTCGATGTCGTCGACCGGGAAGTTGAGGATCGTGAAGCCGGCCGGCTCGTGGCCCGGCTTGGGATACACGATCACGTCTCGTCCGCCGGCTATGTGCAGTGTCATCAGCCCGTTTGCCTCGGATGTCTTCAAGCCCAGCGTCCCGCCGTAGAACTCCTGCGCGCGCTGCACATCGTCGACGGCGAAGCCGCTGAATGCCTTGGTGTCGGCGAACATCTCTCGCTCCTCTCCGCGGCGTCCTCGGACCCCGCATTGATGGGTTCACCCGGATAGACGCCGGCTCGGCGCAGAACTCATCGGCGCACGTCGTAGGATGTTCGCAATGGAGGGTTCGACGCTTTCGCAGACGCAGTCCTTCGGCGACCTCGAGCGCCACCGGCGCGAGCTGACCGCCCACTGCTATCGGATGCTCGGCTCGCCGTTCGAGGCCGAGGACGCGGTGCAGGACACCTTGCTGCGCGCGTGGCGCTCGCTCGAGCGCTTCGAGGCGCGCTCCTCGCTGCGCTCGTGGCTCTACCGGATCGCCACGAACGTCTGCTTGGACATGCTCGACAGCAAGCAGCGCCGTGCACGGCCGATGGATCTCGGCGGCGCGCGCTCGCCGGACGGCCCGATCGGCGAGATCCTGCCCGAGACGACCTGGATCGAGCCGATTCCCGACGGCCGCGTGCTCGCCGAGCAGGACCCGGCCGCGGTGGCGGAGTCGCGCGAGACGATCCGGCTGGCGTTCGTCGCCGCCCTGCAGCACCTGCCGCCGCGCCAGCGCGCGGCGCTGATCCTCTGCGAGGTGCTGCAGTGGAAGGCCTCGGAGGTGGCCGAGCTGCTCGAGACGAGCGTCGCGGCCGTCAACAGCGCGCTGCAGCGGGCGCGTGCGACGCTCGATGCCGCCGAGGTCGCCGATCCCGGCAATGGCTCGCTGAGCGAGCGCGACCACGCTCTGCTCGCGCGCTACGTCGACGCGTTCCAGCGCTATGACATGGACATGCTCACCTCGCTGATCCACGAGGATGCGACCCAGTCGATGCCGCCCTATGAGCTGTGGCTGAGCGGGCGCGAGAACATCCTGCGCTGGTGGGTCGGGCAGGGCGCCGCGTGCCGCGGCTCGCGCGTGATCCCGACGGTCACGGCCAACGGCTCGCCGGCCTTCGGCCAGTACAAGCCCAGCGAGACCGGCGCCGGCTACGACCCGTGGGCGCTGCAGGTGCTCGAGGTCGCGGACGGGCGGATCGTCGAGCTGACGTTCTTCCTCGCTACCGACACGATCTTTCCGCTGTTCGGGCTGCCGCCGCGGCTCGACGCCTAGCCCGCCGGGCCGGGGGCCGACCGCGGCGGCCGCGCGCGCCGCTCGCCGGGCGGGTCGGCCCGCAACACGTCGTCGAGTCCCATGAACGCGATGAGCTCGTGGAGCTCGTCGCAGGCGCCGCGCAGGCATACCGAGCATCCGCAGCGTCGCGCGGCGAGCGCCAGGCGGGCGAGCGCGTCGACGGCGACCGCGTCCGGCGCGACGGCCTCGAGCTCACAGCACAGCAGCTCGGGGCGAGCGCTGTGCAGCAGGGCACATGTGCGCGCGAACAGCCCGGCGAGGTCGTCCCGCTCCAGCGGGCCGCGAATCGTCAAGCTGACGCTGCGCTGCGTCGAGGCGGTCATCGTCGCGATCCGCCTCCGCCTCGGCCTCGGCTACCGCGCCTCCGCAGAGCCTGGGCTGCCCAGTGACTGTCCTTCGTGCACCCCCGAGGGCGTGCGCTGGCGGCCGAGCGTCAGCGCCAGCAGGAACGCGGCGGCCACGAGCACCACGCCGATCACGAACGCCAGGTGGTAGCCCTCGGTCAGCGCTACCGCGAGCGGCTTGCCGGCGCGCTGCAAGTCGTCGCTGCGCGTCGCCGAGACCGTCGCGAGCACCGCGAGGCCGAGGGCGCCGCCGACCTGCGCCGCGGTGTTGACCAGACCCGAGGCGAGGCCGGCATCCTCGTGTGAGGCGCCCAACATGGCGAGCGTCATCAGCGCGGGGAACGACGAGCCGACGCCGGCCCCCAGCAGCAGCATGGTCGGCAGGATGTCGCGCAAGTAGCTGCCGTGCACCGGCACGCGTGCGAACAGCGCCAGGCCGATCGCGACGAGCAGCATGCCGGGGAGCAGCGTGCGCTGTGCGCCGAAGCGCATGATCAGCCGCTCGGAGTAGCGCAGCGAGAGCGTGCCCATGACGATCGTCGTCGGCAGGAAGGCGAGCCCGATCTCCAGCGCGTCATAGCGCTGAACGCGCTGCAGGTAGAGGGCGCCGAGGAAGAACATGCCGAACATGCCCGCTACCAGCAGCGCCTGGATGGCGTTCGCGCCGACCAGCTCGCGCGAGCGGAGGATGCGCAGCGGCATCAGCGGCGTGCGGGCGCGCGCCTCGCGCAGCACGAACAGGACGAGCAGCGCCAGCGCGCCAGCGCCGAAGCCGAGCGTCGTCGCCGAGCCCCACCCGTCGTGTGCGGCCGGCGAGACGATCGTGTACACGCCGAGCATCAGCGAGGCGACGATCAGCGCCGCTCCCGGCAGGTCGGCGCCCTTGCTCAGCCCGATCCCCGGCTCGTCGGCGAGCAGTCGCACCGCGGCCACTGCGGTCAGCGCCCCGATCGGCACGTTGATGAAGAAGATCCAATGCCAGTTGATCGACTGCGTGAGAACACCGCCGGCGAGCAGCCCGACCGAGCCTCCGGCGGAGGCCACGAAGCCGTACACGCCGATCTGCTCGCGTGGCTCGGGGAACATCCTCACGATCATGCCCAGCACGACGGCTGAGGTCATCGCACCGCCCGCGCCCTGCACGAAGCGTGCCACGACGAGCACACCCTGGCTCTCCGAGAAGCCGCACACGAGCGAGGCGAACGTGAAGATGGCGAGGCCGCCGAGAAAGATGCGCTTGTGTCCCACGAGGTCGCCGACGCGGCCGGCCAGCAGCAGCAGGCCGCCGAAAGCGATCAGGTAGGCGTTGACGACCCATGCGAGTCCCGACTGCGAGAAGCCGAGGTCTGTCTGGATCGAGGGCAGCGCGACGTTCACGACGGTCACGTCGAGGACGATCATCAACACGCCCACGCATAGGACGTACAGGGCAAGCCAACGGTTGCGGTCGGTTTGTGCGCTCGTCATCGGCTGTCGGCTCCTTCCGGATTGGTCTCGAGTTACAGACGTCCCGTCGCGCGGAAACTCATCGGCGGCGGCTGCGCGCTTGGTGGCGGCTGCACGTGCTCGCCGGCGCCTGCTCAGCGGCCCCGCGCTCACGCGGCGGTCAGCTGCGCGCGGATCGCGCCGCTGTCCATCTCGTCCCACGCCTCTGAGATCTCGCCGCCGGCGACGCGCAGGATGGCCGTCGAGGTGAAGGTGATCTGCCGGCCGCCGGCGGGGCAGCCGAGGAACTCGCCCACCTGCCGCCCGCTCCAGCGCTGATGCGCCGCCACCAGGTCGCCCTCGGCGAGCAGCAGCAGGATCTCGTGCTGGAGCGGATCGAACGCCGCCAAGAAGTAGGCGACGACGTCGCGCTGGCCCTCGCGACCGCGCTTGACGCCGTTGTGCACGAACCCCTTCGAGAGCCAGCGCTCGCAGGCGTAGGTGTCGCGGCCGTTGATCGCCTCGGCGTAGAAGCTGCGCACGGCCTCCTTGTTGTCGTCCACTGACACGCTGCAAACCTAGCGAGATGTCGAGCCGGCGCGAGCCGCCGCGCCGCGCGGCGGGACCCGCTCACGTACCGGCGCCGGTGACCGTCGCGGCCGAGCGCAGCACGCCGGTATCGCGCGTCAGGCGCCGCGCCAGGGCGACCGGGATGAGGCTCACGAGGATCACGAACAGGACGACCACGTTGACCTGCGGCAGCTGCTGACCGAGGCGGATGTTGCCGAAGATCCAGATCGGCAGCGTGTTCTGAGCGCCGGCCGTGAAGGTCGTCACGACGATCTCGTCGAACGACAGTGCGAAGGCCAGCAGGCCGCCCGCGACGAGCGACGTGGCGATCATCGGCAGTGTGATGAAGCGGAAGGTCTGCCATCCGTCGGCGCCGAGGTCCATGGAGGCCTCGACGAGGCTCGACGACGTGCGCCGCAGACGAGCCAGGACGTTGTTGTAGACGGTCACGATGCAGAACGTGGCGTGGCCGACGATGATCGTCGTCAGCGAGAAGCCGACGCCGCTGAAGTTGATGAACGAGTTGAGCGCCATGCCGGTGATGATTCCCGGCAGCGCGATCGGCAGCACGAGCAGGAACGAGATCGCCTCGCGCCCGAAGAAGCGGAAGCGGTGTACGGCAAAGGCCGCCATCGACCCCAGCGTGATCGCGATCGCCGTCGAGATCAGCCCGGCGCGAACCGACAGCCAGAAGGCATGACGCATTTCGGCGTTGTGCCAGGTCGAGGAGAACCACTTCGTCGAGAGCCCGTGCAGCGGCCAGCTCTGCACGTTCGACGGGTTGAACGCGTACACGATGATGATCGCGATCGGCACGAACAGGAACAGCATGATCAGCGCCGTCCACACGGCGAACGCGACGCGGCTGAGGCGGCTCTTGCCGATCACAGCGCTTCGAACGCCCCCAGGCGCCTTGCGATCAGCAGATAGATGCCCATTACGACCAGCGGCACGGTCGCGAAGGCCGCCGCGAACGGGACGTTGCTGGCCACGCCGACGTTCTGGTAGACGACGTTGCCGATGAAGTCCGAGCCGGCCCCGCCGACGAGCGTCGGGGTGATGTAGTCGCCGAGCGTCAGCGAGAAGGTGAAGATCGAGCCGGCGGCGATGCCGGGCAGGATCAGCGGGAACAGCACCGACCGGAACGTACGCCAGCTGCGCGCTCCGAGGTCGGCCGAGGCCTCGATGTAGGAGTCGGGGACGCGTTCGATCGCCGACCAGATCGGCAGGATCATGAACGGCAGCCAGATGTAGCTGAAGACGATCCACATCGCCCAGTTGGAGTAGCCGATGTTCAGCGATCCGAGTCCGATCTGGCCGAGCGTCCAGTTGAGCACGCCCTCCTTCGCGAGGATCAGCCGCCACACGTAGACGCGCACGAGGTAGCTCGACCACAGCGGGATCAGCACCGCCACGAACAGCGCCGACTGCAGCCGCCGCGGGGCGATCCGCGCGGCGTAGAACGCAAACGGGACGGCGAGCACGGCGTCGGTGACCGTGACGGCCGCCGCGATCCCGATCGTGCGCAGGGCGATCGTGCGGTAGGCGGGGACTTCGAAGAGCGTTTTGAAGTTGTCGAGCGTCCAGCTGTGGACGAGGTTGCCGGTGAACGATTCGACGCTCCACAGCGACGAGATGAAGAGGATCGCGAGCGCCGCGAGGTAGATCAGCACGAACCACGACAGAGGGCCGGACAGGAGCAGCCCCGCCCGCAGCCACGGCCGGCGGAACAGAGCCGCCGACACGCGGGTGCGAGCGTTGCTGCTCTCGGCGAAGCCGGCCGAGCTCACCGGCTCCGCCGCGGAGCTACCCGGTTACTTCCGTCCACTTCTGCTGCCACTTGCTGTAGTCCATGCAGTTGCTCTGGCCGTTGCCGCATTCGGCGACCGGCGTCTTCCAGAACTTGATCGTGGCGAAGTACGCCGCCGGCGCGTTTGCGTGATACAGCGAGCAGGAGCCCTTTTCGATCTTTTCCATGTCCGCGCAGGCCTTCGTGTTGACGGGCGTCTCGCCGTAGGAGATCGCCTGCTGCGCCTGCACCTTCGGGCTCGACACCCAGTTGACCCATTTGTACGCGCAGTTGGGGTGCTTGGCGTGGGCCGCGAGCATCCAAGTGTCGGCCCAGCCGGTCGCGCCCTCGCTCGGGATCAGCTGCTTGACCGGCGATTTATCCGCCAGCAGCGTGCTGTATTGATACGGCCACGCGGCTCCGATCACGGCGTCGCCGTTCTTGAACAGTTCGATCTCATCGGAGGCCAGCGCCCAGTACTTCTTGATCAGCGGACGCTGCTGTTTGAGCAGGTTGGCGGCCGCGTTCAGCTGCGCTTCGGTCAGCTCGTAGGGGTCTGAGATGCCGAGGCTCGGCTGTGTCTTCGACAGGTACAGGGCGGCGTCTGCGATCTGGATCGGGTTGGCCGGCACCGTGACCTCGCCTTTGTACTTCGGGCTGTAGATCGCCGACCAGCTGGTCGGAGCCGGCTGCACCGACTTGGTGTTGTAGAGGAGCGTGTTTGGCCCCCACTGCAGCGAGATGCCGTAGTGCTTGCCGTCGACCGTGTTGTGCGTCGGCGATTGCAGCTGCGGGATGAAGTTCTTCCATTCCGGCACGAGGTCCACGTTCATAGCCGCGACCTGCCCGCCGCGGATCAGGCGCAGGCTCGCGTCGCCGGAGGCGGAGACCATGTCGTACTGGCTGCCACCGCCCTGGCGCATCAGCGTGACCATTTCGTCGGAGGAGCCCGCGTACTTGGCGTGCACCACGCAGCCCGATTGCTTTTCGAACGGCTTCACCCACTGGGGCTGCGTGTAGCCTTCCCACGCGACCAGGTTCAGCTGACCCTCGCCCGTTCCGATTTTCGTCGGCAGGCTGGCCGAGGACGAGGTCTCAGACGAGCTCCCGCAGGCCGTCACGGCGACCGCCATCACCGCCAGCACCGCGGCGAGCACCCAATCGATCCTTGCAAGTCTCATCTGCTCTCTGCCTCCTCTTGGTTTGTGTCGAGCGCCGAAGCGTCGTCCGGCCTCCAGGCGAGTCGGACGCGTCGACCCCGTTTCGCAAGCGCCTCCGCGGCGGATGTATCGAGGTTCTGCCGCAGCACGATGAGCGTCTCGCCCCCGTCGAGCTCGACGTCATAGCGGGTGACAGAACCGAGATACGCGACGTCGCGCACGGTTCCTGCCACGACGGTGTCGCCGACCGCGCCGGCCTCGCCGTCGCCGCCGACCGCGCCGTCGGCCTCGCGCTCGCGCTCGCCCTCGCCCTCGCCCAGCAGGCGGATCTTCTCGGGGCGCACCGTGTAGGTGCGCCCGTCGCTCTTGATCATGTTCGACGTGCCCACGAACGTCGCGACGAACTCGTTGGCAGGGCGCTCGTAGATCTCGCCCGGCGTGCCTACCTGCTCGATGCGCCCGTCGGAGAAGACCGCGATGCGATCGCTCATCGTCAGCGCCTCGTCCTGATCGTGCGTCACGTAGATGAACGTGATCCGCTCGCTCAGCTCGCGCTGGATCGACTTCAGTTCTAGCTGCATCTCTTGGCGGAGCTTCAGGTCGAGCGCGCCGAGCGGCTCGTCGAGCAGCAGCACGCGCGGGCGGTTGACGAGCGCGCGGGCCAGCGCGACCCGCTGGCGCTGTCCGCCGGAGAGCTGGATCGGGCGGCGCGCGGCGATGTCCGGCAGCCGCACCATCGCGAGCGCCTCCGACGCGCGCCGCAGGCGCTCGCGCTTGCCCACGCCCTTCACGCGAAGGCCGTAGGCGACGTTCTCGCCGACGTTCATGTGCGGGAACAGCGCGTAGTCCTGGAAGACCGTGTTCAGCGAACGCTCGTACGGCGCGCTGCGCGTCACGTCGACCCCGTGCAGCTCGACCGTGCCGGAGTCGGCCAGCTCGAAGCCCGCGATCACCCGCAGCGTGGTCGTCTTGCCCGAGCCCGATGGTCCGAGCATCGTGAAGAACTCACCGGCGAGCACATCGAGCGTCAAGCCCTCGACGGCCACGACATCGCCGAACGTCTTGCGTACGCCCAGCAGCCGAACCGCCGGCTCAGCTGGCGAGCCTCTGGCCGGCGAGGGGTCAGAGTCCGGCGCGTCGATCGTGGTGCCCCCACCGGTGACCATCCGCCGCCAAGTCTAGTCCTACCGCCTGACGCGGGCACTGCCGCGATGGACAATCTCCGGGAGACCCCCTGGCCGCATCGGCTACCGCCGCCGTTGGTCCGGCGCGCAGCGCGAGGCCGCTCGCGCGGATGTAGGATCAGCTCAAGCGATCGGCTCGAGCGAGCGAGGAGATGGGGACATGGCGGTAGCTGTTGGGGTGCTGAGCGACACGCGACGGCGCGCGCTCGAGGTGGTCTGCGACACGTTCGCGCCGGCGATCGACGTGCCCGGTGAGGACGCGACGCTGGAAGGCTTCTACGCGCGCGCCGCTTCTGACCTCGGCGTGGCTGCGCAGATCGAGGGCCTGCTCGCGCAGACGGCGCTGCCCGAGGAGATCGAGGCCCTCGGCCAGCTGCTCGACGCGTTCTCCGAGCACGACATCGCCCACCTCCCGCTGGACGCGCGCACCGAGCTGCTCAAGCAGATCGCCGCCTCGAGCGCCGCTGCCAAGCTCGGCGTGCGCCAGCTGCGCGGTCTGACGTTCCTGTTCTTCTACGGGCTGCCGGACGAGTCGGGTCACAACCCCAACTGGGACGCGATCGGCTACCCGGGCCCGCTCTCGCCACCGCCCTCGCCCGAGCAGGCGCCGAAGACGATCGCCGTGGAGCAGCTCGACGGCCCGACGGCCACGCTGCAGGCCGACGTGTGCGTCGTCGGCTCGGGA
>Ga0193729_1000783_pt1 | contig 16512 bp, 15 predicted proteins | sample U1c2metaG_FD_143036 | JGI IMG/M metagenome (GOLD analysis project Ga0193729, IMG submission 143036) | Soil microbial communities from a riparian zone of the East river system, Colorado, United States - U1c2 | ecosystem: Environmental > Terrestrial > Soil > Riparian zone | place: USA: East River...
CACGTCACCATTGCGCACCGTGACGGACATCCACAGGTCCATCGAACTGGTGCTCGCGAAACGCGCTGATTCCGTAGTGAGCGTCTGTGAAACACGCCAACACCCCTTGTGGATGAAGGGTGTGAATGAGGAAGGGAAGCTGGTTGACCTCTACCCACAGTCGCCGACGCCAACCAGAAGACAAGATCTCCCTCCGGTGTTCGCCCTAAACGGAGCGATCTATCTAGCTCTCCGGACTTTTCTTTTGGCCGAACGCACCTTTATTTCCAACCACACTTACGCATACGTCATGCCTGAGAATAGATCTCTGGATGTGGATACCCAATGGGACTTGCACTTGGCGGACCTGATCCTTCGTGACCGAGAGCATCGTGAAACCGTTTGAAATAAACGCGCATAAGGTCGGGCCAGGACAGCCCACCTTCGTCATCGCCGAAGCCGGCGTGAATCACAACGGCGAGTTGCCTCTCGCAAAGCAGCTCGTCGACATAGCCGTCGACGCCGGAGCCGACGCCGTAAAATTTCAAACTTTTCGAGCCGCTCAATTGGCGAGCTCTTCGGCGGCCAAAGCCGGCTATCAAAAGAAAACTACCTCTCCCGCGGAATCGCAATTGGAAATGTTGCGGCGGCTCGAACTCACGGAAGACGCTTTTCGAGAAATACAAAATCATTGCCGGGCCCGTGAGATAATATTTCTGTCCACCGCCTTTGATGAACGCAGCGTCGATTTCTTGGCTGACCTCGATGTTCCGGCCTTCAAAATTCCTTCTGGCGAAATAACGAATAGTCCTCTCCTCCAACATGTCGCCGCCAAGGGCAAACCCGTAATTTTGTCCACCGGAATGGCCACTCTCGCGGAAATCGACCAGGCCATGCGCTGTCTTAACCAATCCGACGCATCGGAGATAGCGCTTCTTCAATGTGTATCTGAATATCCTGCTGATGCTTCGAGGATGAATCTTCGTGCTATGGCCACCTTGAGCGATTGTTTTGGCGTACCCGTAGGTTTGTCCGACCACAGCTTAGGCACCGAAGTATCCATTGCCGCCGTCGCTCTAGGCGCAAGCATCATCGAAAAACACTTCACTTCCGACAAATCTCTTCCCGGGCCCGATCACTCCGCTTCTCTGGAGCCCGCCGAGCTCAAAATGTTGGTCACTGCGATTAGAAATGTTGAGGTTGCCTTAGGAGATGGAGTCAAGCAGCCCACGCCAGAAGAATTGCGCAATGCCACTGTGGTGCGCAGGAGCCTTGTGGCCGCGGTAGATTTGGAGGCGGGCAATTTGCTGGAGCGCTCCATGGTCGCCTTCAAACGACCCGGTACCGGAATTTCTGTGCAACTCTTGCCATACCTTCTTGGCCGCAAGCTGCGCCGCAACGTAGAAGCCGGCGCCATGCTCGAACTGGGGATGCTCGAGTGAGGCGCATTGCCGTAGTCACCGTGGCGCGTTCCGATTACGGAATTTATAAATCCATTTTGCATGCAATTCGAATGGATAAAGAACTAGAGCTCAGACTTTTAGTGGGCGGAATGCATCTTTCTCCTGAATTCGGCAATACCGTCACAGATATTGAATCCGACGGTTTTGAAATCGCAGCCAAAATCGAAATGCTGCTTTCCTCGGATTCCGCAGAGGGTGTCGCCAAGTCCATCGGGCTCGGCGTTCTCGGCTTTGCTCAGGCCTACGCTGATGTGCGGCCAGACCTGTTGCTCTTGCTGGGTGACCGTTTCGAAATGTTGTCTGCTGCAGTCGCCGCTCTTCCATACGGAATGCCTATCGCTCACATCCATGGAGGTGAATCCACTGAAGGCGCCATGGACGAAGCCATCAGGCATTCCATCACTAAAATGAGTCATCTTCATTTTGCGTCTACAGAAGTGTATGCCAAGCGCATTATTCAAATGGGTGAAGAACCTTGGCGCGTGACCGTCAGTGGCGCGCCGGCGCTCGACAGTTTGGCAAAAATTCCGCTGCTGAAGAAAGAAGCTCTGGAAGAGCGCTTCGGATTTAGGTTGAAAGATAAAACGTTGTTGGTTACCTATCACCCCGTCACGTCGGAGCCAGAAGATACCACCCACCACATTGAAGAGCTCCTGGCGGCTTTGAAGGAATCAGGATTCGCTCTGATTTTTACGTCCCCCAATGCGGACCATCAGGGCCGCAGTATTCTTCAAAAAATTCAGGATTTCGTGCTTCATCACCCGCGTGCCTGGTTCGTGGCCAACCTGGGTCAGCAAGGGTATTTCAGCTTGATGGGCCAGGTTGCGGCCATGGTTGGTAATTCTTCTTCTGGAATGATCGAAGCCGCATCGTTCGGCCTTCCTGTCGTAAACATCGGGAGTCGCCAGCGCGGCCGCGTACATGGACAAAACGTATTGAACGTTGGATACGAGCGCAAAGAAATTTCAGAAGGCATACGGCGGGCCACTCAGCCGCCGTTCAAGCTCAGCCTGGCAAACATGAAGAATTCCTACGGCGACGGCCAAGCCGCGGAAAAGATCGTGAGCAAGCTCAAGAACACGCCCCTGAATCGGGAGCTTCTCGTGAAACGCTTCCATACCATCCAATAGATGTGACCGGCCACAGTTGACGCTCAAAACATCGGCGCCAACATTATCAACCGTTATTAGAGAGTGAGTTATACTTTGTTGTGCATGGAAATTCCGGAAACTCATTCGCATGGCTGTAGCGCAAGCCTCTTCGAAGGTTATTGGCGTCGGAGTCGGCGGCCATGCCAAGGTGCTCATTGAGACTTTGCATGCGATGGGCACAGTCGAGGTTGCGGGTATCCTGGACGTTGATCCAAAGCTGTGGAAAAGTAAGCAACTGGGCATAGTCGTGCTCGGATCTGATGAGCTATTACCTGCGCTTTTTGAGGATGGAATTCGCCAAGTTTTCATTGGCGTTGGCAGCGCTGGCGAGAGCAAGCTTCGTCGGCATCTTTTCGCAAAGGCTCAGCATCTAGGATTCTGTATCCATCCTAGTGCGGTAATTTCTCCATCGGCCACATTTGGGGAAGGTCTCAACGTCGTGGCTGGAGCGGTAATCAACTCAGCGGCTCGCACCGGCGCGAACGTCAGGCAGTGTACCCGCATCGTTCGAAATTCCGTCGTAGGTGCCGGGGCTGCCGTTGTCTCTGATGCACCGGACAATACAATTGTGGTGAGCGTTCCGGCGTGTCCGTTAGGGAAAGCGAAGGCATGAGGGGCGAAGAATTAAATTCTTTTTTCGTGGAGCTCGATACCACCGTTCAGGACGTCCTGTTTCGCATCGATCGCAATCGGCAGGGCATCGCTTTGGTCGCCGATTCAAAACGTCGGCTAATCGACACACTGACAGACGGTGATTTACGTCGCGCTATCCTGGCAAGAATCAGTCTCTCCGCCCCCGCTTCTGAACTCCTCAAGCGGAAGAATCGCAAAGGTTCACCCCTCACTGCCAGAGCCGGCACGAGTAACTCAGAACTCTTGCGCTTGATGAACGAGCATGGCGTCCGGCATATTCCTCTTTTGGATGCCACGCGCCGCGTGGTTGACATCGCGCTGCTTACCGAATTGGCAAAAGTCCAGGAGTCTAATCTTCGCGGTGTGGTTATGGCCGGTGGCTTGGGAACTCGTTTGCGCCCGTTAACCGAAGCGCTACCCAAACCAATGTTGCCGATTGGTGGCCGCCCTATTCTGGAACATATCGTGGAGCAGTTCCGCGCCTCCGGCATCCGCAGAGTCAACTTTGCCATCAACTATAAAGGCAAAATGATTCAGGACTACTTCGGCGATGGCAGCCGCTTTGGCATCAGTGTCGGCTACACCCAGGAGGATCAACCGCTCGGCACTGCCGGCGCACTCCGCTCCCTGAAAGACTTCAACGAGCCTATTCTTGTAATTAATGGCGATATCCTCTCCCGCATGGATTTCAATGCGTTTTTTGATTTCCACAAGGAGCACAAGGCCCAAATGACCGTTGCCGTTCGCCTTCATGAAGTCAGAGTTCCTTACGGTCTCGTGGAAACTGACGGCGTGGCAGTGACCGGTCTCATCGAAAAGCCCGTCATACGGCATTTTGTGAATGCCGGAATTTACTTATTAAACTCCGAAGTTCGCGCCTATATCCCCGCGGATCGGCGCTTTGACATGACCGATCTCATCGAGCTTTTGGTACAGCAAAAGTGCACCGTAGTGAGTTTTCCCATTCTGGAATATTGGCTGGATGTGGGAAGGCACTCCGACTACGAGCAGGCCCAGGAAGATATCCGCTGCGGGAGAATTTTCTAACGGTGCGGCTCTTAGTTACCGGGGGTGCCGGCTATATTGGTTCGACGTTAGTCCCTCAATTGTTGTCCGCGGGTCACCAGGTCCGCGTTCTCGATGTTCTCACCCATGGCGGAAGCTCCCTGCTGGGCGTTTGGTCTCACCCTCACTTTGAATTTTTTTTGGGTGATCTTCGCGACCCGCGGGCCGTTGCGAAGGCGCTCGCCGGAGCCGATGCCGTCGTTCATTTAGCTGCCATCGTTGGAGACCCCGCTTGTGCGAGGCACCCTGACGTCGCCCGCGCCACAAATCTCGACGCGTCTCTCACCTTGCTGGAAGAATGCAAGCGGTCCGCCGTCAGTCGACTGGTTTTTGCTTCCACTTGTAGCAACTACGGCAAGATGACCGACGCAAACCGGTACGTCGACGAGTCCTCCGAATTGCGGCCCATCTCCCTTTATGCTGAAACCAAGGTCGCCGTGGAAAAAGCAATTCTTGATCCCGCTCGAACCGCGGCCCTCTGTGCCACCGCTCTGCGCTTCGCTACTATTTATGGCGTCGCCCCGCGGATGCGCTTCGACCTTACCGTAAATGAATTTACTATGGAGATGATGACCAGAAAACGGCTGACAGTCTTTGGCGAACAGTTTTGGCGCCCCTACGTGCACGTCCGTGACGCCGCACGGGCTATCCACATGGTGCTCGAACAGCCAGCCGAAAAAATGCGCAACGCGGTGTTCAATGTCGGAGACACAGAAGAGAATTTCAGAAAAATAGATTTGGTTGAATTAATCAAGCCTTATGCAAAAGATGCTGTAGTCGAGTACGTGAAAAAACAGGAAGATCCACGCGATTATCGCGTTTCTTTCGCTAAAATCCGTTCCGCACTGGGTTTTGAATTATCCCGGAAGGTCAAAGATGGCGTTCAGGAAGTCGCCCAGTTAGTCTGTGACAAGGTTGTTCAGGACTTTGACAACCCCCAATACCGGAATTGACCAGGAATTTGACCATGGGTAAAGATACTTCCGCGAAACAGGGTGCTTCGAAAGCTTTCGTGCCCCTTTCCGTTCCTGAAATTGGGGGCAATGAGTGGCAATACATTAAAGAGTGCCTCGATACCGGATGGGTCTCCTCTGTCGGCAGTTACGTGGACCGTTTCGAGAAAATGATTGCGGAGACTTGCGGCGTCGCCCAGGCCGTGGCGACAGCAAGTGGTACCGCTGCTCTTCATGTCGCTTTGCAGCTCGCTGGCGTAGGGTCAGACGATGAAGTCTTACTGCCCACCCTCACTTTTATCGCTCCCGCCAATGCCATTCGCTATCTTGGCGCACGCCCCGTAATCATGGATGTCGATCCGCAGTACTGGCAAATGGATCCCGAGAAAGTTCATGATTTTCTCACCACCGAATGCGTCTATCGCGATGGAAAACTACACAACAAGCTAAGTGGCCGGCAAATCAAAGCGATCCTCCCGGTGCATCTCCTCGGTCACCCCTGCGATATGGATCCACTCGTCGAATTGGCGAATCAATTTGAGCTGAAAATTATCGAAGACGCCACTGAAAGCCTGGGCTCCACGTATCTCGGCCGTCCCACGGGCGGCATCGGAACCATGGGCTGTTTAAGTTTTAACGGCAACAAGATCATCACCACCGGTGGCGGCGGCGCGATTATCACCAACTCCGAATTGCTCGCTAAGCGAGCGCGTTATTTGACCACCCAAGCGAAGGATGACCCGTTCGAATATATTCACCACGAAGTGGGTTACAACTACCGCCTCACCAATGTTCAAGCCGCCATGGGCGTCGCACAACTTGAGCGTCTGCCTTCGTGTGTCGCCGCCAAACGCAAGACCACAGAAGTCTATAACTCTCATTTTTCCCGTGTGGCTGGCCTCACATTGCCTGAAGAAGCCCAGTGGGCGCGCAGTAATTGCTGGCTGTATGCCGTCTTGGTCTCGGCACAATCGTTCGGAGAAACCAGCCGCGAGCTGTCGCAGCGCTTAAAAGCCGAATCTATCGAGACGCGCCCCTTCTGGCGGCCTGTCCATCGACAAGTTCCATACCTCGATTGTCAATCCTACAAAATCGAAGTAGCTGACCGCTTGTATGAACAGGGAATCAGCTTGCCCTGCTCCGTTGGCTTGACTCGCGAGCAACAGGACCGCGTTAGCGGAGAAATTCTTGCCCAGCGTGGAGTTTCCGTCGCGAATCAAGAGGGAAGTAGCACCTCCGCGGTATAAATAAAGTTTCCCCGAAGAGTAGCGTCACTCTTTCGGCCGCGCAAAAGCGTTACAGGAGAGTTAGTGTCAAAGCGAACTGCGCTGATTACGGGTGTCACCGGACAGGACGGCGCTTATCTTTCTGCCTTTCTCCTGGAGAAGGGCTATCGCGTATTTGGCACCTTCCGCCGTTCCAGTTCGAGAAGTTTCGAGCGCTTGGAATATCTTGGAATCCTGAATGATGTTGAGCTGATTCCCCTCGATTTACTCGATCAGAGCTCTCTATTCTTTGCTCTCCGTACCACTGTGCCCGATGAAATTTACAATCTGGCGGCGCAAAGTTTTGTCGGCGCTTCTTTTGAGCAACCCATCGCCACCGGAGAAATTACCGCACTCGGCGCCATCCGCCTGCTCGACGCCGTCCTCGCTAGCGGTCTGCGTCCCAGGTTTTACCAGGCCTCCAGTAGCGAAATGTATGGCGACACGAGCCACGATCACAAGCAATCCGAATCCACGCCGTTTCAGCCTTGCAGCCCATACGCCACCGCTAAGCTCTACGCCCACTGGGCCACCGTGAATTACCGCAATGCTTACGGAATGTTCGCCTGCTCGGGAATTCTCTTTAACCATGAATCCCCGCTACGTGGTATCGAATTTGTGACCCGCAAAATTGCTGATGGCGTCGCACGAATTAAGCTCGAGTTGCAAACTAAAATCGTTCTGGGAAATATCCACGCCAAGCGAGATTGGGGTTACGCACCCGATTACGTCCAGGCTATGTGGCTCATGCTGCAACGCGACAAGCCTTCCGACTACGTGATCGCCAGCGGCAAATCTTATTCCGTCGCGGAATTTGTCACTATGGCCTGCCGCCAGGCTGGCTTACCGAATGATCCGCACAGCTATCTCGAACTCGATTCGAATCTCCTTCGTCCCAGCGAAGTTGGTTACTTGCAAGGCGACCCCAGCAAAGCCATGAATGAACTCGGTTGGAATCCTTCCCATACACCGATTGAGGAGTTGGTTCGAATCATGGTGGAAGCGGACCTGCAACGTGTGCAGCGGGAAATTCGCGACGGTCGCCATCAAAATAAAATACTAAGCGCGAACTTCGTTACTCCCCATCGCGAATGATCCAGAAATCATGAAAATCGGCTTTGTGTATGATGCGATTTATCCTTACCTGAAGGGCGGCGGAGAGCGAAGAATCTATGAAGTAGCGCGCCGCCTCAGTGCTCGCGGGCACGAAGTTCACATAATCGGTATGAAAGGTTGGACCGGGTCGGATTCCATCAAGAGTGATGGATTAATTTATCGAAGCCTGGGCAGATCGATTCCTTTGTATCACTCCTCAGGCCGGCGCTCCATTTCGGAAGCCTTCGAGTTTGGTCTTCAGTCCTTGCGCCTCCTCGGATTTGAGCGCTTTGACGTGATCGATTGCGGCCAGTGGCCCTATTTTCACTTTCTCCCTGCCAGGGCCTGTTGCTGGTTGCGTTCTTGCCCAATGGTAGTTTCCTGGTATGAAGTATGGGGGCGCCACTGGTTCGAATATCTTGGACCACTGGGCTTCGCTGGCGTGGTGGTGGAAAAGGCTTTCGTTCATCTGCCTGATCGAATATTTGCGGTATCCGATGCCACGCGTCGCGACTTGATTCGTACCGGTGCTCGCCCTAATGTGGTGGAGATGATACCCAATGGGATAGACTATAAACGGATTTGTTCGATAACCCCTCCCGCGACAAAATATCATGTCTCCTATATTGGCCGTTTGAAGAACCACAAGAACGTGGACGTGCTAGTGGAAGCCATCGCTCTCGCAAAAATTTCCATTCCAGACATCTCCGCTGTCATCATTGGTGACGGGCCTGAGAAGGCTATGCTTGTGGAAAAAGCTCGTTCGTTGGGTGTCGCCGAAAACATAACCTTTACTGGCGCGATCGAGGACTTTGATGACGCGATCCGGCTGCTTAAATCCTCCCTGCTTTTTGTGAATCCATCCACCAAAGAGGGTGGCGGCAGCATCACTTTATTCGAGGCCAATGCCTGCGGATTGCCTGTCATCGCCGTGAGATGCCCGCACGGCATTGATCCGAATTTGATTCGCGAGGGTGAAAATGGCTATTTTGTAGATGAGTTATCCGCGAAGAAAATCGCCGATAAATTGGTCGCGCTGCTGAATAACACAGAAGTCATGAAAGCTAACGCTTCACAAGCAAAAAACATGGCTGCCCAATACGACTGGGATGTGGTCGCCGATCAGCATGAAGACGCTTATAAGAAAATATGTCATCTCCCGTAAGGTGAAAAATGAAACGAATCGAACAAAACGGAGACCTCATTGCTCTGATCATCGACACTGCGGCGGATTTTAAGCCCGGCGTCCATTTTATTTCCGATCCCGCCTGGCCGCTCCAGATTGGCCTGCTGGCCCATCGCGGCGGACACTCCATCCCCGCCCATCGGCATTTCGAGCGCGAGAACGCTGGAAAAACGATGACGCAAGAGTTTCTGCTGGTGGTGAGCGGAGAAATGGAAGTCGACTTCTACGACGCTGAAGGATCATTGTTTCGTTCTGAAACGTTGCTCCCAGGCCAGGCGCTTTTGCAAATTCGCGGCGGTCACGGCTTCCGTTTTCCCGCGTCCAGTCAGGTGCTTGAGTTGAAAATTGGCCCCTATCTTGGTCTGGATCAGGATAAGCAGTTCATAGAGCAAGCGGTTACAAAATCGTGAATCTTCAGCACAGCGCCCTGTCTGCAAAATGATTCGAATCGGTCGGCAAATCCCAGGAGGAACATGGCAGCTTCAACGTCGATGAGCAAAATTCCAGTCTGCCAACCGTTTCTAAACGGCAGGGAAGTTGAGTATGTCCGCGACGCTGTCGATTCGACATGGATTTCTTCCCAAGGCAAATACCTCGAGCGTTTCGAGAGAGAATTTCCTGCCTACGTCGGAATGAAGCATGGAACATGCACCTGCAACGGAACAACCGCTTTGCACCTGGCACTCCGCGCTGCCGGCATCGGACCTGGGGACGAAGTAATACTTCCAACCTTCACCATGATTGCCACCGCTTTTGCTATCTGTTACTGCGGCGCCACTCCCGTTCTTCTCGACGCGAATGAGGACGACTGGAATCTGGACGTCTCCACATTAGAAGCGGCCATTACGCCGAAAACCAAGGCCATCCTCGTCGTTCATATTTACGGGCACCCCACGGACATGGATCCGGTCCTGCAATTTGCCGCCCGGCATAATCTTTTGCTGATCGAAGACGCGGCTGAAGCGATCGGCTCGGAATATAAAGGCAAGTTGTGTGGATCATTTGGGCGCATTTCCTGTTTCAGCTTCTTTGCCAATAAAAATATTACTTGCGGCGAAGGCGGCATGGCGTTGACCAATGATGACCTCCTGCACGATCGCCTGCGCTACCTGAAAAACCTCAGCTTTCCACTCGGCAAGAGCCGCGAGTATGTTCACGAAGAAATTGGTTACAACTATCGAATGTCAAACTTGCACGCTGCTCTCGGATGTGCACAGCTCGAACGAGTGCGCGAATATGTCGAAATGCGTCGTCGCAATGCGACTCTTTATTCGCAAAGACTGTCCCGCATTCCGGGATTACGTTTGCCTGTCGAACGCGGTTCGGTGAAGAATAGTTATTGGATGTACGGTATAGTCTGCGAAAAACAATTTCCAGTTTCTCGAGACGAATTAATGGTGAAATTACTGGACCGCGGAATCGAGTCGCGTAAATTTTTCAAGCCCATGCATCTGCAGAAATCCATCCGCGACTACGGTTTTCGCGCGCCTTCGGCCATGCCTGTCTCCGAACATTTGGGTGACGCCGGCTTGTATTTGCCGTCCAGTTCGTCCCTGGCAGTGGAAGACATCGATCGAATTTGTGATGCTATTGCAGAAATCGCATCTGTGAAGAACGCTCACTAAGTGTTTAGTTTGTTGATCCAGAAAGCGGGCACGGATTGAAACAATGATTCGTCTCAGACTCAATCTCTTCAAATTCTCGCTTAATTTCGTCGAACTGCTGCTTCCGCTGCTCTCCTTTACCCTCGCAGGGTACGTCCGTTTTGATCTCCCCTTTTTTGCGGCATCCAAAGATTACATAGGTCTGCTTTTACTCACGACCATTTCTTGGGCTCTTTTGTCGCGCCAATACGGTCTTACCACACCTGTGAATCTTTTTGCGGCGGGTGGCAAATCTAGAAGAATCGCCAGCGCCTGCGGCGCCACCTTTCTGGTTACTTTCGTAGGCGCCAGCTTCTATCGCAATGCACAGTTTTCCCGCAGTTTCCTGTTGTTAAGTTGCCTCCTTCTTTTTTTCCTTACCTTCACCTCTCAGATACTTTTTCGGGTCATCCTGGAAAGCCTGCGCCGCCGCGGCAAGTATTGCATTCGCGTCCTGATCATTGGCGCGGATGATTTTGCCTTGGAAATGGCCAACCGTTTGATGCACGGTCAATTGACGCCCTGCCAGGTGGCCGCTTACATCGCGCTTCCAAATCAGCAAATTTCCGTCACGGACCTTCCCGTCCACACTTTCGATGATGTTCCCAGGATCGCCGCTGAAAATGGCATCGATGAAGCCGTTCTCGCCATTCCTTATGCCCGGTTCGGTGAAATTCCCTCGATATTGCGCAGCCTGGAACCACTATGCGTGCCGACACGCGCGTTTCTGAGCTTCGGCGACGGCGTCCAGATCGAGGAGCACCTTTTTGATTTTGGCGGAATGCCCTTGTTGGATTTAAAACCTACACCCACCGAATCCATGTCTTACGCTTTGATCAAGCGCCCATTCGATTTCGTCTTCTCTATCTTGGTGCTCATCCTTTCCGCTCCCATCATGATCTTGATTGCTGTCGCCATTAAGCTCACTTCCCGTGGGCCGGTGCTTTTTGTGCAAAACCGCGTCGGCTTCAAGGGCCAGATTTTTCGCATGTATAAATTCCGCACCATGATGGGCTCGGAAAAAGAGGAAGGTACCCGTTGGACCGTTGAAAACGATCCGCGCTGTACTCCCATCGGATCGTTTTTGCGGCGCACCAGTTTGGACGAGCTGCCCCAATTCTTCAATGTTTTAAAAGGCGACATGAGCGTGGTGGGACCTCGCCCCGAACGCCCCTATTTCGTCGAGAAGTTTGTCAAAGACACCGAGAGTTACAACAGCCGCCACTATATGAAGGGCGGAATTACTGGCTGGGCCCAGATTAATGGCTTACGCGGCGATACTTCCATCCCTGAACGAATTCGCTACGATCTTTATTACATGCGCCACTGGAGTCTCGGATTTGATCTTCAAATTATCCTGCTCACGCTTATACGCGGTTTCACTAATAAGAACGCCTACTAGCTGCAATCGTGTTTCGCATCCACGGACTCGCAACTTACTTCCAATTTTATTGAATGACCGTAACATTCCAACCCACGTTGTTGGGTGTAATACTGCCGCTTGTTGGATTACAGACCCGCACCTTTACCGTATCGCTTGGATTGATCCACGCGCTCCACACCAGATTTCCATTTCCCAACGATTCTGCCGGCGAAGCCATCGCTGTTCCCGTTGGACGCGCATTCTTTACCGCCATTTCTCGTTCAAGGCAGCTCTGTGCAGGAATTTCAGAGTAAGCCAATCTGTTGCTCGCCCGATAGATCCCCGCAATCACGGTTTCTCCTCCGCCGACGGATAACCCGTGCGGCACAGCGAGAAGCCCCGACGGCTGCATCCGCATGCGCAACGCTCCACCGGAATAAAAACTGATGGTGCCGGCGGCGCTCGCGTCCAGATTATTGAAGATCATGTCGCCACGCCCTTGTTGCACTCCGCTGGGCTCTGGAAAATAAATGTGATTGCCGATCTTCACGTCACCGGCATCCACTGCTAGCGCCCACGATCTGGGGCCCATAGCCAGCGGCGGATTCGATTCTATCCGCAAGGTGGCTGCATCCAGAGCCGGGACGCTGCCGCCTCCGTCAATCGGAGCAGCGATCGCTACGCCGCTGATCGTCGGCGCCGGAGCGCCCTTCGACGGCCGAATTATTTTGGGGAAAAACAATACCGTGTCTATTTCCTGTCCCGCCCCATTCCACACTGTCCCGGTCACTTGCGGCAAAAACACTACGCTGGAAGCAGCCGAAACGGATTCCTCGCTGCCGGTTGCGTTCTGCAACAGAAAATCCGTCGTGCGCGGCGTATCGTTCCAATCCCGGTACAGTCGATGAGCTTTTCCAGAGGCATCGAAGAAGCTGGTCGACGCGCCGCTTCTTTCTTTTTGGGAGCTGCCTGCTTCAGCTTCGTGTTTTCTGTCCATGTTCGAACGCTCTTGGCCATACACGACGTGAATGGAAGCCCACCAAATCATCAGGATCGCAGCTATCCTCATAGTCGTTCCTCGATCGAGTAAATTTTTGACCACGCGAGTATTTCTTCGTCGGCCAGCAGATATCAGGTATATAAGGTGGGAAACATCCGGGCAACCCGCAAGTACTCGAAAATCTAAGTTCCTGTTCCGAGCGAAATTTTAAAACTCTTCAAATATGTTGATCTCGATTCTGTTATTTTTGCCGCATAATGTTTACGCCAAGCTATACAGTGGTCTCACCGATAGTTTTGAGTCGGGAAAAATCATGCCATGACTGAAGACGCAGCCCACATCGCCCGTGAAATTCAGGAAAGCATTTCCGTCAAGACCGAGTTGGGCCGCGTAGCGGCGAAAAAAATCGCCGAAGCAGCGGCCGCAATAGTCGCGTGCTTGCGCGCCAGCGGAAAATTGATAGCTTTCGGCAATGGCGGCAGTGCCTCCGATGCTCAGCATATGGTTGCTGAACTTGTGGGTAGATATGCTGTCAAGCGCCAGGCCCTCGCCGCCATCGCGCTAACGACGAACACTTCTTCGCTCACGGCCATCGCCAACGACTTTGGGTTCGAAGAGATTTTCGCTCGCCAGCTCGAAGCCCTTGCCAAGCCTCAGGATCTGGTCCTCGCGATTTCCACTAGCGGAGACTCACTCAACGTCCTGCGTGCCTTGGAGACCGCCAAGGCCCTTGGCTTGAAGAAACTTGGACTCACCGGAAACGACGGCGGCAAACTCCGCGATCTCGTGGATATATGTGTTATCGTGCCGTCCAGCTCCACTCCCAGAATTCAGGAAGCTCACAGTTTAGTAATTCACATTCTCTGCGGAATCGTTGAAAACGCTTTTGTCCACGACCCTCATCCCGGCGGCCAAATCTTGATTGGCAACAAGGCTCCGTAATTGCCAAATCTTTCGAGCACTCTAAACGCTTTCTCGAACTGCCGCATCGCGGTAGTCGGCGATCTAATGCTCGACGAATACTTGTGGGGACATATCGAACGCATTTCCCCCGAAGCCCCAGTTCCAATTTTAAGCGTAACTCGCCGCACAACTACGTTGGGTGGCGCTGGAAACGTCGCTGAGAACCTGCGCCACTGGGGCGCCGAAGTGAGTGTCATCGCCGTAGTGGGCGAGGATGAAACCGGTCGCCAGCTGTACGACCTGCTCCAGGCACATGGAGTCGACGCCAAAGGAGTTCTCACAGACCCTTCGCGCAAGACAACGCGCAAATCCCGGCTGATGTCCCTCGAACACGGTCAGCAGGTCTTCCGCCTGGACGACGAATCAACCTTTACAATCAAAGGTGAAATTGAAAAACATCTCATCGACGCCATTCGAAAAATGGACCAAAACGTCCAGGCCATCGTGTGTTCCGATTATCTCAAAGGGGTCTTGTCTGAAAATGTTTTGGCCTCAGTGTTTGAAGCCGCGCGCGCCCGGGGCATCCGCACCATCGTCGCCCCAAAAGATTCAAATGCGGAGAAATATCGCGGCGCGAATATCCTGATGCCAAATTCATCGGAACTCAGGCAAATGTCACCGCAGCGTACAAACGCAACTGAGGAAACGTGGCTCGACAATTCCGCGCGTTCCTTCGTCGAAACTCTCTCCTTGGAAGCCTTACTGGTCACCCGCGGTAGTGAAGGTATGTCACTCTTCGAAAACTCCACCAGCGGCTTGCGCAGGGTCGATATCCCCACCATGGCGCGCAGCGTTTATGACGTAACCGGCGCGGGCGATACCGCCATCGCCGCCTTCAGCGCTGCCGTAGCTTCAGGGGCTGACCTCGGTACCGCCGCCCAACTCGCCAATTTGAGTGCAGGTATTAAAGTAGGAAAACGCGGAACCGCCTGCGTTGACCTCGACGAAATTAGAGCTTCGCTCAACGAAGTAAGAACTTCTCACGACTCGGCCTAATTTCAAGTAGCGGGCTGCTCTCGCGATGCGGTTCCGTCGTAGCGCTCTTTCACATGGCTGATCAGCAGCCGGATGCTGTTCGCCAGCTGCACCACTTCGCCTTCTCCGCGAATTTCAAACTCAATTTCATAATTTCCCGCCGCGGCGTGGTCCACCGCTTCTTTCAAACTCATCAAAGGTCTCACCACCTGCTGCGGCAACACAAAGCTGATCCAAATGCTCACCAGCAGCGTGATTGCCGATACGATGCTCAACGCCCATTCCGAATGCGATATCAACCGGCGCGCCCTCCGATGGTCTCCGTCTATGCGATCCCAGTTGCGCGCTTCCAGTTCCGAAGTCAGCCGCAAAACGTCTTGTCCGGAATTCTGCAGGTCGGTAGTAATCTGTTGCAGCGCGGGGTTCCCTTCCTGGGCCGTCTTGGTGATCTGCGTATCGAAAGATCCTATCCTCGCGCGCAGCTCTTCGATCAATTGGTCCCGCGGCTTATTTCTCGCACCTTTCAGGATGCTCCCCAGGTCTTTCTCGTACGCCTGCAAAACATTTTGAATTCGATCGGCCGGCGCCTCTCCCGGCTTTTGCATGTTGGCGACTGCGTTTTTGAATTCCTCGTCATACTGGTGCAGGGCCATCAATGCCTGGTCCGTCAACGGTTGATCTGCCGCATTCAGCTCGCGGATCGCTCGCAAAATCTGCTCCAGCTTGGAAATCGACTCGCGATTAGCCTGCAATGACGATGGGTCGTACAGCAGCAAATAATTGCGCTCCGCACGCCTGGCCTCCAGCATCTCGATGGAAGCTTGTTGCGAAAGTGTCGCCGCCGGTGCATCGAAGCTCACGATGCGGTCCACGATTCGTCCTACCACCAGCAGGTAGTAAATCGCGAAAAAAATCACCGGAACGAGAATCAGTCTGACCACCGCCAGGCTAAGGGCCACACGCCGTCGCAAGGAACCGCCCGGTGCGAGCACCTTAAACGATCTCCGAATCGCCAATCTCATCGTTAAGTTCTCCTCACGCCCTCCGCACCATAGCATGCCAGCGCCCCAGATTCACCGTTCCATCCCTTCCAGAGCCCCGGGCACAGCCGCTCGGCATAAGCTTCAGGATTTATGCCCCTTAGTCACACTGCCTGCAGTCCCCTTCTTATTTATCGCCACTTAATTCCTCCTGCGCTTATCCTCTGCTTACCTGTAATGACCCGCTGGAACGAGCACCGAGATTCCCTGTATTCCACCGCGCGCCCCTCTCGTAAAATGGTCTTGTCGATGAACAGGAGAAACCAGTCCCTTCTGTACACCGCTTTGCTTCCGCCGTTCTCCCGGAGCTCGCGGTGAAGCACGGCCGATTCTCGCGTCGCGCGTGGCTTCGCCAGGCCGCACAACTCGCCGGTGGCTTCCCTTTACTCGGTCCGTCTGCAGTAGTTTCCGAATTCCTGCAGCGTACCCAACCTGCGCCGCAGCGCTTCAAGCCCGCCCCGCAACGTTCTCAGCCTGCGCCACAGCAGCCGGCCGAGCGCCCTCCGCTGTTTGAAAACGACCCCACCAAGTACCGCTTCACCCGTGACGAAGACGAATTTCTGGAAAGCATTGAACGTACCAGTTTTCAATTCTTTTGGAACGAGACCAACCCCACCACTGGCCTGGTAAAAGATCGCAGCCACGCCGACGGCACCGATCAACGCAATGCCGCCAGCATCGCCGCCACCGGTTTCGGGCTCACTGCTCATTGCATTGCCGACCAGCGCGGCTGGGAGC
>Ga0193729_1000784_pt1 | contig 16457 bp, 25 predicted proteins | sample U1c2metaG_FD_143036 | JGI IMG/M metagenome (GOLD analysis project Ga0193729, IMG submission 143036) | Soil microbial communities from a riparian zone of the East river system, Colorado, United States - U1c2 | ecosystem: Environmental > Terrestrial > Soil > Riparian zone | place: USA: East River...
ACAGAAGATGGAAGCAGACGCGAGGGAGCGACGTGAGGCACGCCAGCAAGAGAAGAGAGGCCGCTAATGTACCAGATCAGCGCCAATGGCACAATTCTCTTTTCTAGTTGTAATCGGGAATTATCGAAACGGGTGTATTTGGAATATAAGCGGCTCTACGCATGGAGTGAGGTCAGAGCCAAGAAAGTGAGCAGATGAGATGAAGGATATTAGTAAGGCCATCAAACTTCTCGATAAAAATAGACCGCAATGGCAACAAAAAATAGACCTATCACTTTTAGATATGTCTAGTGCTCAAAACTGCATCCTCGGACAATTATATGGTGACTATTCAGATGGCCAACATGCTTTGAAATTGGGCTATGAAAAGTGTGTAGCGTTGGGATTTTCTCCAGAGGGAGACGAATACGACGACGGTTTGCAAGAAATACAATCTGCGTTCGCAGACTACCTTCGTACTTATAGTGCAAAACGATGACCTGGCAAGAGTGCGACGAGCGAGCGCACATTATCGACTCGCTCAGAAATGGAGATTTCATGTTAGATGAGATACACGGCATAGAGCCAGGATTTCACGGCGTCGATGAAGAATGCGATAGTGCACAGACCTCTGAGATGCATCAACGCGGGAGTTGTCCCACTCCCGCGAAGTGCGATGACTACGGATGCGTTGGCGCGTGTGTCAGGAATTCGATTCAAGTGTCCTTCGCGATACGACTCAAGAACCGCCTGTATCGCATTCGGCTCCGGTTCACGAACTGGATTGCCGAGCACAGTTTCGGCAAGATCAAACATCATTGGTTTTATTAATTCGTAGGAGAATAGACAGGATGACACAAACAGCAGTAACACAATTCAATCCTGACCAGTTGAAGCTCGTTAGGGAAACCGTCGCGAAAGGTACAACTGAAGCAGAGTTCAAACTATTTATTGAGGTGTGTCGCTATCGTGGCCTCAATCCGTTCGCACGTCAGATATACGCGATCGTGCGAAGTGCTCACGATCCAGTCAAGCGACAAATGACGATACAAACGAGCATCGATGGCTTTCGTTTATTGGCAGAACGATCTGGTGAGTATAGAGGCCAGATTGGGCCTGAATGGTGCGGTGAAGATGGTATATGGAAAGATGTCTGGTTGAAGGACACGCCGCCTGTAGCCGCCCGTGTAGGCATCTTGCGGAAAGGATTTGAGCATCCTGTCTGGGGAATAGCCAAATATAAAGCATTTTACATTGAAAGCAATCCACTTTGGAAGAAGATGTCTGATCACATGCTAGCACTACGAGCTGAGTCTATTGGACTACGTAAAACATTCCCCGATCAGATGTCAGGCATCTACACCAAAGAGGAGATGGATCAAGCTGATGATGATCTGCCTACGGTCGCTGTGAATGATACGACCGTCGATGCTGAGTCAACGACAATCACGCACACAGGCCCGACGACACAGCAACTTTCCAGCATCGACAAGCTGTGTCAGCATCTTGAGAAGGCCTCTCCTGCTACTGGTGAAATGACCTATGAAGATGCCAAAGATCTGATCAGAACACTCTCTGCTGAGTATCGCGATGTGCAGGACATGAAAAAGCAGCAACGTCAACCGCTGCCAGCCAAGCCTGCACAAGATCGCGCCATTGCTGAGATGATCGCACGTGCAAAAGCGAAGTGCGCCACGGTCGGCGTGCTCTGGGAAGACGCTAAGACTGATGCCAATCTGGCACACGTTGAAGATGAGTTGCTCACGGTGCCACAAGTTGCCAGCATCAACGGCGTCATTGCTGAGTATAGCAAAAAGATGGTAGCAGCAAAGTAGTGCGAGTGGCGAGCTGGCACCTTACGCCAGCAGAAAGTACAACGATGAGCAAACTAGCAATTATTGATCTGGACGGCGTTGTCGCCAATTCTAACGAGCGTTTCGCCTTGGCTGAGAAGATTGCCACTGAAGCGTTTGCACCTGGCACAAAAGATTATACAAGCGCATACTGGCACAACGTTTTCATGCCAGAGCGTGTCATTCTCGACGTGCCGATTGATGGCGCGTACGACGCATTGAACACGATCGAGAAAGATCATGAGTTGCTCTTCTTGACGAGCAGGCCTGAACATATGCGAGAGGCAACAGTGGAATGGCTGTTCTCTCACCGTCTGAGTGCACGCAATGAGTGGCCTGTTGCTGGTCGCAAACTCTTCATGAAGCCTGCATCGATGCAATACATCAAGACCGTCATCTGGAAAGCTGGCCTCATCCATACGCTAGCTTGCGCCATAGGCGCAACTGAAGTCCTGGTCATCGACGACGAAACGATGAACCTGGACGAATTGCAGAAGTATCAAACGCCCTTCGCGATGAAATATTACACCTCACTTGCGATGGAAGACCATGAAGACCTGGACGATATTCGCTCGTTTTAGCTGAGAGGAAAGTCATGATCAAACCAATTCTGAAATACCCCGGCGCAAAGTGGACACTTGCACCACAGATCGTGTCCTGCTTTCCTGAGCATCGACATTATCTTGAGCCATATTGTGGCAGTGCGGCCGTGTTCTTCGCGAAAGAGAAAGCACCCCATGAAGTGCTCACTGATATGAATGGCTCGCTAGTGAATCTCTTTCGCGTGATGCGCTCGCGTGGTGCAGAGTTGGCTGAATTGATCATGCTTTCCCCCTGGTCTGAAGATGAATACGAAGCGATTGAGAAGCATGTTGATGAAGGTGATGAGCTTGAGCGTGCTCGCAGGTTCTTAGTACGCAGCTGGCAGGCACATGGCGGCACCATAGCACAGGTGTCAGGTTGGAAGCACAATGGTCTTAAAGGAAGCGTCTATCCTACCCAGTTATGGAAGAAGTTACCAGAGCGCCTCTTGCGAGCTGCTGAACGCCTGCAAGATGCTGAGATCAGAAACAGACCAGCACTGGAGATGATCGCGTACTACAACGATCCTGAGACGCTCATCTATGCCGATCCACCGTACTTGCTTTCGACACGTAGCAGGAAATACTATCGCTACGAGATGACTGATGATGAGCATATCGCGCTACTGAATGCGCTAGATGTGCATCGCGGCCCGGTGGTACTCAGTGGCTACACTCATCCTCTCTATGAGGAACGTCTGAAGCACTGGCATCGCGTAACCACACCGGCGGTGACTGAACATGGCAATACCAGAATGGAAGTGATCTGGCTCAATCCGAAAGCAGCACAGCGACAACAACTTCGTCTAGAATGGCAAAATTAGCGCGTTTTTACTCACTTTTACCCTGTTTTTACTCAAAAATGAAAGGATTTTCTCATATGAGCAATGAACCTGCTTTGATTATGAGCGACAAAAATGACACACGCTTGGTCAGACTTAGCCACCACTATAGTAGCAGCGGTGGATTTTGCGCCAACACTGGCATCGATGAATACTTTGCAGAGATCAACGCCGGTGGTACGACGTTCTGGAAGATGAGCACTGACACGCCACCGCAAGAGTTTCACCTGAGCATGGACGATGCTGAGAGCTTCGCACACGCGCTACTGGCCTATCAAGGCGACCAGATCAAACGCGAGCAGGCAGAACTTGACGACTTCAATGCAAAGGTCGAGGCAGCAAGAGCACGCGCTACACGTCAAGGTGCGACACTCACACAGAACGACAGATCATTCGATCTCATCTTCGAGCAACATTCGAAGTGGAATCGTCATTGGAACATTGAGGATAACTTATTGCTGTCCACCGTGATAGAGCGTCTGGACATGATTGAGAAGTACACGTATAGCAGCTATGAGCAGATAGCCAAAGAAGGAATAAACCAATGAGCGATCTTCTCACCGTTGCCGAAGTCGCGGCTATCCTGCGTGTCGATCAGAGCACCGTACGCCGTTGGATTAGAGAAGGCATCATGGACGCGATCACCTTGCCACATGTGAAGTGGCGGACAGGCTACCGCGTCAAACAGGAAACCGTCAACGCGATTGTCGCGAAGAAGTAGCAAACTGAGGTGTCATCATGCAGCAACTCTCGTTATTCGCCTCTGAAGACGAGCCGATACCACCGGGCTACAGACGTGTACCAGACGTTGGTGAGACGATAACCTGGAGTACGCATTGGGCAGATGGTGACACGTCGCCAGCACAGCTAGAACGGCTCGCAGCGCTAAATGTTAGACCAGATCTCTCACAAGAGGTATGGAGTACGACCACGAAAGAATTGATCTTCTTCCGCAACATCGAAGCACACGTCGAAGGTGATCATGTGGTGGTGACATCAGTGCGATTTGAGACGCCTACGATGTTTCGTAAGCGGCATGACTATCAGGAAGATGAGGATGAAGAATGCTAGATTGGAATAACCAACCTATCCGCACGCCTGTCGAGATCGAGAGTGTCAATCCATGCGTACGACTCTATGGCGCTGGCCTTGTTGATACGACCTGCAAAGATTGCGTACATCTTCGCTATCGTGTTGGCCCTGATGTCAACCCTAACGCACGTCATTGGAAGTGCGATCTGCGCAAAGTAACGAATGGACCGGCGACTGATCATAAGGTAAGGTGGCCTTCGTGCGCACGCTACGAGAAGAGAACAGAGGAGTATCATGGTGGTTGAACACAAGTCTTTATATGAACAATTTGCCGATAAGTGCCGCCACTTCAACGGCATTATGAACGATCGCTGTAATGTTGGCGTGCCCTACGATCAGTTTAGAGGCTCTGGGCTTCCATGCTTGAAGAGTCTGGGATGCTCACATTTGTGCCCTTCAGCATCATTCTTCTCGCATGAGGAAGTTGCTGAGAAGGAACGCGAGACGAACGAGCAGGTAAGAGCATTCATAGCTGAGATGACTGAAGGGAAAACGTGTGTCATCTGCCATGCACCAATTGAAGGCAGGTATCAAGTCGGACGATGTGTCTACGCTGAACCCTGTGGGCATCGCCAATATCAGGGAAAAGTAGAATATGAAAAGAAAGGACGATAACAATTATGCCACCTCGACCAAAGCCCTTTGTTCCTGTTGTTAAGGCAAGTACCTGCCATTGCATTCATGCTAGTCCTATCGTGTGCTTAGCAGGCAGATATCAGATCTCACGAGATTTAGCATCCTTATTAGCAGGATGCTCGTGCGCCTGTCATTCCAGTTTTTCAGGGGCAGAGATCGCACACGGTGCCTGGCATCAAATTGTTATTCCGCCAGGAGAGCCATCATGATCAACTGGACATTGATCAACATCATCGGCTACATCGTGATCATTCTCCTGTCGATCATCGGCGCCTGCATCGTGGCGACAATGAGCGCTCATTGTCGCCACCATGATCATGGACAAACGACGTGAGAAGCGAGACATACAGCGTGTGCAAGAGCCGATCACACAAGTGCGTATCACTGTGCCGACGCGCCAGGATGTACCGCAAGCGTTCTACGACGCATTCAAATGATATACTGGCACGACACCCCGACGCGGGATCATATCAGCAGAGAGCACTCGTTGGCCGGGTGCTTTTTGTTTGCCTTCAAAATTGGTACCAATACCCCTTGACAAGATATACGAGATATCTTATACTTAGCACATGGAAGATATACGAGATATCTACAAAGTGAAGAAAGAGGAAACAGCATGTTATTCATTGCAACGCTCGTTAGTGGAGAAACTAACGAGGAATACACCGACTATATCAGTGGTGAGAGTGTCGAGACAGTGGGAGAGTACATTTGCAATTGTGGCGAGTACGGTGAAGATGACCTCTTATTGAGCGTTAAGGAGGCGGAATAATGCTGACATGGAACAATAACTCAAGAAACTACGAAGCTACAGTTGATGGGCAATTCGTCGAGGTTGACGGCGACGTATTCGCCGAAGCAGAGCAAGAAATGGTTGCTACTTGCGGTATGAGTGAACAGGAAGCCTTCGGGACGCTTTCGAACGCCAATCAGTGGATTGGCAACCTCCCTATGGACGGCGTTTACATTGATGGTGTGGAGCAACGATAGTGACTGATATTCTCATACGCAATATTCCTGATGAGGTTGCCGACTCTCTCACGCAGAGAGCGGCAAACCAGGGAACGGATCGCATGTCGATGTTGCGAGAAAAGATCATCGAGTGGTCGAAAAGTCCAGTAGTGCATGAGCGTTATGCGTATCGGTTCTATGGACCTGATGCGGCACGTGGGACGGTACGACGCCTAAGTAATGGCGTGAATGGGGTTGGTGGTGGATACAATAATCTCAATCAGGAACAAGCCGACGCGGTAAAAATGGCTCAGGACTTGATGAGGCGCAACGATGCTGGCGATCAACTCAAAGCGTACGATCTGTTGAAGGCGAACTTTGAAGAGGTTTTTGAGGTGCCTGTGTGAGACCCTGCACTCTTTGCAAGAAGTTGTTTGCCCCCACAGGTCAGGGTAATTTCAGGTATTGTCCGATCTGTCGAGAGAAGATTGCCAGGAAGCAAGTTGAAAAGAGCAACGCCTATTGGCTCACGGAACCGGATCGAACGAAACGGCGTGCCACCTATCATCGAAGGATGAATGCCAGGAAAGCACGCTACGCACGAGTGCAAAACGGCTTTTGTCATTGGTGTGAGCGTCCAATAGACAAGGGAAAGATGGACGCTCACCCCCAACAAAAGTTTTGTGACGCCAAATGCTATCGAGAGGATGGAAGGGAAAGAGGAAATCTCACTGGTTTCTACTACTTTTTGAGTAAGAAGGGAAATGAGAAATTAAAACATGTTGAGATGATAGAAGGTGTACGCCCTGGTACTGAGAAACGGCGTGCTCATGTTGATGCGCTGAATGTGGCACGTCGTAATGGGAAACCCTGGGGTAAAACTGGCCCAAAGAAAAAGAAATAGTCTCGCATTGCGAGAGAGGAGAACGATTATGAAATGGCAAGCAATCGCATACAGTGGCGGCATTTGGGGCGACGTGGAGGCTGATTCGTACGACGAGGCATACTACAAGTTTCAGGAAATCAAGCGGGAAGAAAAAGAGGATGATTATCAATGGATACGCAAAGTATAAGAAAAAGAGGAGAATGAGAAGTGAAACCATTATCGAGTGAAGACGTGCGTGCATTTCTTGAAAGCAGTCAAGATACAGATACTATCCATGACGATACGTGTTATGGCAGTATTCTGAGCCGTGCATACCGGCACAAGTACCAGGAAGATCTAGCCATTGCCTCAGAGTGGGGGCGAAACTTTGGCAAGGATGCCTTCATCAATACTAATCGTCTTTCTGGATGGTTGAAAAATCTCATGGATGAGAGTGATGCTCTTATGAAAAATAGATATCTCAACAAGAAAGATTCGCGAGGCAATCTGCACAGCATTGGATTTTGATCAGTCTATCAAGAACAAAAGAGGCTCCAATAAACGGAGCCTCTTTTCTATTTCCCTGATGCTCCATACACAGGAATAACGCCGGTTATCTTCGTCGCTGTCTCCATTGGTGAGTCTGGCAAGTCGCCGAGCACATCGTCTGGTGTGGCTTGTGCAAGCGCTACAGGTTGTGCTGGTGACTGATAGCTCTGTGCGGTCTCCCTTAGTGGCATTGGCACAGGTTGCGCACGTGGCACGATGTTGGCAGACGTTGGCACAGGGATAGCACGTTTCACCGTGTCGTTGGTTGCAGGCTCTACACTAGCACCCTGAGTATGGATGATCACGAGCGGTTGTTGTGGCTGTACTGGTTGCGCTACAGGAACGACCACAGGCGGACGTGTGAACACCTGTAGCTGAAAGTCTCGTAGCGCCTGTAGCTCCTGTGTGATATGTGTCGGCACATAGTCATAGAGACTCTTGCCGATAAGTGTGATGAATGCCAGGATGACGACGTTGAGTACGACGCCTGGATTGATGGTGCCTGTACTCCACTGCTGATAACCTGCACTGATTGCGCCGGATGCAGCACTGCCAATGAATGACAGTACGGCACTGAGCAAGAGCTTTTCATCTGCTGTCAAATTCTTCATTTTGCCAGTGCCTCTATCTGCGCGAGTTTATGCTGCAAATCTATCACCTGTGTTTGTGCCTGGTGCAACTCTGTTTGGTCAACAACTGCTGCTGCTGTTTGATGACAGAGATACACGGTGCCAGCTCCCGGCGGATCATCGACAACATGAGAAGGATCGTAGCGTACTTTGCCACGTTCCATCTCTTGCTCCACAATTTCAGGATGATCTTTCACGTTCAATCTGATCTCGTTTGATGTTGGCAGTCCCAGAATTGTCAATCCACACAGACCAGCGCCGCCCAACATGCGATAGTAGTTGAGGATTGCGCCGCCAATGGTTTGCCCATTCTGAATACAAACCCATTGCCCGGTACCGCCTTGCTTGAAGTATGTGCCCACGGTTGGTGTACTCAGTGATATTGCCATTGGCTTATTCTCCTGTATCCTCTCCATGATCCATATTTCATTTTCAGCTAAGACCTGCTGCCACCCACTATCTGTATGCTGGATACTATCGGCTATAAATGGATCCATTGATGTAAGCGAGCCAGGTGCTTCGCTATACCACACGCAGACATGGGTCGCACCTTCCCACTGTGGGAGTGATGTATCCACATAGGGATCAACCTCAGTGAACACCACCGGATGCCCGGCCCGGATGTGCCCATGTGCCAGGGTGAGCAGGTCAGGCAGTGAGCCATCAATGGGATAGAGATGTACGCCCTGTTGTGTGCAATATTGCACGTAGGCACGAGCTGCTGTACCGCCCTGATAGTCCCGGCCATAGGCGATCTCTTTGAGTACGCCGCCACTGAAGTTCTTGCCGAGATAGTATTGCAATCCAGCGGCAATGCTTTCGGCAACGCAATCGAAGTCGGCATTAGGGTCTGGACTGCCATCAGAGAGCGTGGTGATACGCTGATTCTTCATAGGGAAATTAGCTAATGTGCTCACTTTTCACCGTCTTTCCCTTCCTATCCGCCCGAAAATCTGCCCAGATAATAAATGCGAAGAGCAGACAAAAGAAAATAAACGTTCCGACTGCGCTCCAAAGTATCATGTATGTCCTCTCTTTCTTAGGGTACGGGGATGAAATGGAGAATAATGGTTACAATCAGACTGATAATTCCCAGTCCTCCGATAAGATACGCCCATCCATCTTTCAGGCCAGACTTTTGCGCATCATTGGTGACAAGCTTTTGTGTGGCAAAGTCAACTTTCTCACCAAGTTGTTTGAAAAGTATCTCTGCTTCAGAACGTGGCATAAGCGTGCGCTGTTGATCAGCCAATGACGCACGAAATTCATTGACGCTCTCGAAGCGCTTTTCTGCTGCCATCTCCGCTTTGGTTACGGCGCGATCTGCTGCTGCCAAGGCTGTATCGATCGCTAGCTTTTGAGCAGTGAGCGCTGTGCTCATTGCTGTCTGTTGTGCCAGGAATGCGGCATTGATCGCACTTTGTGAACTCTCAAACCGTTCGCGATACTTCACATCATTGGTTGCAATGAGCGCAAGTACATATTCACGAAGCGTCTCAACTGTCCAATGTTGCTGTACTGTGTCTTCAGCCATCTATGTCGTTGGTCCTTTGCCTACGTTTACCAATTGTCGTGCAAGTTCTTTCGTGCGATTGAATGCCTCAGTACTAGCATTCGTTGGCGTGCCATCCTCTGTCGTCGTTGCCGCACGAGCGTAGTGTTCGGCGGTTGGTACGACGAGAAACGTCTGTTTGCCACAATCACACTTTGGCAGCGCAATCGTGCCAGGATCGACGATGTTCTTTTGTCCAGTTGGTCGCATGATAAAGCGTTGCCATTCGCGGCCTTGCTCGTCGGTGTAGGTGCCATCATGAAGCGCTTCCACCTCGTCGCCAGACGGATGCTGTACGTCTGGATGACTGATGTGTGCCATCATTTCATTGCCACATGGACACGTCCACATCATGTGACCTGAGCTTGTTAATGTATGTAGCATGAATGCTCCTAATACTGGACTGTCCAGTTTCCGCCACAATGGCAGTTGCCATTCGCACCACTGGCTTGTGCAGTGATCTGGAAACCGTTTGAGCTGGAATTGACGGCATTCGGACCAGATGAGATTGCCGTTGCGGCATCGTCCGCCGTATCGATCGTGACTGACACGACCGCTGTACTTCGTGAGAGTGTTGGCATGTAGAGCGATCCCCAAAAACCGACGCCTGACGCGTTGAATAAGAGACGATACTTCCCTGTTTCCGTGCCCCCTGATGGTTGCCTGAACACATTTTCGACTGCATTCAAAAAGCTCCCAGAGATACCAGGACTTCCCCCATTGGTAAACGGACCTGTCTTAACATAATTTGCGATGATACACCTCCTATATAGTGAAATCTAATTGAAACTGTATTGACTCAGTGCTTGACTTTGGATTGTGTGTGTAGAGGCCATGTGCCAACAACACACCACTATTCGCTGCTGCTGTAGCATTGCCACCAAAGAAACCGACCTCTTCGATATCATTGCCAACCGCGTCCGTTGGCGCGAGATACATGTTGATCAATATCTCGCCAGGCGTGCCAGTGGTATAGCTGGTTACTTTTTTCCTGAATGTTTCAGCACCAAGCGTGTGATCTCCGACCGTTGGTGTCGCACTGCTTGAGCCAAGTGCCACGTAGCTGATAAGCGATGATTGTGCGCCACTCATGCCATCCCTGAGCAGGTTGAGTCCATCGGTCGTGATCGTTGTTCCTGAGCCTGGAATGGTTGATGTGTAACCAGGTGAGACTAAGCTCGCATTGTTGTCGCCAGTCGAACCACCTGTATCCGTCGATAAGCGATTGAAGCGCACATCTTGGAGTGCATTGGCGTTGGTGTTTGCCGTAACGTTGAGCCAGACATCGACATACAATTTATCGCCAGTCGAGAACGTCATCGCACTGCCGGCAGTCGTTGGCAGCGAGAATGAGGTAAAGCCGCTTGGGATCGTCTGGCCAGCGAGCGTTATGGTGACAATGCTGGTATAGACGCCACCACCCGAACGCTTATAGGCACGCATGATGATATCAGCAGTGAGCGTGCCAGCGTTTGGCGCGGCGTTCCCATTCTGTGCACAGTTGAGGCGCACGGTGCCGTTCCAGTTGGCGGCGGCGAACTGATTGCCCTCCAGCGTGGTCACATCAAAGAGAAATCCTTTTCCCGTTGGCGCTGGTAAGGTGCCACCAGCGGCCCATGCGCCCGTTGTCCCTTGCGCCGTGCACTCGCCGTATCCGGTGGCTGTGCCAACGCGATTGTACACGTTGGTCGTTGCTGGATTGCCACTGATGCTATAAAGCTGATTAGCCGTAGCCAGTGTGGCCGATGCTGTATTCGTCAAGAATGTCGTTAATGCAGTCATAAATACCTCAACAGGGGAACAGCGTTGCGCTAGGAAACAGCGTTGACGACGGTAGGGGGCACGCGTAGACATTGACCGAGAGCGTGCACATTGGGGTGACATTGCCCACAAACGATGCTAACAATGTCACTGATTGTGTGACGCCCACATTGATGCTGTTCGCTGGTGCCTGCTGTGCTAAGAGTGCGCTAAAGAATTGCACCCACGTGGTATCGTATGGCCCTTGCACAGCGGTGATCTGATACCAGATATTGAGTGCGTCGGTCTGGTCGCTAATGATCACATTCTCAATGAGCATCTGTGCTGTATTGAGAGCATGCATCGGTAGATTCACGGTGATCAACTGACCTTGTGCGTATCCACTCACCAATGTTGCAAACTGAATGATGGTGCCCTGGACGCCGTATCTGGTCAGGAGTTGGCTAGCTTCTGTGAGTCCATTGCCGATCGAAGTCAAGGTATTATCCTGAATGGCATCGTCGACGATACCAGATGTGCCATCGACTGATGCTTGATAGGCGATCTGGGCCGCACTCTGCGATGCAATGACACTTGGATATTGCCCGAGATAGACAACCTGCAGCGTGTCTGTTGAGATCAGTTTGGTCTGTGCTGAGTCCTGCACAATGATGGTATCGCCTTGTGCCCAATAGAATTGTGACCCAGATGCCCCCTTAATGCCCACTGTTTGCACCCCGCCATTCACGGTGACGATGGGAATGGCATTGAGCGCATAGCCCATTGTCCAGCTCTGGGAGTTGCCGTCGCCTTTCCTGACTTCGGTCTGCGAGACTGTCTGAGCCACACCACCTAAGATGTACTGACTATTCCTGTACGTCGGATTGGCGCGTTGCACAAAGGGCGGGTTGAGTACCTGGTCGATCTTGGTGCCGTCGACGATAGTGGAGTTGACCACGCTCGTATACGGCACAAACCAGAGTTGCTTATACTGATCGATTTGCCAATAGTACGGCACGCCCGACGCCGACGCCGCCTTGACCAGAGCATCTAGCGCTTCTGATACTTTGCAATAGACAAATGTTGCATTTGGGATAAGCCCAACGTTGCCACCTGGATAGAGTGTGTCCGATGGATAGAGCGTATCACTCGGCGTGATACCATCGTAGATTTGCCCGACGCTCACGCCCTCCTGGCTCAAAATGGTTCGCACGATATCTTGCGCAATAAAGCCGCAGGTCTTGTTGGTATACGTGGCAGCGATGCGCCGTTTATCGGCAAGATAGTGCTGATCGACACAGGTTATGGTATGGAGCAGGCTGTTCTGAAAGCCCGGCTTTTGCTCTTTCGGCGTGGTGATGTAACCGCTAAATGCTAGCGTATTCGTGGCATCGTACACAGTCACTGGCATGTATTGTTGATAGTGTGTGGCTGTCGTTGTCCTGACCATGAATGAGGCTTGCCCACGTCTACCGATCGTGTTTTGCACATTGAGCGTGCCTGCGAGAATATAGACCGATTGGCCTCCGATCTTCACGCTGTACGTTGGTGCTGATGGTGCTGGTATGCCTGGTACACTGATGGTGCCTCTGATCGTGCCAGACCCTGACATCGTTACCGAGAGATGCACTCCTGGTATACTCAGTGTCCCGTTGAGCGTGCCTACTCCATGCGTCGTGAGGGCAAGCGCTGTTTTGAGGCTAAATGTCCCGGCTAGGGTACCGACACCATGTGCGGTGAGTGTGAGTGCTACGCCGCCGCTTGTGGCCTGGAATCCATTGGTGATGACTTCAGCCGTCGCGTCGCCAACATGTGTAGAGGTGTCGGTTGACTGACGGTTGATGCGAATGCCTTGCGTCGCGTTGGCATTGGCGTTGGTCGTGCAGTTAAACCACCGATCAATATAGAGCTTGTCGCCAGTGGCAAACGAGAGCGTAGAACCTGCTGAGCCAGAGACACTATAGTTGGTGATCGTGCTATTGATGGTTTGCGCGGTCAACGTCATAGTGATCATCGTGGTATAGGTCGTGGTACCGGGATGATACCGGCTTACGCGTACAATGACGTCACCAACCAACGTGCCCGCCTGTGATGCCCCTTGCATGGCAACCCAACGCGTCACTCCTGAGAACGCTCCGAGTAGTAAGTCCTGTGCATCAAGCGTTGTGTCGTCTAAGAACCAGCCCTTGCCCGTCTGTGCGCCAATCGAACCACCAGCAGCCCAACCGGACGCCGCACCTTGCGCAACGATCTCACCATAGCCCGTCGCGGTCCCTATCGTGGTCGTCGGTTGCGCCGTGGCCGGTGCGCCTGCACTTGCATGATAGAGCTGATTGGAGGTGCTAAGCGTAGCACTGACCGCATTGGCATCATAAACGGTTAACGCTGTGCTCATGCTGGCACCGCTCTTTGTATCGTGGTAGTATAAGGAACATGACACCACAAGAAATCGCGCAACTCAAAAAACAATCGCCAGCAGTGCGAGAAGCCTTGAAGACAGAGCCGAAGCTGTGGCGCTTCCTTCGCGAAGGCGTCATCCTGCTTCCTGCTGCTTCCTGTGCAAAATGCGCAACTGCTGCTACTCCATCGTTGGAAACGCCTTACAATGGCCCCTATGGTTGGTGCATTGATTGTGTCCTTCAGACTTTTATGAGTGCAGAGAATGCGCCAATAGAGTACTACAATCCCTACCGCGACCTGAAATCGCCGAAGTATGACGCGGTATACGATAGCAGTTGTAAAAATCCGGTTTTCTGTTGGGTGTCGGATGACGATGAGCATCCAGAGATGGCGTAGCATCATTAATCCTCAGTCGCAATGAGCGCACCAATCGCGAACGACGCCACCACGCCCGTATTGATCACCTGCGATGTGATCGTATTCCAGTACAGCAGATTGCCCGTCGTGAGCGCATCATAGACTCCGATAGCCAGTACTGTCCCCCAGTTCGCCGTTGGTGTCACGAAGGTGACCACGCCACTATTGCTGATCTGTGCTGCTGCACCAGGCGCCCCACTGATCGATGACCAACCTGTTGACGTGGTGATGCCGATGCGTGCATACGAGCCACCTGAGACCTCGACTGCACTGGTGCCTGCATCATCGGTTGGTGCCGTGGTAAAGAGCGCCGCGTAGACAGTAGCAGGAGCTGCTGCAAACGTCGTGCCTTTCATCCAGTTGAGCATTGCGTTTTCGAGATATTGTGATTTGCCTGCCATGTGTCCTCCTTTATAAGTGCGATCCGGTGTTGTACCTAATGGCATCTGCGATATACGGCATCAGGCCATTCGTAAGTAGACGACCATCAAGGTACGTGTTGCCAGGAGGCACATTTATAATAATTGTTGGTGCAGAGTTCGCGACTGATGGGAATTGATAGCCACTACTGCCCCCGGCGAAGCTACTCTGAGCCGGGTTCATCGATGCTGAGATCGGGACCGCTAACAGCGTCATGGCTGATTTGAGTTTCGGGATACCGGCCAGCAAGCCCTTACTGAGCAAATCTGTAAAGTCTGGCATCCAGCTCTCGACATCCGTCAACGGTCCGATCTCTGGTTTGGAAAAGTGCAGATGTGAGCTAATCACGCCTGCGACTTGCGCGACCGCGTTGCCGATACCACCGATCATATTCATAATGCCGTTGATCAGGCCCTGGATCATATCTTCACCCCACTGCAAAAGCTTGCCAGGCATACCCCCAAACAGCGCATTGATCGTTTCCAGTCCGCCCGAAATGATGCCACGTATGCCATCCCAGATACCGCTGAGCATTGATTTGAGATCATTCCATGCCCCTTTCCAATTGCCGCTCATCACATCCAGGCCGATTTTGATCACGCCTGATACGACTGACCACGCCACTTTGACAATACCCACAATGGTATCCCAGACGCCTTGGAGCAGCGGTCCGACGTATCCCCATATTTGCGACCAGTGTGCTTTGAAGAAGTCGAGGCCAATTTTTACATTGTCAAAAAACTTGGAGATGATGGGCGCGACCCGATCAATGATCTCGCCTGCAAACTTGCCTATTTCCGTTGTCGCCTGAATAAAGTAGGGCGTGATGAACTTGATTGCTTTGCCAAGTCCATCGGCAATATAGCCAGCTATTTGAATGATGAGAGGAACCGCTTTTTCAAAAATGGGCAGCAGGGCATTAAAAGCTTTGGTGAATACGTCCCGTATCACCCCTGATATGGTTTGAAAAGCAGGAAGCAGACCAGCAAGAGCTTGCTTCAACGAATTAAAGCCGGGTTGCGCATTGTTGAGTGCAGGGACTACCGATGTTTGAAACCATTTACCCAGTTCTTGCGCATGACTCGCCAAATCTTTGATCAGGTTCACCGACGGTGAGGCATTTTGAATAATTTGGAACACTTGCCCGAACCCACTCGCGATCTGCTTGAAATCGATGTGTGACACGAGATCTTGTACGGCCTGCACGAACGGGCGCAAGTTGATCGTGCTGAGTGTCTTTTGAATGTCGATGATCATCCCGTGAAAGTCTTTGCTGAGTCCAGCTAGCAAGGGTGATGCTTTTCCGGTGACATCCTTGATCTTGCCAGTAAAGATATCAGCAAGCCCTCCAAGGGGTTTGAGAACCTCGCCTACTTGAAACAGCACATCACCGATATCTTTGAGCGCACTTTTGACCATCGCGTTCTTACTCAATGCGCCAAAGAAGTGCTCAATCGCTGGAAGGATCGTGGTATTGATCATCTGTATCAGGTTGGAGAATATCGGAATCACCGCGCCGCCAACCTTCTCTTTCAGATCATCGAAGTTGTTCTTCAGGATTGCTAAAGCCCCGGCCAGCGTATGACCAGCTGCCTGCGCTGATCCTCCAAACTCTGTGTTCAGTTCTCTGAGCATGACTTTTTGCGCACCTAACACATCGTTGTGCGCCATGGCGGTCTTGATTTGTTGCTTTTCTGTATCCGAGAACGTGACGCCAACACGTTGCAACGCCGACATGCCCGTGAGTGGATCATTAAGCGCCTTGCCAAGCTGGATAGCGCTAGACTTCATGTCCTGGCCCATGGCCTGCGAGAGATCAACCATGGCCTTGGTCGCAAGAGGAAATGCCTGTTTGCCGATACCTGTAAAGGTCAGGAGTAGATTTTGACCAGATTGAATAGCATCTTCGCTAAATGGCGTGACCTTGCTCAGTGAGGTTGCCATGTCGCCG
>Ga0193729_1000785_pt1 | contig 16454 bp, 13 predicted proteins | sample U1c2metaG_FD_143036 | JGI IMG/M metagenome (GOLD analysis project Ga0193729, IMG submission 143036) | Soil microbial communities from a riparian zone of the East river system, Colorado, United States - U1c2 | ecosystem: Environmental > Terrestrial > Soil > Riparian zone | place: USA: East River...
CGTTGAAAGCTGTCGGGTGCATTTCACCGACACAAAGCCGCGCTGATGTAGAGGCATGGCGCGTTGTGACCGAGAAAGTTTTGCGTACCTAGCTTGCCTTTGTCGGCGCTCATAGAGCGCCGCTACAGCTCGACGCGTTACAATGGATCGGAATCTAACGATTCAACGTGGCGAAGCCGCTGGCATTGGACTCGGTTGGGGAAAAACTGGTGAAACTGCTGGCCACGGAGCTGCGGATACTCTGGCGCTTTTCGCTTTCGCTTCGTCGAGCACTACTCTTTCTTCCGGATAAATCTCGTCATCCGCTGCGGCCAGGTAATCTTTTGCGGCGTCGATTTGGCTTGCGTCGGCCAGCAATAGCGCTGCGTAAGCGGCTGCGTGCGGGTCGTGTAATTGGTCTGCTGGCAATCCTTGAATAATTGCGAGGGCCTCCGCGTTTCGGCCAAGGCGATACAGAGAGAACGCATAAGTCACGGCGCAGTTGACTTCGTTCGGCGCGCGGTCATGCGCTTCTTTGGCGATTTCATGCGAGCGTTCTACATTTCGCTCCAGGTTCAGGCCTAGTCGCGCTAGATCCGCCGTGATCGGCGCCTCGTTGGGAGAGCTGTCGTGTAGACGCTGGAGAACATTGTAAAGTTTTTCGGTGTCATTGTCCTCGCGATAAAGCGCGCGAAGCGAGTCCAGCGCTTCGCGTCGTATAGGCGGATCTTCTGCGACGCGCAGCCACAGTTGTTCGGATTCTTTCTCCAGATTCCATTTCGAAGCGAGCCGCGCGAGGACAATTTCGCGCTCAGCCTGGTTGTGTGTCGATTGTTCTGCGGCGCGCCAAAGCGCATGGAATTCTGTGTCCGCACTGTCTTGTCGTGATTGACGCGTGGCAATTGCCTGATATGCAAGGCGCAGGTAATCGGATTCGCCCCACATTCCCTTGCGGGTCCATCGTTTCAAACGCATCCAATTCTTCGCATTGGCGTACGCATCTGCCACTGCAACAGCGGCGGGCGGCGCAGCCAGTTTCTCTGCCGGAAGCTTCTCGATCCACTTGACAACCTCTCCAGTGAGTCCATTTCGGTTCATCCACTCCATCAGCGATGCGAGATCGGATGGATTCTTTGCGGCAAAAGGTTTTACCCGTTCCAGCAGAAGGTGGAATTTTTTCTCATCGAGCTTCCGATAAAAACTCAGGCAGAGAAGATAATCGCCGAAGGTGACCTCCTGCGACATTTGGAGCTGCTGCGCGAAGTTGTCTCCCGCTGGTAGGTCATTGCGTGCCACAGCATCATTAAGCAAAGCACGCAGCGCCCCGGTGCGATAGGGAGCGAGCTTGACGAGCCGCTCGAGATTTTCGCGGGCCCTCGCGCTGTTTTGTGCATCGCTGGAATGGATTTGCAGCGCTGCGAGATTGAACTGATAGAGATCATTCTCAGGTTCTTTTTTTACGGCAGCGGCGAATTGTTCTTCTTGTTCGGCAAAGTTTCCTTCGGCACAAGCCAGCCAGCCTGCAACAACGTGAAAGGCGGCCCTGTCACGGTCACTGGCGGGAATCCGATCGAGTGTTTTTCGAGCAAGATCGAGCTTTCCAAAGCGCAGTGCCGCGGAAATGAGATTAAGCTGAGTGTCCGGATCTTTTGGCAGCAGGCGCGCAATTTGTTCACGCCATGAAATCGCCTCTTCGAGATTCTGTTTCTCAGCTGTTTCCGCTAGTATGTAGAGCGCCGGCAAAGAAGCGGGATATTGTGCCAGGAGTTCTCGCGCGGTCTGCGTAGCTTCGCTGAATCTTCCCTGCTGCAACATCGAAGCGGCTTCGTGTAACAAGCGGGTTTGGCGCCAGTCTTCGTAAAGTCTTAAACCGTACCTGAAAAAAAGAGCGCCAAGCACAATAGCAATTGCCAATCCAGCAGCTAAAAGAGCGACACGAGCTGGCCAGAGCTGTCGTTGGAAGAAGGACTCTCGACCAAAGAGCGATTGGCGCATTCTTCTATATCCAGCGCATTCGGTTCGTTCCGCGATTTTCATGTCGTCTCTTGGGTGCAACGATCCGTTTGTTCCTTTCCCTAACACCGTCCCGACTACCGAGGCTAAGGGCGCGTGGCTACCGCTGGCCCTTCAACTACCGGAATTGACTTTACCGAGGCCTCGATCTTTTCCCTCAACCGCCGGCTCCAAACATATCGTCCCAACAACACCTTTACGGTGGCTGTAAGCGGGACGGCCAGAAGGGGACCGATTATCCCGCCAATGATCAAACCCCAGACAAAGATCGACACAATCACCGTCATTGGATGCAAGCCAACGTAGTTCCCAACAATTCGCGGGGCGTAAAATATGCCTTCTAGGTTTTGTATCACGATGAAAATTACGGTTACCCAGATCGGGTGCGTCCAATCGCCCCATTGGGACGCTGCAATAAGAACGGCTGGCACCCAGCAGATGATGATCCCGATGTAGGGGACCATTGTGAGCACAACAACAAGCGCACCAATCACAGGCGCAAAATTGAGACCCAGAAGCGTCAGCGCCGTTCCGATGAGTATGCCATCAACCAGGCATACCAGCAGTTGTCCCCGAAAATAAGCAGTGACGTAGCTGTTGATTTCCGACAAAAGCTCCGCGACTTCGTCCCTGAGGGGCGATGCGCGCAGTGGCAGGTACTCTGTCCAGTGCTGTTGAATGCGCGGCTTTTCATTCAGCAGAAAGAAAAGATAAATCGGCACAAGGATGAGACTCAGCAAAAAACCAGTGACGCCAAGAAACCCGCCGATGCTTTTCTTAAGGATATCCCAGAACTTTTCCATCAGCGTCGGAAGCGCCTGCTGCAAATTAGGCATTTGTTTTTCCACGTACGCCTGGATGCGCTGGCGTTCGGCAGTGGTCAGCTTTGGCGGGCTCGGCGCGATTGTTTCAGGTACAGGCGCGGTGGCAGAGGCTTTTGGGATGGGAGAGACAGTAGGTTGGGCAAGAGGAGAGGGCGCCGGTCCGACGAGCCAGTTTGTAAAACTTGTCGATGCAGATTTCGTACGGCCACTGCCGAGGAATCCGAACGTTTGATCGAATCGATAGATTAGATCTACAATGTAGTCGCGGGCTCGCTCGGTATAAGCAGGAACTTGCTTTGCGAAATTCGCGCTTTGTATTGAGATGGTCGGGACGAGCCACGCGGCCAATCCACCGAGGGCAAAAAAGGCGATGGCAAAAAGAAGAACCACCGCCTTGGTGCGACTGAGCGTCCCACGAGACATTTTTGTCACCAGCGGGTCCAGCAGATAAGTCAGAATAACCGCGATGGCCACTGGGATTAGGATCGGTTGGAGGAAACTAACGACATTAGCGCTGGCCCAAATCACCGTGCCGATAATTACGATGAGAAGAACGACACAGAAGGCTGTGAGCGCCGCCCACATCACCTTGCGCTGCCACGGCGTGGGATAATCGCTCATGTTCGTCGCGAGAACGTCGGGGGTCACTGGCTTGGATTTGTCTTTGTTGGAGGACCGTTGCCAATTGGCGCCTTCGTTCTTTCGATCTTGTTCGGCAGGTTCTTATTTTTTGGATCGAGCGCCAGCGCTTTTTTCCAGGATTCCAGCGCTTCCGAAATGTGATTCAATTTGAAATAGGCGTCGCCAATGTGCTCAAAGATAACCGGATCATCGTGGTCGGCAGTTTTTGCAGCACGAAGCAGATTGCTCAAAGCTTGATCAAACTTGCCTTTTCGGAACTCCACCCAACCGAGGCTATCGAGGTAAGAAGCGTTATTTGGTTCTATCTCGAGGGCGCCTTTAATCATCGTTTCGGCTTCGTCCAGGTTCATGTTGTGATCGGCCCACATGTAACCGAGATAATTGCAGGCTTCCGCAGAGTTCGCCGGATCTAGAGCGATTGATTTGCGAAGAAGATCAGCTGCCTTTTCGTACAGGCCTGCCTGCTCTGCCGTCGCGCCATAGTTGAAATAGAACTTGGCATTTACCATGTCATTGCCCTGGTCGAGTTGCGCTTCGTGCAGTGCCTCCTCAAAAGTCGCCACGGCCTGCTGGGTCTGTTTCGCCTCACTCTGGGCAATGGCCAGATAGTAAACGATCTCCGGCGCCCCCAGGAATCGACGCCGGGCTTCTGTCAGCAATCTGACCGCGCGATCGGCATCTTTTAAAGGTCCAAGCAGCAGTTCTGCCAGATGCAAATATGTGCCCACATGATTTGGATTAATCAGCAGGCTTTGATCATAATTTGCGGCCACTTTCGCAAAGGTCGCTTTTGCTTCGTCAACTCTCTTTGCGCGTTGCAGCGATCGCGCTTCATCATCCAGCACCTGCGCCAATAAGTCGTAGGTTTGGTACTTTTCAGGATGCTCTTTGATGATTTGCTCGAGCATCTCAACTGCTTTACCGCGCTGATTCGTCAGGATAAAACCAGTCGCCAGTTTCTCTCGCGCGTTTGAATCGTCCGGTTGCAGCTCGAGAACATGCAGATAAAGCGGAATTGCCTCTTTCAATTGCTGGGAAGCTGCGTAGTAGTCGGCGACATCCTTTAGAATCGCAGGGTCATCACCGGCGTGTTCCGCTGCCTTTTTGAAAATTTCGTTGGTCCTTTTCAGTTCGTCGGGCTTCGGCTGCGAATCGGACTTGAAAAGAATTGCCACGTAAAGTTTGCCTAGACGCATCCAGAAGTTGGCGTCGTTGCTGCGAACCTTCGTGGCGCGATCCAGAACTTCCAGCGCCTTTTTCTCTTGTCCGGCCGCAACTTCGATCTCCACCAGGCGCTGGTAGCCTTCGATGTCCCCGGGATTCAGGGTAATTGCCCGGTTGGCATAGTCGATAGCCTGATCGGTTTTCTTGAGATACTTCGCATAAATGAATGCTAGCTGTTGATACGGGTCCGCATCCTTCGGGTTTGCCTTGATTGCATCCTTCAACACATCAATCGCCTGTGGGAAATCATCCTGTTCTATGAGCAAAGCCGCTACGCGCGAGGCGAGTTGCGATTGGCCGGGATCGACATTTAGCACTTTGCGATACGCCTCCAGCGCGCGATCCGTCTCGCCATTTTCTTCGAGTGACATTCCCTCGACAAAATGGGTCAGCGCATCCGCCTTATGTGCGCCTTCCGAACGCAGGGCAAGATCGGCAGCCGGCTTGGCATAAAGCGAATCATCCTGGCGACCAGTCTTTTTGGTTGCTGCCGATGACGACCCAATTTTGGGTGACGAAGCTTTCGGTGTTCGGCTGATTGCAACCTTTGGCGCGACGATTAAGACAACCGCGAAAATAATTCTCCAGGAGGCGAAAAAGCCGCGCTTTCTGTGCTCCCTCATTTTTGATGATTCTAACTTTCGGCGCCGCTTTCGGCAAACCGGGCCGGACTCAACCGAGGCGACGGCCTGGCAGGCCCGCCCTAGCCTGCAGAGTCCTCGATTTTTCTCCCTTGATGCTGCGAATGATCTATTGATCTCCGAGCAGCATGTTATCCCGAACGAAGCGAGCGACGTTGAGCGTTCGACGTTTTTGAAAGGCGTCGACTCCTGTTACGCTTTGTACCGGAGCCGCTTCTTATGCCGATTCGCTTTCATGCGCTTGCGGCGCTTATGCTTGGCAATCTTCGCTTTACGTCTTTTCTTGAGAGAGCCCATTCAGATTTTTTTCAAATTCGCGAGTTCTGATTCAACCATCAGATGCGCTGCAATGCAACCCAGTTCTCACATTGCTCGGTAACATCACTTCTTTAACATTGCATCTCGCTTCCCCTTAAACTCGCTTTCAGGTTTCCACTCTGGAAATTTGTCGCCGTTCGCGACCTGATAGCCAACTTCGAACAGAAGTTGAATATCCTGCACTGCGCTGGCGAGGTCCCAGTTTGGATTAACTTCGTCCGAGACCTGATGGTAGTGGTGCGCGGTGTAATCGTCTTTCTTTTGCTGGCCGAAATCTGCTGGTTTCCCGATAAAATCCTTGCCGCCACCAGAGTAGAGTGAGGGTACGCCGCGCTTGGAAAATTCGAAATGATCGGCGCGATAGAAACTGCCCTTCTCCGGCTGACTGTTCGGTTGCATCACTCGGCCGTTGCGTTTGGCGGCAGCGGTCAGCAGATCATCGAGTGTTGAATTGTTGTTGCTCAGGTCTTCGATGTCGCGCGTTTTGCCCCAGGGATTGATGGTATCGATGTTGATGTCGGCCAACGTGTTCTCCAGAGGATAAAGCGGATGTTGCGCGTAAAACTTCGCGCCGAGCAATCCTGCTTCTTCGGCAGTCGTGGCTATGAATAAGACCGAGCGTTTCGGCGGCGGATTTAATTTTGCGAATGCCGCCGCGAGCTGGATAAGCGATGCGACGCCGGAGGCGTTATCGATCGCGCCGTTATAGATCTGATCGCCTTGCAAGTTGTGATTACGTCCGAGGTGGTCCCAGTGCGCCGTGTAAATGACGTATTCGTCGCGCAATTTCGGATCGCTTCCCTCGAGTTTGCCGATGACATTGTGCGATTTGAAGGAGCGAAGCTGCTGCTTGATGTCGATATTGGCCTTTGCATCGATCGCCGCCGACCGGAACTCTTTTGTGATCGCTGACTTCTTCAGCGCGTCGAAATCCTGACCACAAGCAGCCAGCAATTTCTTCGCGGCATCGAGCGGTATCCACGAGCGTGCTTCTACCGCGTCCCCGTTTTTGTTTGGCGAATCGATCTCGTAGTTCTCCTTGCCCCAACTTGTTCTTACCACGGAATAAGGGTACCCGGCCGACTCGGTCTGGTGGATGATCACAGCGGCTGCAGCGCCTTTTTGTGCGGCGATCTCGTATTTGTAAGTCCAGCGGCCGTAGTAGGTCATTGCTTTCCCTTTAAACATTTTTTCATCGAGCTTGGACGGATTTTTCGGATCGGGAATGGGCGGATCGCCAATCAGCATCAGCAGCGTCTTGCCGCGAACATCGACATCCTTGTAGTCGTCCCATCCGTATTCCGGTGCGACGACGCCGTAGCCGACGAAGACGACTTCCGAATCGTTGATCTTGATTTCCGGTTGAAGATGCGCCGAGGACGCGATGAAATCGTCGGGGTACTTCAAATCGATCGTCCCGTCGCGGACCGTGAACGACATTTGTGGTTCGCTTTTGATTCCAGCCAACGGAACCTCCTGCCTGTAACTGCCGTCCGGGTTTCCCGGCTTCAACCCGATTTTCTTGAACTGATCCGTTATGTAATTAACAGAAAGTTCTTCGCCTTTTGTCCCCGGCGCGCGTCCTTCGAATTCATCCGACGCAAGAACCTTGATGTGCGCTAGTAAACCGTCCGGCGTAATCGCCTCCAACGCCGGTTCCAAACGCAACGCCAATTCGTCAACAGCGAAAAGCGAAGTCGCAGCGGTAAGAAAGACTGCGACCAACCAACGCGAAATTTTCATGCTCTTTCTGTAGCGCGCTCTATGATCGCCGCAAATGCTCTGGCCACGTAACTGTGCGTTCTCCCGTAGGGATTTCGTGATGTCTACAGGCTCGCTCTACTCGCGGCTGATCCTATTTCGCGGAAGCTTTGGGAGTGCGCACGCGTCCTCGCGTCGCTTTGGCGCCCGGCCACTTTTGTTGGCGCAATATCGAGAAGCATCGTCAGATTCTTTTCTCGCGCTGAATAAACTACTCGAACGCTGCCGAAAGCGTGTGCGCACCGAGTTCGTCGTAGATCTCTACTGTAATTGAAATCACCGAACGGCGTTTCGAAGAAAGCTCCGCGTCGAGCCGAGCGAGAGCTTCTGGCGCTGCACTCGCAGTGGACACTATGCTGCTTTTCGCAGGCTTGCGGAATTTCGCCTCCACACGTCGCACGACCGGAAAAATATCATCAGCGGATCCAAAATGTCTGAGCAAAAACTCGCCGCTTGAAGCTCTGCGAGCGCAAGCTGCGCGGCCGCGTGAACTGTGCCGAGATGATTGAGATATTGGCTGCCTGATGGCAATTGCAGTAGGTGCGCAGTCTCGCGCGCAGGGCGAATGCCGAGAAAATTGTTAAAAGGCAACTCAGTGACGCTGGCTTTCATACAGTACTATCCCTTGATCGTAATCGACCTGAGTCGAGCTCGAATCTTTTCCAGGGTCTCATCTCTGTTCATGTTGGTGATTGGTTTCTGAAAGGTTCGCCGTGCCCAATCCATTAGTCGTGGGCCGAAAATTTCGGCCTCATGCGGATGAGCAGCAGAATACTTGGACGTTAGCCATTCTGTCCGAGGAAAAAGATGGAAGTGAATGGTGCGTGTCTCCTCCGAAAATAAAGCGCAGTAAACTCGCTGTGGCCGAACGACGGACTCGATTGCAGCAGTGGTCATTGCCAATGTTGGTCCAAGTGCTGCGAGAGCCGCAGAATTCAGTTGCGAAAGAGACTCGACCGCACCTATAGGTCCCACAATCAAATGGCCCGGGATGTAGCAAGCGTTGCACGCTTCTACGATGAAATGCTCATTGGCCAGAACTGGCGAAAGGCTTCTCGATTGTCCAGCGGGCTTTGTGAGGTCCCTCACTTCGTTAGGAATGACAAAGTAATGTTAGCGGGCTTTTTGGGATGATCCGGCAGGCGCTTCCTTTTTCTCGTGCGGGCCGATGCCGATTTTTTTCAGGAACGGTTGAATCGATTGTTTGCGGCCGAGAAACTTCTCGATGGAAACGGTGACGTCACGCGAATCTCCTGGCTCATAGATTTCGTGACGTAACTTCATACCAGCTTGCTTGTCGAGGTAACCATCCTTTGCCTTTTCGAAAACGGTTGCCATATCTGCGGCGATGGCGTCGGCCCATGCATAGCCGTAGTAACCGGCATCGTAGCCATTCAGGTGGCCGAAGTAGGAAACGAACGTAGTGCTCGGATCAATTGGGAGAAACACCTTTTCCAGGATTGGATTTGAAATGGCCACGCAATCGAAGGGTATATCCTCCGGATGCTGATTGTGTAACTCGAGGTCGAGCGATGCGAAGGCGAACTGGCGTCTATATAAAACACCGGCATTCGCCAGCTTCGCGTCATTCATTTTTTTGATGATTTCTGCTGGAATTTTCTTCGATGGATCGCGGTAATCGGCCGCAAACGTGTCGAGCACTTTCTTGTCCCAGACCCAGTTCTGCAGCATTTGCGATGGCGATTCTACGAAATCCCCCGGTACATGTGTTCCGGCGAAACGGCCGTACTTCGCGCGAGTGACAATCGAATGCAGCGCGTGACCGAATTCGTGGAACAAAGTCTCGACCTCCTGGTGTGTCATTAAAGACGGCTTGTCCGCTGCCGGAGGCGAAAAGTTGCAAAGCAAGGCGACCGTTGGCCGCTGGTATTTTCCGTCCGGCAACAGTTTGCCGCCGATGATTTCGAATTCGGCGAAGTGATTAAATTTTCCTTCGCGCGGAAACATATCGAGATAAAACACCCCGAGCGGCTCGCCCGTGGAGGAATCGGTCACCATGTAGAGCTGGAGATCGTCGATCCATTTGTAAGGCGCGGCGATCTTCTCAAACTTCAGACCAAAGATGCTCTGATAAATGTTGAACATGCCGTCGAGCACTCTTTGGAACGGGAAATATGCGCGCAATGCTTCCTTATCGACGGCATACTTTTGTTTGTCCCGCTGGTTAGCGTAATAGCGCCAATCCCACACCTCGATCTTCGCATTGGGATCATTTGTTTCGGCGGACTTCAATTTTTGTAATTCCGCGACTTCACTCTCAAACTTGGGCTGAATTCCGGTGACCAGATCGCTAATGTATTTCTCTGCGTTCGCCCTGTTCCTGGCCATTTTGACTTCAGTTTGATAGTCGTCCCACGATTTGTAACCGAGCCGCAGCGCGATCTTGTTCCGAAGCGCAAGCATCTGATTGAGAACAGGAACGTTTGCCTCTTTGGCGAGCGTCTCGCGAATGACATAAAGCTGTTTGCGCGTTGCTTCGCTCTTTGCGTTTTCCTCGACGGTATTGAATTGCCACGTGACATTTGCCATCACTGTGTAGGCATCGTCTCCTGTCCGGACGCCGGGCGAAGCGAAGAAGCTTTCCGGCAGGCCATCCAAATCGGACTTCGTGAAAATCACCGGTGCGTTGGCCTTCACGATGTTTGTGTCGAAATCGGTCCCGAGCTTGGATAATTCCTTCCGCAATTGCTCAACTTCTTTGCGCTGATCGGGCGGAAGGTCTAATCCAGCGCGGCGATAATCGCGCAACGTTTCGTTCAGCAGTTTTTCGTCCTCACCCGAAAGCTTGGGGTGTGTATCGGCGAAAGCCTTGATTGCCTTGTAAACGTCCTCACGGTAATCAATGCCGACAGCCCAATCCTGAAAGGCCTTTACCGCGTTCTCGGCAGCGCCGCGCATTTCTGGATTCGTGTTTGTCTCTTTAATGATTGTGGCCCTGTTTGCTGCGAGTCCTGCCTCGTAAGTGAGATCATCGAGTGCCACCACTGTGCTCTTAAAAGTGGCCTTCTTTAGATCTTGCGAGCCGATTTGATCCAGTGCCTTGTTCGCCTTGGCGATGGCGTCGTTCATCATGGCCTCAACCGCTTTCGGCGTTTGCTCCCAATCGGGGAGCGTCAAGACAGCATTGGCCTTCGCGGCTGCGGCTCGAAAGTCATCGACAGTTTTCAGTTCAGCCGCTGGAAGCCTTGGGCTCGCCGCGGCGAAAATGAATGACAGGACAAGAAACGAGGATTTCATAGTGGTCGAAGTTGGCTCACACCTGTATGCGCGCGCCGCCGCAAAGGCAAATTCAGCGGAACAGCCTTGAGCATGAGTACGCGGAGGGAGCCGACCGCCGCTGGTCAAGCTACCATATGGGTGCGATTCTAAGGTTGCGTTTGACCATGGCGCAAAGCTAAGAAACATGCGCCACGATGATTCAGAAATTTTTCCTCGCCTTCATTCCGATCTTTGTCGCAATCGATCCGATCGGGCTTGTCGCGATCTTTACGGGGCTTGCCGCCGGCGCTTCGCCTGGACAGCGGAAACGCCAGGGATTTCTGGGAATCTTCACTGCTCTTTGCGTAGCAATCGGATTTGTTTTTCTCGGGGAGATTATTTTCGACGCACTGGGAATCACCGACGCGGACTTTCAAGTCGCAGGCGGGCTGATTTTGCTAGGCCTGGCCGGGCGCGAGTTGCTAAGTTTCGGACCGGCCAACCGTGAAGCCAGCGATGAATTCGGAATCGTACCGCTTGGAATGCCGTTGATTGCCGGGCCAGCGTTGCTCACGGCACTGCTCGTTCTCGTCGATACCGTAGGCTTGATGGTCACGCTGGTCTCGCTTTTGGTTAACCTCGCCTTGGTTGCAGTGGCGTTCTGGAATGCCGACTGGTTCACGCGCTGGATGGGCAAGCAAGGGTTGCGCGGCGTATCGAAAATTGTCGCGCTCCTCCTGGCAGCGATCGCAGTCAGTCTGATCCGTCGTGGCTGGAACTCCCCGGCCTGACTTAGTTCCGCGTTGATGTTTGTATGTGCCGCCGCGATGAACCCCAGAATTCCAGCAACTCTGCGCTTCTATCGCCGGTTCACGTCACTTCGAAATAAATCGAACCTAAAAGGTCTCGAAGCGTGAGCCGCTGGCAATATGCCGCCGGCTTGAGGGCCAGAATTCCTTCAGCTCTGCGCTTTTATCGCCGTGCTGATAACGCCAATTCAACTCAACTTCGATTGCCTTGCTCTCATCTTGCGCAGGCTGAGCTTGCCCGTGATAGATATAGGCAGGTACCCCCTCACGGCTCTGAGCGAGCGGAGTCATCCCGTAGAGTTCCAGACGCCGCTTCTGCAATTGGGCCGTGGTCCAATCGCGGTATCTTGGGCTTCGATAGCCCCAGACTTCCGCCGAGGTGGAATAACGGGAGTAAGTGTAACCGGTCGTTACTGCCGGTGGCGCGGCCTGTTCCGCGCAGCCGATGAGGCCAACGGCAAATGCTGCTAACAATAATAGTTTCATACTCTTTACTTTGTTTAGAGATTGACTTGCGACTATTTAACCACAGAAATCGCTCGCAGTCGCATGTTTATTTTGCTCTTCTGCCTCCGGCGGTTTGGATGTAGACTGCCGCAAATCCAAACGGCGGCTTTAAGCCGATTCAGACTAACACACACTGAGAGATGGCCCCGAGTGATTGACACACCGGCGCCTCTTGATACTATCCTCGCTCCAATGAGATTTCCTTTACCGCTTACAGCGAAAATCGCGGCCTACGTGATTGGACATAAGTTACGTGGCACAAAGAAATTCGCCACGGTCCTTCAGCTCGAGCCTCTGCACACGTGCAACCTCACATGCACAGGTTGTGGGCGGATTCGAGAGTATTCCACGTCGCTCAAGGACATGATGAGCTTGGATGACTGTCTTGGGGCGGCAAAAGAATGCAACGCGCCAATGGTTTCCATCTGCGGCGGCGAACCGCTGATCTATCCCCATATCGAGGCGCTCGTTCAAGGACTGCTCGCGCAGAATCGGATCGTTTATATGTGCACCAACGCCATGTTTATGCGCAAGAAAATGCGCGACTGGTTGGCCTCGCAGTTGTCGGTCCGTCCGGAATTCGTGGAAGAAAAAATCACTGCGTTGGTCGGGGCGGGGTTACTCAGCGAAAAAGACGCGGGCGAAATTCGCAAGGGACCAAAAGACCCGGCAAAGCCAACGATTGGTCCGACCAAATGGATGTACTGGAATGTTCATCTCGATGGCTTGGAGCGAACACACGACCTGATCGTGGAACGCGAAGGCGTCTTCAAGGAATGCATTCTCGCAATCAAAATGGCCAAGCTGCTCGACTATCAAGTGGCGACGAACGCAACGATCTACAAGGAAACCGATATGCAAGAGATTGAACAGATGTTCGATTATCTTTCCGATCTTGGAGTGGACGGCCACACCATTACCCCTGGATACGATTACGACGCCGCCAAGAAGGACATGATCAAGCGGCTCAATTTGCTCCCGGAAAACTTCTTTCTTACGCGCGCAATGACGGTCGAGAAGTTCCAAAAAGTCGAGGAGTGGATGAGTCGTTATACCTTTTTGGGGACGCCGATCTATTTCGAGTTTCTCGCGGGCAAGCGGGATCTGACGTGTTCGGCATGGGCGATTCCGACGCGGAATATCCGCGGCTGGAAAGGGCCATGCTATTTGATGACCGACGGACACTACTCGAGCTACGCGGAGTTACTGGAAAAGACCGAATGGGACCGCTATGGCGTCGTCAACGGAGTCGCGCGCGATAGCCGATGTGAGAACTGCATGGTGCATTGCGGTTACGAGCCGACTGCGACGTTGGGGCTGCAAGCACAACGAGGAGACACGTGGAAAACGATCAAGTTCAATTTCGGCTCGAAACCGAAACGCTCTGGCCGTGGCAGCGAAGTGCTTGCTTTTAATGGCGTGAGCTCCGGTAACGGTCACCTGACCGGGAAACGCGCAGAAGTTGCAGCGCAAGCGTCGTAAGAATCGGATCGACATGCCGGAATTCTCGAGGAACCTCATTGCGTTGCCGAGTGCGCGACCAGAGATATCGGAGTCTTATTCGGCGAACGACGAAGAGATTGCGCACGCCATCACGCGCGCGCAAGAGAACCTGCTGCGCCAACAAAAGCCGGATGGCCATTGGTGCGGGGAGCTGATTGTCGATAGCACCCTCTGCTCGGACTACATCCTTTTCATGCATTGGTGCGGCGAGGCGGACGCACAATTGCAGCGGCGCTGCGTGCGTCATATTCTCAAACGCCAACTGCCGGACGGAGGGTGGAACATTTATCATGGCGGTCCGAGCGAGATTAATGCGTCAGCGAAAGCGTATTTCGCACTGAAGCTCGCCGGCTGTTCAGTGGACGCGCCGTTTATGCAGGAGGCCCGCGCAAATATCATTCGTCGCGGGGGTATTCCGCAGATGAACACCTTCAGCAAGCTTTATCTGGCATTGCTGGGCCAGTTTCCCTGGAAATATCTGCCGGCAATCCCTGTGGAAATGGTGCTCCTCCCACGGTGGGCGCCATTTCATATTTGTAAGATGTCGTCGTGGAGTCGCGCCATGCTCATACCGCTGGCGATTATTAACCATTTCAAACCGACTCGAGTTTTGCCTGGCGAGAAGCAATTGCACGAACTCTATCCACTTGGTACCGAACAAAGCGATTTGCGCTTGCCCCGCAGTGAACCTTTCTGGACATGGCGGAATTTCTTTTTGCGACTCGACGACACGTTCAAGTTCCTGCAACCCCTTCGGATTCGCCCGCTACGCCGGCGCGCGCTGGAGGAAGCGGAGCGCTGGATGCTCGACCGGATTGGTGGGGGCAGCGATGGCCTCGCGGCCGTGTTTCCGGCGATGCTGAACTGCTTAATCGCATTGCGCGCCCTTGGTTACTCAAAATCAAATCCGATTTACGCCAAGGCGGAGAAAGATTTTGCCGGACTCTTCGTTGACGATCCCGAGGACTTCCGTATCCAACCATGTCTCTCGCCAGTCTGGGACACTGCGATCAACATCATTTCGCTGGTTGAATCAGGCCTTCCTGCCGAGCATCCTGCCCTGCAAAACGCCACCGAGTGGCTGGTTAATAAAGAAGTGCGCATCCGTGGCGATTGGTCTGCAAACAATTCGTATCCACAAGCGAGCGGATGGGCATTCGAATATAACAACGTTTATTATCCCGACACCGACGACACAGCGATGGTATTGATGGCACTGCGGCTAGTCCAGCCTAAGGATCCTCAAGCGCTCAATAAAATCTTTCGTCGCGCCTTGGATTGGCAGCTCAGCTTCCAGTGTCGTGATGGCGGCTGGGCAGCATTTGATAAGAACGTGACCACGCCGTGGCTGGAAGACATGCCGTTTGCGGATCACAATGCGATCCTTGATCCAACCTGCAGTGATCTTACTGCGCGCACGCTTGAGCTGCTCGGCTATATCGGGTTCGATTTCAACACGCGATCTGTCCGCGATGCCATCCAGTACCTGATCGATACTCAAGATAAGGACGGCTCTTGGTACGGGCGCTGGGGCGTCAATTACATCTACGGCACCTGGCAGGTGCTGCGCGGTTTGCGCGCGATTGATCAGGACATGACGCAGGACTGGATATTGCGCGGCCGCGATTGGCTTGAAAGTTGCCAAAATAACGACGGCGGTTGGGGTGAGACTTGCGGCACCTACGAAAACCCATCGACTAAAGGCATCGGCGAAAGCACGGCGTCGCAAACGGCATGGGCAATCATGGGTATCTGTGCATGCGGCGATCTCGATCGACCGAGTATCCAGCGAGGTTTGCGCTACCTGCTCAGTTCGCAAAAGTCTGATGGATCATGGGATGAAGAGCAAATTACGGGCACCGGTTTTCCACGCGTGTTCTATTTAAAGTACGACATGTATCGTCAAAACTTCCCCCTGCTCGCCTTGGCGACCTATGTCAATTATCGCAGCGGCGTCGGACATCGTCCGGGTTTTTATCGGTGCGATCTGTAGCCGCCGACCTCTGGGCGGCGAGGGTGCGCCGTGTTTATCATCTCAGCACTGCGCTTCGCAGAGCGAAGTGTCTACAGTAGGAAAGATCGGTTTCTCCGCGCGCGAAAAATAAAACCTGTCGCGCGGCGTAATTCGATCTAACTGTAAAGGATTATGGCTTACGAATTACCGAAATTACCTTACCCGTACGATGCGTTGGAACCGCATATCGATGCGAAGACGATGGAAATCCATTACACCAAGCATCACCAGGCTTACATCGACAACGTCAACAAAGCGATCAAAGGCAAAGCTGATCTCGAAAAGAAATCAGTCGAGGATTTGATCAGTGATCTCAAATCGGTGCCGGAAGACATTCGCACAGTTGTGCGGAACAACGGTGGAGGTCACGCAAATCATTCGTTCTTTTGGAAAATAATGGGACCGAATGCCGGCGGCGAACCGAAAGGCAAACTCGCTGACGAGATCAAATCAACGTTCGGCAGCTTTAATGATTTCAAAGAGAAATTTGCTGCCGCTGGTGTGGGACGTTTTGGCAGTGGCTGGGCGTGGCTGATTAAGAATAAGAACGGAAAACTCGAAATCATTTCGACGCCAAATCAAGACAGCCCGCTAATGGACGGCAACACGCCGATCCTCGGCGTCGACGTTTGGGAGCACGCCTATTATCTTAAGTATCAAAACCGACGGCCCGATTACCTCAAAGGCTGGTGGAACGTGGTAAACTGGGACGCGGTCGCGAAGAATTACTGATTGGCGTTAGGCCAGTTCTGCTGTAGCGGCGGTCTGTGACCGCCGCTAAACTTGTACGGGTTCGGCGATCAAAAAGCACCGCGACACACGCATGGCTTATCTAAACGAAAACTACCTTAAACTTCAGGCGGGCTATCTCTTCCCAGAGGTCGCGCGGCGGGTGCGCGAATTTTGCGAAGCGAATCCGAAAGCGGCCAACCGGTTGATTCGCTGCGGAATCGGGGACGTCACCGAGCCGCTGCCGCGCGCGGCAATTCATGCGATGAAG
>Ga0193729_1000786_pt1 | contig 16444 bp, 14 predicted proteins | sample U1c2metaG_FD_143036 | JGI IMG/M metagenome (GOLD analysis project Ga0193729, IMG submission 143036) | Soil microbial communities from a riparian zone of the East river system, Colorado, United States - U1c2 | ecosystem: Environmental > Terrestrial > Soil > Riparian zone | place: USA: East River...
GGTCGATGTCACGCTGACACGCAGCTCGTTCTGGGCGAGATACTCATTCAGTAGGTCGCGAATCTGCGGGTCGTCATCAACGACCAGGATGTGCGGCTGGATAGTCTCAGGCATGTGATTCTCCGGTTGCATGATCATCGTCGATTCCTGTGTGGAATTCCATGCTCAATCACCCCAGCGCGCGCGCCAGCGACTCGGCGAGATCGACGCGCTGCAGCGGTTTGTGCAACACCTCTTTCACGCCGATGGCTTGTGCACGGAGCGCCAGGGATGCGCCCCCGTGGCCGCTCATCAGGATGATCGGAACATCGGACCTGAGGACCCGGATCTCGCCGGCCAGTTCCGTGCCCACGAGATCGGGCATTGCCTCGTCGGTCAGCACTGCATCGAAGCGTTCGGGCTTGGCCCGAAATGCCTGCAGCGCCATGACGCTTGACTCAAAGCCCACCGGCTCGTATCCGAGCCCGGCAAGCATTTCTTCCGCCAGCGCAACCAGCGTCGGTTCATCATCGACGATCATCACCGTTTCACCCCGGCCGCGAGGCAGCTCGCGAGCTGCCTCGACGGCGGGCTTTCCGACGTCATTGGTGACGGGTAGCCAGATCTCAAAGGTCGTGCCCTTGCCAATCACGGAATGGACGTCGATGGCGCCCCCGAGATCGGTCACGATTCCATGCACCAGCGACAAACCGAGGCCCGTACCTTTGCCGACACCTCGTGTAGTGAAGAACGGATCGAATATGCGCTCGAGGACATCGAGTTCTATTCCGACGCCGGTGTCCTTGATCACGAGGCGGATGTAGGGTCCGGGGGAGAGACTGCCGCGCGACACCAATTGCGCCTCGGTCAAGTCCACGCGCTCCAAGGACACGCTGAGGATCCCGCCTTGTTCCATCGCATGCACGGCGTTGGTACAAAGATTCATGGCGACCTGATGCAATTGGGTCGAATCGCCGATGAGCGCGGCATCGCCGACGAGAAGACTTTTTTCCAGACGAATGTTGGCGGGCAAGGAGGCCGCAATGAGTTCCAGAGTTTCTTCAATGACTGACTGGATATGTACGTAAGCGCGTTCACCGAGGCCGCTGCGGCTGAACCCGAGTATCCGATCGACCAGCGCCTTGGCGCGCTCAGCCGCGTGCATCACATTGTCAACGTAACGTCGCAGGGGGCTGCCTGGCTTGGACTCTTGCTGCGCGAGCTCACCGTAACCCAAGATCGCGCCGAGTATATTGTTGAAATCGTGAGCGATCCCGCCGGCCAAGGTACCCATCGCCTCCATCTTCTGCGACTGCCGTAGTTGGGCCTCCAAGCGATCTCTGTCCGACTGCGCCTGCTTTTCGGCCGTTACGTCGATGGCCGATCCAACGAAGCGATACGGCTTGCCCTCGGCATCCCGTAGACATCGGCCTCTCGCAAGCAGCCAGCGCCAGTTGCCGTCGCGGACCCGGTATTCACATTCAAAACTCGGCGTGCGGCCTTGGAAATGATCCCGGAGAGCCGCCTCGAGGCGCGGTGCGTCGTCGGGATGGATCTCGATTCGCGTCAGCCACGCAGTGCGGGTCGTCGTCACATGGTCTTTACCCTGCCCTTCGAGCATCGCCATGGTTGACGACAGGTAGATGCGATCGGTCGCGAGATCCCAGTCCCAATGTCCCTCGTTCGCTCCTTCCATCGCCAGCGCATAGCGCTCCTCACTGTCCCCCAAAGCACGCTCACCCGCTTCGATGCGGCGGAGTTGGCGCCATAGCATCCAAATTCCGATCAATCCTAAAAGCGCGACCACCGCGCTGCGCACCGCCAGGCGCATCGCTTCATCGCGCCATGGGTGCAGCGCGACTGCCTTCTCACGGGTGACCGCGACGACGAGAGGCGTATCTCTAACGCCTGCCACGGCAATGAACTCCTGTTTGCCGTCGATCGGATCGGTGAATCCCTTTGACGGATCTTTGAGTGCGAAAGCGAGCCGCGGAAGTGTCTTGCCGATCGAACCGGGCTGCGGCGGATCGCGAGCCAGCAATTGGCCGTTGTCGCGCAGCAGATGCACGGCACTGCCGTTGCCGAGGTTGACCGCGGCGTAGAATTTCTCGAGATCCTCGAGGTTGACGATGGCCGCCACGACGCCGGCGAACGCGCCGCTCTCGTCCTCCAACCGCCGCGACAGGACGATTCCAGGGCGTCTTTCGGAGCGGGTGATCAGCGCCTCGCTCATGAACAGGCCCACCGAACGGTCTCGCTGTGCAGTGAAATAGGAACGGTCGGACACGTCGAGGTCGGGAGGTGAGGATCCGACAGAGCGGTGCCGCTGAATTCCTTGCGCGTCGGTGATCGTGATCAAGTGTATTTGTCTGGCCCCCATGGTGCGATTGGCGAGGATTTCATCGAGACGCTCGGGCGCTATTTTTTTACTGTCGGTTTGATACCAACGTGCCGTATCGCGCAGCAGTAGATCGATGCCTTGAAACGTCCAGGCGCTTTGCTCGGCAAGCGCTGTCGCCACATTCGTGATTTCGCGGTTGGTGGCCGCGAGGGTATTGTTATACGCACGCCACCCGTCATAAGCCGATGAGCCGGCGAAAGCCAGTACGATCAGCACGCCCAGTATCGCGATCCGCAGCCGAAAACGCTTGAACCGTAGCGGCGCGGAACGCTGGTTGATGGGGCCGGTATTCTCGGACATTCCTCGCGTGCCTAGTTCAGCGTGCCGGGATCAATGATAGCGCGTACCGACGCGAGCAGCGTATCGCGGCTTAGCGGCTTGGCGATGACCTGGGCGACGCCGAGGCTCTGAGCGGTGGTACCGGCGCTCGAGAGATCGGCGCGAAATTGGGCGGAGATCGCGATGATCGGCGTTCCCGGGTGCGCGGCGCGAATTTCCTCGGCCACGCGCGGACCCGCCTGTTTGGGCATGCCAATATTGACGATCACAAGGTCTGCTTTAAGAGGCTGCCGGCCGCAGAGTGTGTCGGCACACACGCGATAGCCGGCACCCGTCAGCCATTCCTGGAGCAGGCCGCGCATCAGATCATCGGCCTCGTATATGGCAATCGTGGACATCGAGTGCAGTGTCTCAGCAATAGAACGCGCGTCGATGTCGAGATGCGCCGCAAGTCTTTCATTTGAAATCTGCGCCCAGGGCCGCGAAAGGGAAGCGTAATGCTCTCACCCCACGATCGGTCCCTGAAATCGACCATCCCGGCGCTGCACACAGCGTGATCTGTGTTTCAACGGTAACGGTCGTGAAATTCAATCGCCGGCCGCGGTTGTTACCTTGCTGGCTCGGATTTTCTTGGCGCGATTGTCGCTCGGCGAAATAACAGAGGCTCGCTAATGGGTTTTTTCCGGCGTTACCAAAATCTCTGGTTTGTCATTGCCTTAGGCGCCTGGAGCGTGGGTGCCTCGGCAGCAACGCCGCAAGGCCCTAGGGCTGCGGCGCGGGCCGAAACCGCGTGTCCGAAAAATGACAGCGGCCTTAAGTTGCCGCCCGGCTTTTGCGCGACCATTTTTGCCGATGGTATCGGTCATGCGCGCCATCTGGTGGTTGCTGCGAACGGAACCGTCTACGTCAACACCTGGTCCGGCCGCTACTATGGCGACGACACGCCGCACTCGGGCGGTTTTCTGGTGGCGCTCAAGGACACCACGGGCGCCGGAAGAGCCGACGTAAACCAGCGTTTCGGCGACACTGTCCAGCGCGGCGGTGCGGGCGGCACCGGCATTGGCCTGTATAAGGGCAGACTGTTCGCCGAGCTCAACGACAAAATCGTGCGCTACACGCTGCCGGCCGGCTCGCTCGTCCCGCAAGGTCCAGCAGTGACCGTCGTGAGCGGACTGCCGCTGGGCGGCGACCATCCCATGCATCCCTTTACTATCGACGAGGACGGTTCCCTGTACGTCGACGTCGCTACCGCGACCAATGCCTGCCAGCTGCAAAATCGCATGCTGCAATCGCCGGGCATCGATCCATGCCTGGAACTCACGACGCGTGGCGGCATCTGGCGCTATGACGCGAATAAAACGAACCAGGCATTCTCGCCCGCCGAACGATTCGCCACGGGAATCCGCAATGCCGAGGGATTCGCGATCGATGGCGCCGGCAACATGTTCGTGACTCAGCACGGCCGCGACCAGCTGCATGCAAATTGGCCGAGCCTGTACAAACCCGAGGAGGAGGCCACGCTTCCCGCCGAGGAGTTGCTGGTCTTGAGACAGGGTGGCGACTACGGGTGGCCGGAGTGCTATTACGACGGCTTGCAGGCCAAATTGGTCCTTGCCCCCGAGTACGGCGGCGACGGCAAGAAAGTGGGTCCCTGCGCAGACAAGCGCGCGCCGATCGCCGCGTTTCCGGCGCATTGGGCACCGAACGCGATGGCGCTGTACGACAAGCGCCAATTCCCGGTTCACTACCGTCATGGCGTATTCATCGCCTTTCACGGATCGTGGGACCGCGCGCCCTACCCCCAAGGCGGCTATAACGTCGTGTTCCAGGCCCTGGAGGGCGATCGCGCGTCGGGTCAGTGCGAAATATTTGCCGATGGATTTGCAGGGGCCGCGAGATCGCCCGGCCAAGCTGAACATCGTCCATCCGGCCTCGCCGTGGGGCCCGACGGCTCACTCTTCGTCTCCGATGATGTGCGCGGCCGGATTTACCGCATCGTCTATCGGGGCGGATCCGCAGCTCAGGGGGGCGCTGCTCAGGGGGACGCTGCCCAATACACGTCCTGCCCGGCCGCATCGGCTCCCGCCGGCAACTTGAGCGCCGATGATGCCAACCCCCCGGAAGGCACTCATCCCGATGCCGGTGCCGCCGCCGAGACCGCAAGTCTGCCGGTGCCGGCCGGTGCCACGCATGAGATGGTTGCACTGGGCGAACGCGTCTTCCGCGGCGAAGTGGGAGGAGCGCCTTGCACGGGTTGCCATGGTACGAACGCGACAGGCACCACACTGGGTCCCAATCTCACCGACACGCAGTGGCTGTGGGGCGACGGCAGTTACGCGGCCATCGCAAAAATCATCGCCGCCGGCGTGCCGCAGCCGAAACAATATCGCTCCCCCATGCCACCCAAGGGCGGCGCTGAGCTGACCCCCGATCAGGTGTCGGCGGTCGCCGCCTACATCTGGGGCTTGAGCCACCGCATCGCGGCGCCGCTTCAACCCGCCAAGTGAATTTCGTCCAACAGGAGAAATGTTCAATGTCATCAACACAGCTTCAGATCCCGACGGTCGACAGTGAATACGTGGATATTCCCAAGACGCAGCTGAGAATTTCCCGAGTGGCGCTCGGCACGTGGGCCATGGGCGGCTGGATGTGGGGAGGCACCGATCAACGCGAATCGGTTGCCACCATTCGGGCCGCCGTGCATCAGGGCATCAATCTCATCGATACGGCGCCGGCGTATGGCTTCGGCGTGTCCGAGGAGATCGTCGGCACCGCTCTCGAGGGCATGCGCAACGAAGTTGTGATCGCCACCAAGGTGGGATTGGAGTGGCGCGACGGCAAGGTCTTTCGGAATGCGAGCCGCGCTCGAATCATGAAAGAGGTCGATGATTCGCTGTGGCGGCTGCGCACTGATTACATCGACATCTACCAGGTGCATTGGCCCGACCCTCTGGTGCCTATCGAGGAGACCGCGGAGGCGATGCGCTCGCTGTATGAGCAAGGGAAAATACGCGCCATCGGGGTGAGCAACTTCTCGGTTGAACAGATGGAGCGCTTTCGTCAAGTGTCCCCATTGCACGTGATGCAGCCGCCCTACAACCTGTTCGAGCGCGCGATTGAGAAAGACATTCTGCCTTATTGTCGCGAAAATCAGATCGTCACGCTCGGCTATGGCGCGCTGTGCCGAGGATTGCTGAGCGGGCGCATGCGCCCGGACACTGTATTCGACGGTGATGATCTGCGGCGCATCGACCCGAAATTTCAGCCGCCCCGCTTTGCCCAGTATCTCGACGCCGTCCGGCAGCTCGATGAGGTGGCACAGCGCCGCTTCAAGCGGCGTGTGATTCATCTGGCGGTGCGTTGGATGCTCGACCAGGGCATCAGCGTTGCGCTCTGGGGCGGCCGTCGCCCCGATCAAGTGGAAGCCGCGCTCGGTGTTGCGGGCTGGTCGCTCAACCGGGTCGATCGCGAGCTCATTGAGCGCATCGTGAACACAGCCGTCACTGATCCCGTCGGTCCCGAGTTCATGGCGCCGCCGCAGCGCCCCTAAATGACGATCCAGGAGATGACGATATGAAAGTAGGATTTATCGGACTTGGACACATGGGCGCGGCGATGGCCGCCAATCTCATCAAAGCCGGACATGACGTCAGCGTGTTCAATCGCAGTCCCGGGAAGAGCGGTGCACTCCTGAAGCTCGGTGCGCACGAGGCTATCAATCTTGCAGGCGTCTGCGGCGGCGACGTGGTGATCACGATGCTGGCCGACGATGACGCGGCATCCGACGTCGCCTTCGCGGTTGCCGGCCTCATCGCGCATCTGCCAAAAGGCGCGATCCATCTTTCCATGAGTACGATCAGTGTCGCTCTCTCCAAGCGCTTGACCCAGGCGCACGCGCAAGCCGGACAGCGCTATGTGGCCGCACCGGTGTTTGGGCGCCCGGACATGGCGGCGGCCGCCAAGCTATTCATCGTCGCCGCGGGCGAGCCCGCGACGATTGAGGCGTGCCAGCCGCTGTTCAGCGCGATCGGCCAGAAAACGATTCCTATCGGTACGGAGCCGGCTGCTGCGAATCTCGTCAAACTGAGCGGCAATTTTCTGCTGGCTTCCGCCATCGAGGCGCTGGGCGAGGCCATTGCACTCATCGGCAAAGCCGGCATCGACCGGCGTGCGTACGTCGATTTGCTCACCTCCACCGTGTTCAACGTGCCGGCGTACAAGACCTACGGCAATCTCATCGCGCAAAACCAGTTCGAGCCGGCGGCCTTCGCCGCGCCGCTCGGATACAAAGACATTCGTCTGGCGTTGGCCGCAGCCGAGAGTCTGCGCGTGCCGATGCCGCTTGCCAGCCTGCTGCATGATCGATTCTTGCGACTCTTGGCCCAGGGCGGCGAGAAGCTTGATTGGTCCGCCATTGGCGGTTTGGCAACCCAGGACGCCGGCGATCATCAAACGGCCACGGCATCGTTGATGCCGTCTGCCGTCTAAGCCGCCTGCTCCTGCTTCAGGTACCCAGATGCTCGCTCTAGTCCGCATTGCGCTTCACCGGCCTTATACGTTTATCGTGGCGGGCTTGCTCATTTTCATCATAGGGACGCTCGCCGCGTTGCGCACGCCGGTCGACATTTTTCCGAGCATCAACATTCCGATCATCGGCGTCGCCTTTCAATATCAGGGGTTGCCGCCGGACCAGATGGCAGGACGCGTCATCACCCCGTTCGAGCGGGCGCTGACGACCACGGTCAATGACATCGAGCACATCGAAGCGAATTCCTATACCACCTTCGGCATCGTCAAGATTTTCTTCCACCCATCGGTCAACATTGCCACCGCCAACGCGCAGGTCACCGCGATTGCGCAGACCCTGCTCAAGCAACTGCCGCCGGGCACGACGCCGCCGCTGATCCTCAATTACAGCGCCTCGTCGGTGCCGGTCATTCAGCTGGCGCTGTCGGGCAAGGGCTTGAGCGAGCAGAATCTCGCCGATCTGGGCATCAACTTCGTGCGTACCCGCCTGGTCACGGTGCAAGGCGCGGGCATCCCCTATCCGTTCGGCGGCAAATCGCCGCAGGTGATGTTCGATCTCGACACCGCTGCGTTGCAGTCGCGCGGCCTGACGGGCCTCGATGTCGCCAATGCACTCGCCGCACAGAACCTCCTCACCCCGATAGGCTCGGAGAAGATTGGCGACTATGAGTACACCGTCAATCTCAACAGCGCGCCATCCAAAATTTCGGATCTCGGCGACCTACCGATCAAGAACGTCGGGGGCGCGATCGTCTACATGCACGACGTCGCCCACGTGCACAACGGCAATGCGGTGCAGACCAACGTCGTGCACGTGGACGGCCATCGCTCCGTACTGCTCAGCGTGTTCAAGAATGGCGCGACCTCGACGCTGGACATCGTCAGCGGCATCAAGAAGATGCTGCAAGTCATGCAGCCTTCGTTGCCGGGCGAGCTTGCCATCAAGCCAATCGGTGATCAGTCGGTATTCGTGCGAGCCTCGATCCAGGGCGTGATTCGTGAGGGCGTGATCGCCGCTGCACTCACGAGCTTGATGATCCTGCTGTTCCTCGGCAGCTGGCGCTCGACGCTGATCGTCACGACGTCGATTCCGCTGTCGGTTTTGGGCGCGATCGGGGCGCTGTCGGCGATCGGCGAAACGCTCAACATCATGACCTTGGGCGGCCTCGCGCTCGCCGTGGGCATACTCGTCGACGAGGCGACCGTGACGATCGAGAGCATCAATTATCATTTAGAGCAAGGCAAGGAGGTCGAGCACGCGATTCTCGACGGCGCCTCGCAGATCGTCATCCCGGCTTTTGTGTCATTGCTCTGCATCTGCATCGTGTTCATTCCGATGTTTTTCTTGAGCGGCGTGGCGCGCTTTCTGTTCGTGCCGATGGCGGAGAGCGTGATATTCGCGATGGTCTTTTCGTTCTTGCTGTCGCGCACTCTGGTGCCGACGATGGCGAAGTATCTGCTGCGAATGCACGTGGCGCGCGTCGGCGGCGCGGATGTCGAGCCGTCGCAACCTAAGAATCCGCTGGTGCGCTTGCAACACGGCTTCGAGGCGCGCTTTGAGCGGATGCGCGCCGGGTATCACGATCTACTGGCCCTCGCCATCCAGCATCGGAGGCTGTTCGTCGGTGGGTTTGTCGGCTTCATCGCGGTCTCGTTCCTGCTTGCGCCATTTCTCGGCCGCAATTTCTTCCCACAGGTCGACGGCGGCCAAATACTGTTGCATGTACGGGCGCCGGTCGGCATGCGAATCGAGGAAACCGCCACGCGTTTCGCCGAGGTGGAGAAAGCGATCCGCGAAGCGATCCCGCCGGCCGAAGTGGCGGCGATCACGGACAATATCGGCACTTATCTTTCGGCGATCAATACGATCTACAACAACACCGGCACGATCGGCGAGTCGGACGGAGACATCCAGGTCTCGCTCAACGAGGGGCATGCGCCGACCGCCGACTACGTCAGTCGCCTGCGCCAGGTTCTGCCAAGCCGTTTTCCCGGCATGAGCTTTTCCTTTCTGCCCGCCGATATCGTCAGCCAGATCCTAAATTTTGGCGCGCCGGCCCCGATTGATCTGCAGATCCGCGGCAACGATCTCGGCGCGGACTATGCCTACGCCAACAAGCTCCTCGCGCAGATCCGCCATGTCCCCGGCGTCGCCGATGTCCGCATCCAGCAGTCACCCAGCGTGCCGACGATCGATGTCAATATGGACCGCACGCGGGCCCAATACACCGGCGTGACCGCGGCCGACGTGACCAACAGTCTGGTCGTCAACCTGGCTAGTTCCAGCCAGGTGGCGCCCACCTACTGGCTCAATGAGAAGAACGGCGTCACGTATCCGATCGCGCTGCAAACGCCGCAATACCAGATCGATTCGCTCGCGGCGCTGCAGAATCTGCCGATCAACGCCAAGGGCGCGCCAACCACGGTGCTCGGCGGCATCGCCGACATCCGCCGCACTCGGAGCTCCGCGGTGGTGTCCCAATATGACATTTCCTCGATGGTTCAGATCTATGCGACGACTCAAGGGCGGGATCTCGGCGCGGTCTCCGCCGATATCCAGAAGATCATCGCCGAGAATGACAAGGACAAGCCGAAGGGCTCGATCATCGCCCTGGTCGGCCAGAACGCGACCATGAACAGCGCCTACGCCGGCCTGCTGTTCGGCCTGCTCGGCGCCATCGTGCTGGTCTACTTCGTGGTCGTCATCAACTTCCAGTCGTGGACAGACCCCTTCGTCATCATTACCGCACTGCCGGCGGCGCTCGCCGGCATTGTCTGGATGCTGTTTGCAACGCATACCACGCTGTCGGTGCCGGCGCTCACGGGCGCGATCATGTGCATGGGCGTGGCGACCGCGAACAGCGTGCTGGTGATCAGTTTCGCACGCGAAAAGCTCAACGAGATCGGCGATGCGACGCAGGCCGCGCTCGAGGCCGGATTCGTGCGCCTACGCCCGGTTTTGATGACGGCACTTGCGATGGTGATCGGCATGCTGCCCATGGCACTCGGTCTGGGCGAGGGTGGAGAGCAGAATGCGCCGCTCGGCCGCGCCGTGATCGGCGGCCTGATTTTCGCCACTGTCTCAACGCTGTTCTTCGTCCCCGTGATGTTCAGCATCGTTCACCGGCACCGCGGCCCACAGCCGGCGCCGAAACCCAACTTCGGAGCAGCCCATGTCCCAGCCTGATCGAAATCCCAGCGGCGCCGTCCCGCGCCGGCTCACAGTGGTCGGCAGCGCATTCGCCCTGCTCGCCATCGCCGTCGTCGCCTACGGCCTCGGCACCCGCCAGGCGCAAAACGCGAGCCTGCACGATGTAACCGAAGCGCAGGCCGTGCCGGTGGTGGCCCTCGTTACGCCCGCAAGCGTAAGCAACAATGCGGTGCTGGACTTGCCCGGGCGCCTGCAAGCCTTCATCGAGGCACCCATCTATGCTCGCGTCCCAGGCTATTTGAAAAGCTGGAAGTACGACATCGGCGCCAAGGTGAAAGCCGGTGACATGCTCGCCGAGATTGCCACGCCGGATCTCGACCAGCAGCTCATGCAGGCACGCGCCGACTTGAGCGTCGCCCAGGCCAATGCCAAGCTGGCTCAGATCGGCGCCGAGCGCTGGCAGTCGCTGGCCAGCACCGACGCGGTCGCCAAGCAAGACGTCGACCAGCGCACGTTCACCTGGAACGCCAACATCGCCCAGGTCAAGGCGGCGCAGGCGAACGTCGACCGTCTGGTCGCCGAGGAAGGCTTTAAACGCCTGGTCGCGCCGTTTGACGGAATCGTCACGGCGCGCGAAACCGACATCGGCGCGCTGATCAATGTCGGAGCCGCCGGTGGCGCGCAGCTGTTCGTGGTCTCTGAAACCGGCAAACTGCGCGTCTATGTCAACGTACCGCAAAACTATGTTCCGAGCGTGCCGCCAGGCACCAAGGCCACGATCAGCGTGCCGGAACATCCCGGTAAAACTTATAGCGGAACGGTCGAGGCTTCGTCTCAGGCTGTAAACCCGAGCAGCGGCACGACCCTGATGCAGCTCATCGTCGACAATGGCGCCGGCGAGCTGATGCCGGGCGACTACGCCAGCATCCATCTGCAAATGGCCGCTGTCGCCCATGTGCTCAGCCTCCCCGCGAGCGCGCTGATTTTTGATGCCAAGGGCCTTTCCGTCGCGACCGTGGGGGCCGACAACCGCGTGCTGCTCAAACCGGTATCGATCGAACGCGACTTAGGTACGATCATCGAGCTCGCCTCCGGCCTCTCACCGAGCGACCGCGTGATCGAAATCCCGCCCGATGGAATCGGCAATGGCGCCCAAGTGCGCCTCGCTGCCGCGGCGCCAGGCGACAAGATCAGCGGCAAAGCGAAGAGTAAAAATGAAACCGGCTAAGGGCATCCTGTGCTCCGGCGCGGCGCTGATTCTGCTGCTCAGCGCCTGCTCGCTCGCACCGCCGCTAAAAATCCCGGTCGTTCCAGCGGGAGATGCATACAAGGAAATCGGTCCGTGGACTCAGGCTCAGCCGGCAGACCGTCTGCCGCGTGACAGCTGGTGGGCACTCTATGGCAACGCAGAACTCGACGGGCTCGAGAAAAGGTTGATCGACGGGAACCCGACCCTCGCCGCCGCGCTGGCGAACTACGCGCAGGCCCGGGCTCTCGCCGATCAGGCGCGCGCGGGACTCTTTCCGACGCTGGGTCTCAATGGCAGCGCCGCGCGCAATCGTGAATCGATCAACGCGCCGCTCAGGGGACCCACGACGCCGACCTACTTCAATACCAACACGCTGGGCGGCAGCGTCAGCTACGAACTCGACTTGTGGGGGCAGATTCGCAACGAGGTCGCCGCAGGCGAGGCCAACGCCGCGGCATCGGCCGCCGATCTCGAGAACGCTCGCCTGTCGCTGATCGCACAACTGGTCGATGATTACATTCAGCTGCGCAGCCTCGATCGCGACAGCGCGATCTTTGACGATACGGTGCAGAACTTTACGCGGGCGCTCGATCTCACCGTGCAGCGCCACGATGCCGGCATCGCACCGGGCCTCGACGTCGCGCAGGCACAGACTCAGCTCAATGCCGCACGCTCGCAGGCGGCGCAGACCCTCGCCCAGCGCGCCTTGATGGAACACGCCATTGCGGCGCTGCTCGGCGTGTCAGCCTCGACCTTTTCGCTCAAGCCGGAGATCGTCGCCATCGAACTGCCGCAGACTCCCAGCGGCGTCCCCAGCACGTTGCTCGAGCGCCGCCCGGATATCGCCGGCGCACAGCGGCGCATGATTGCGGCCAATGCCAACATCGGGGTCGCGCGCGCGGCGTATTTCCCCACGCTCACGCTCGGCGCGCAGGGCGGCTTCCAGAGCACCGCCGTCTCGAACTGGCTGAGCGCGCCGAGTTCGTTCTGGGCGATTGGACCCAACGCCCTGCTCAGCCTGTTTGACGGCGGCCTGCGCCGCGCGCAAGTGGCCCAAGCGCGCGCCGAATTCGATGCATCGGCGGCGAATTACCGCGGTATCGTCGTCAGCGCGTTTCAGCAGGTCGAAGACAGCCTCGCCACTCTCAATCATTACCGCGACGCTTCCATTGACGAGAAGGCCGCGGTCGATGCTGCGCAGCGCACCCTGGACTTCTCCATGGCGCTCTACAAGCAGGGTGCTACAGACTACCTGACCGTGGTCACCGCGCAGACCGCACTCTTGCAGACTCAGCTGGAGGCACTCAATCTCGATACCATACAGCTCACCGCCAGCGTAGACCTCATCCGGGCTCTCGGCGGCGGCTGGGAGGATTCCGAGAGAGCCGTACGGGTAAGCAAAGCGCTCGAGCACTAGGCTCGAGCGCAAGATTCGAGGGCGACGCCTAGCGGCGTCCACCCTCTTTGATCGACAAATTATCGACCACTGTGCTGTCACCGGCGGCCGACTTGGCGAGGCGGAGCGCCTCTCGCAGGTCCCAATCGCTGAAGACGAATCCGCGTAACACGACGGCGCCCTTCTCGACCGATACCGAGACATGTGCGTCATAGAAATACGGATCGGCGTGCAACGCGGCCGTTACCCGCTTGCGCAATTCATCGCTCGGCGAGTCCGCAGCTTGCGCCGCGGCAGTCGGAACGGGCGCGGCTGCATTCTGCGCGTCGACCCGAGAGGCAAAACCGCCCAATCCCAAGAGCAGCGGACCAAGATAGGCGCTCACGACCCAAATTCGGCGTTTTGAAGTATTCATGTACCGCTCCGGGTGGCTTCGTAGAGAAACCATGTGCGGCGCTCCGCCTCGTCGATCCAAACCTCGATGAGGCTTGCAGAAGCGACATCGCCATGCTTGTCGCACAACTCGTGCGCGCTTCTGAGGTATACCGTCAATCGCCGGTTATCCTCGCAGAGTTCTGTGAGCATGTCCTCGGCGACGACGGTCTCACTGTCGTTATCGACAATGCGCTGTAGCCGGGCGATGTGGCCGATCGAATGCAAGGTCGCCCCGCCAATTTTCCGGACACGCTCCGCAATCGCGTCGGTCGTCGCGAGTATCTGCTCACCCTGCTCATCCAGCAGCAGGTGATAGTCGCGAAAATGCGGCCCCGATACATGCCAATGAAAATTTTTCGTCTTGACGTAAAGGGCGAATAGGTCGGCCAAAATGACCGTCAAGCCGGCGGAAATTTTAACGACGGCATAGGGTTCAATGCCCGCCGTTCCAAGCGCCGGCGCCGGTTTTCGATTCTCTGATCCTCGAACGTTCATGATTTAAGTCTCCTGTGATTGAACGTCTTCAGACTGCGCGGGGTATTTCGCTCGGGCATTACCGGGTGAATCGTTTGCATTACGAATGAAATGCGAGGACGCGCGGTTTCAACCGCCGCCTTGATGCAGGGCAAGATCTACTTGGAACGGGCCCGTTCGGCTGCCACTTGGGTGGCGGTCACCGGTTTGCCGTGATTGCCCCAAGAGCTGCGCTCATAGTCGATGATGTCGGCGATTTCGGCGTCGCTCAGCACTGCGGCGAACGCCGGCATGACACTGGCGTACACCACGCCGCCGGCTTTACCACCCTGCAATCCATCGAGCATTACGCGGATATGTTTCGTCGCATCGTCCTTGGTGACGACGCCGCTTCCCTTGAGCGGCGGAAACGCACCGGGCAGCCCTTCACCGTTGACTTGATGACAAGCCGAGCAGCGAGCAGCGTATGAAGCTTGACCCTTGGGCGCATCGCCGAAGGCGCGTCCGCCGGCAAATGACACCAGGCAGAAGGCCGCGGCGATCGCGAGCGAATGGCGAACGATTCCGTACATGTGACCTCCGCCACGAGACGTATTGGGAAAGATCCCGTGTTACCCGACGTTATGCGCGCCAATGGCGGATTCGATGTCTCTCTCATCACCGTTGAAATCCGCGGGAGCGCCATTCGTTACCGATGAAGCCGTTACCAATGCCGCATCATGCTGTAGGCGGAAGTCGATTCTTGGCGATAAACCGACTTTTCAGCCTGGTTTCCTAATTCTGAAAGGTCTACCGTCGTTCTACCGTTACGCACGGCTTTACAGCGGAGGGCATATGAGACCCAAGGAACCTACTTCGCCCAGTAAGACCTTCGTCCCGAAGGCGGCCGATCCTCCCATCAAAATGCCGAATCCACCCGACGAGAAGCAGCCGGAAATTCCGAAGGTCGGATCGCGCGATGCACCGGGGGGTTAGCAATGGGTACGAAGCAATCTCGTCGGATCACCAGGCTGACACGTCAGTCTGATGGCCCTCGCCTCAAGAGCTGAATGCCGGCGAGGCTGAGCAATGCGCCGAATAGGAACACGGCCACCGACGGCAACCAATTCCACATGCCATGATCGATGATGGCGCCGGCTGGTGCGTTCGGCAGATACAACACGGTGACTTGATCGCCGGGATGGTAGGCGGGAGGATTCCTTCCGACGCGATCCTTGAAGTGCGAGTCGATTCCATACTGCGTCTTAAAACTCACCTGCGGATAGTAAGTCGGGCTGTCGCTGCCCGCGCTTGACAGTTCCAGCGAGCGCACCACGCCGGGTGCCCGCATTCCGGAGGCTTCGAGTCGCACGAGCGCAAACCCCAGGTAGACACTTAGTCCCAGCAAACCGGCGCCGACGAGCGCTAGAAATGGTGCCCAGCGACGATTGTTGGCGCGCTGTGTCTCGTCGCGCGCGCGAATTTCCGGCTGCGACATGATGTCTTCGATCGGCCGCACGGAAGTTTGGGAACCGGTGCCGGGTCGCTGCGACATCAAGTTCTTCCAGGCCGAGGGTGTAAGACGCTTGTCCTTGGGCAGAATGATTTTATAAATTCGAACCGCGAAATGGATCATGAGCACAGCGGCAACCGCCCACGTCATTGGTCCAATCGGCCGCGCGGTCACAGCGGTATAAAAGAGCCATGCTGCCGGCCCAAACAACAGCACGCCGATGATCGTGAATGTGTGGGTGCGCGCTTCCAGAACTTGGTTTGGTTTTTCGGGAATGACCAGAAGGGGTACCACCTTCCCCGTCTCCTTGCCGCGCACGCTGCTGGAGCCTTCATTCGACGTGCCTTCACAGCTTTGACCGGAAGGCAGGGTGTAGCGGTAAACCGCGTTGAAGCAGTTGCCGTTTTGCCGAACGCCGATCACCCGGCCTTCGACCCGCACGGCATGAAGGCGCCAATAGACGGCATTGCCTGCGAACAATCCGCCGAGCCCGGCGCAGACCAGACCTGCGATAAACAGGCCGACTTGATTTAGAGCGCCGAGGCCGCTGACCAGGACATCGAACACGGCGACATTCTCCGCGAGCAGCGATTTATCGGGCCATTAAACACGCCCTATTCTGTCGCCAGATTCCCACCAAAGCTGTGATCAGCTAAGCGCAAAACCGCACCCGGGTCACGGCTTGTCCCAATAGTTGAACCAGTAGTTGGTCGAGCTACTGCAGGCATTGGTGCTCGCACCACCCACACCAAGCCCTGCGTAAAAGCCGTCCCAGGCAAAACTGTTCTGCGCGGACGCGATGCCTCCGCCAAAAATCAGTCCAAGCAAGGCCGCCAAAGTGCCAATGACTTTATTCATTCGGAATGTCCTATCCCTGGCCCTACACTCGCGGGATCTTACAGGCAATGATTGTGCTATAGATGGGCACATATGACACTGGCACCGACAACCCGCTGAGAGCTGCGTGCGAGCGAAATCCCGCCTCAACAACTGGAGCGACATCCAATACGTCATCGCCACGGCAAAGCTCGGCAGCTTTCACGCTGCCGCGACGGCATTGG
>Ga0193729_1000787_pt1 | contig 16443 bp, 11 predicted proteins | sample U1c2metaG_FD_143036 | JGI IMG/M metagenome (GOLD analysis project Ga0193729, IMG submission 143036) | Soil microbial communities from a riparian zone of the East river system, Colorado, United States - U1c2 | ecosystem: Environmental > Terrestrial > Soil > Riparian zone | place: USA: East River...
CCTCAAGGGTATACACAGCCAGCGCCGACCAAATGACTGCGAAACCGACCAGGCGCGCGCCGCCGAACGGCTCGCCGTAAAGCCACACGCCCAGCAGCAGTTGCAACGACGGCGCGATATATTGCAAGAAACCCAGGGTTGACATCGGAATTCGCCGGGCGCCCGCAGCAAACAGCAATAGCGGAACAGCGGTGATCGGACCGGCCGCCGCCATCAGCCATCTGGATGCAGCCGGTGCATGCAAGAACGTATTTTGCCCATGCCGTGCCATCACCGCCAAACACCCGAATGCTACCGGAAACAGCAAAAGCGTCTCCAACGACAATCCTTCCAGCGGGCCCAGCGCGGCCGTTTTGCGCAACAGGCCGTAGGAACCAAAAGAGAAAGCCAATCCCAAGCCTATCCACGGCAAGTGTCCGGCCTGCCAGGTGAGCCAGGCCACTCCGGCGGCGGCCAGCATGACGGCAGCCCATTGGATCGGGCGCATGCGTTCATGCAGCAGCAGGAGACCCAGCAGCACGTTTACCAGGGGCGTGATGAAATAGCCGAGACTGGCGTCGACCACATGGCCGTTGTTGACCGCCCAGATATAAATATACCAATTCACCGACAACAGGGTCGCGCTCGCGGCAAATCCCGCCAGGACTTTGGGCTGGCGCCGCACCTTGCCGATCCAGGACCATTGCCGGCGCAAAGCCAGAACGATCAGCACAAAAACCAACGCCCACGCCACGCGCTGTAGCAGGATTTCCAGCGGTGAGAAATTTTGCACCGCCCTGAAATAAATTGGAAACAAGCCCCACAAGATGTAGGCGCCTGCGGCGTAAAGCATGCCAATTTGCATAGTCGATGTTTGTCCCAGCAGCAGCAGGCAAGTGGGCGCCGATGTGGCGCCCACGGTTGCCGCAACGATAGCTTAGCCGGTCCTGTTGTTGATGCCGTCTCGAATGAGCCCGGCCAGCAGCACGTCCACCAGCGTGCCGCTCTTGCCATCGGCACCCCCGGCGACTATATCCGGAACCAGTTTATTGCCCGATTTGGACAATGCTTCAGCCACTTGAACCACCGCGTAATTGCTGGCTTCCATCGAACTTATCTTCAGGCGTATCACTTCGGCGTCCGCGGCACCCACCGCCTTGGTTTGAGCCGCTTGGGCCTCGCCGACCGTGCGCAGCACATTCGCATCGGCCTCGGCGTTTATTTTCTTGGCCTGTCCCGTTCCCTCGGCTGACTTGACCATCGCCCGTGCGTTGAATTCGGCGATCGCGACTTGTCGCTCCGCGTCAACCACCTTGGCCTGCGTAGCGGCCAGTGCCGTGGCCTGCTCGAGTTCCTGTCGTACGGTTTGCGCCTGGCGCTGCGTTTCGAAAGTAACGCGTTCCTGCTCCGCCAGCTTTCGATCCGTCAGGGTCTTCATGAGTTGATCGGGCGGAACAATATCGCCGATCAAGGTGTCGACCGCGCCGACGTTGTACTGGGCCAAGGCTTGCGAGATCGCCTCGCGGGCTTCGTTTTGCCGCGCCGACCGATTCTTGAGGAACTCGATGATGTCGGAGCCCTGCGCGGCGTTGCGAAAATAGTTGCCGATCGTGGGCTCCAGCACCTGGGTCACCAATGCCGACATGCCGCCGAAGCGGGCGATCACCTTGGGCGCGTCATTGCGCGGAATGTGGATGATCTGAGACACATCCAGGTTGAACTTGAAGCCGTCGGCGGAGCGCACCGTAATAGTCGATAGGTTCGCATCGAGCTGGTGCGCTTCCGTTTTGCCGGTCGCCCAATTGAGCACGACGTTTGCCGTAGGCACGTTGCTCACCTGATGAGTGTAGGGATTGATGGGGTATTTCCCGGGATCGAGCGGCGTTACCCAGACGCCCTTCTCTCCCTTGCTGACAAGATTGCCGTGGCGGAACGAGTCGCCGGTAACATCGGTGCCTTCCTTGCCGACGAAGGCGATCACGACACCGACGTGCGCCATGGGTACTTCAACCATGTCCACGAGTTCGACCGTCGCGAACCGGGGATTGATGAAGTAACGGCCCGCGAGCAGCACCTGTTCCTGCAGTCCTTTGGAGCCTTTGGCGTTGACGAATCCTTGGGGGTCCTGAAACATGTTGTGACCACCGACCGTCGGGCCGGCAATCTCGCCCGGCGGAAGCGCGTTCCCTTCGCGTGTCATGACGATGCCGATCTTGTCGTCCGGCACATCCACCGCATCGGCGAGGGAGATGGCGAACATGAACGGGTTCACGCGATAGCTGCCGGGCGACATGACCGCCATCTGCGGTCCACGCTCACCTCCGGCGTCCATAAACGCCTGTCCGTTCTGGAACGAGTCGCAATCGACTTGACGGGCAATGATGCGCCCGCCGGATAGAGGCTTGCCGTCCCGCGCTTCGACCACTCCGATTTTGCCCGGCGGCACGGTTATGGCGTCCACCACGCTGACATTGAAGAGCAGCGTATTGATGCGGTAAGTGCCCGGAGGGATCAAGGACATCTGCGGGCCGCGTTCGCCGCCATTCGCGAGGAAGGCACGCGCATCCTGGAACGAGTCGCATGCAACCGATTTGGCGACGATGCGGCCGCTGTCGAGCGCCTTGCCGTCGCACGCCTCGACGCAGCCTACCTTGCCCTGCGGAATCGTGCAGAACTTAACGCGTTCAACCGTGTACTGCCATGGCCAGAGGGCAAAGTGCAGTCCCGGCGAGAGCGTATCGGCTTGATATCCGGCCTCGCCGTGCAACGCGATGATCTTGCCGTCAGGCAGCCTGCGATTATGACCGAACAACACGAACTTCTTGGTAATAACGCCGAGTGAATCGTCCGATACCATGATGACGCCGAGCAGCCAAAAGATGAGGCGATAGCACGCCGCAATGACCACCACTGCGAGCATAGAAATGACTAGATATTTGTGATTGAGGAATACGTCCATGATGCACCTTGTGTTGGTGCCCGCCGGACGCAACTCAGCGATCCGAAACTGCGACGGTACGGCAGGCCACCAGTTTTCCTGGAAAGTCCTAGCTCTTTTTGTAGTTAGGCGTTCATACCGTCGTCAGCGCGCAATGAGCATCGACTGACGGTTCATTATATCACCGTCGCGGACGCTGCTTCGCGTGGGCGGAATATCAAGCACTTACGAGGCGTCGTGTAGGCGCGATCAATTTTCCACGCTATGGCCACAGAGCGGTTGTCGCTAACCGCACGGAGCCACTCAAAGGCTCCAAGCACGAACACATGTAAAAAAAGCGCAACGCAAACCAACTAACTTGCGTAACGAAACCGGACTGGTTCCTCTCCATCCTCTCGACGATCACCTAGGACACGCAAATGGCAAAGACAGACCGACGGACAATTCTCAAGGCCTTGGGGGCGGCGGCGATGAGCACGGCGTTCCCGGAATCCATTCGGCGCGCCTTGGCCATCGAGCCGAAAATAGTCACGGGCACGATCAAGGATGTGAAGCACATCGTCGTCCTGATGCAGGAGAATCGGTCGTTCGATCATTATTTCGGCTCGCTGCGCGGGGTGCGCGGCTTCGAGGATCCGCGGGCGGTGACGCTGCCGTCGGGCAACTCGGTGTTCCAGCAGCCGAACGGCGCGAACACGCTGCTGCCGTTCCGCCCACCGCAGCCCTTTCTCGGATACCAGTTCGTCCGCGACTTGCCGCATAACTGGTCGGATGCGCATGTTGCCTGGAACAAAGGCAACAATGACAACTGGGTCGCCGCCAAGGGCAGCATCGAGACGATGACCTTCGTCGATCGCAACGACATTCCGTTCCACTATGCGCTCGCCGACGCCTTCACCGTCTGCGACAACTACCATTGCTCGATCATGGGTCCGACCGACCCGAACCGCTACTACCTGTGGACCGGATGGGTGGGCCAGAACGGCACCCAGACCGACACCATCGCGCAACCCTTCTCCGGCGCCACACCCGGCACGTTCACGCTCACGGCCGGTCCCAGCACCGGCAACGGCGTGCTGCCCGGTGGGCCGGTGGTCAACAATGATGAGCAGGGCTACAACTGGCTGACCTATCCAGAACGGCTCGAAGCCGCCGGCGTCTCGTGGAAGTTCTATCAGGATGTGGGGCTCGGCCTCACGCCCGCGCAATTCGAAGGCTTCACCGCCAATCCGTTCATCGGCAATTTCGGCGACGCGTCGACACTTTATTTCCTGCAGTACCAGAACGCGCAGCCGGGCAGCGCGCTGTTCGACAAAGCCAGGACCGGCACCGACCTGTTCAACGGCGGCGCATTCAATGGCGGCTCGCTGTTCCAGCAACTGCAAAACGACGTCATGAACAACACGCTGCCGGAGGTATCGTGGGTCGTCGCGCCGCAAGCCTATTGTGAGCATCCGACATTCCCGCCGAACTGGGGCGCCTGGTACATTTCGAACGTGCTCGATGCACTGACCTCCAACCCGGAAGTCTGGGCGTCAACCGTGCTGATCGTGAACTACGACGAGAACGACGGCTTCTTCGACCACCTGATCGCGCCGACTGCGCCCACGAGCGCAGCCGACGGTCTCTCCACCGTCGACACCGTGAACGAACTCTATCCGGGCGTGCCGGGCGTCGCGAGCTTCGCGCCCGGCCCCTACGGTCTCGGCGCCCGCGTGCCGTGCTTCGTCGTATCGCCTTGGAGCCGCGGTGGCTGGGCCTGCTCACAGGTGTTCGACCATACCTCGGTGATCCAATTCATCGAGAAGCGGTTCGGCGTGATTGAAACGCACATCACACCCTGGCGGCGTGCAATCTCCGGTGACCTGACATCGGCGCTCAATTTCAAGGTCACCGATCCGAAGCCGCCGAAACTTCCGGACACCGACAATTTCGTCAGCTTCGTTTCGAATGGAGCACTGGCGCCGGTGACCCAGGCGATGATCGCGGCCGGCAAGCAGCCTGCGGCCAACATCCCTATCACCGTCCCGGCAGTTCAGACTATGCCGACGCAGGAACCGGGACAGCGTCCGGCACGTGCCTTGCCGTATCGTCTGCAAGCCGATGCCACGGCCGACATTGCCGCGCAGACAGTTTCGATCGCATTCGAGAACAGCGGCACGGTCGGTGCGTTCTTTCAGGTGCGTAGTGCCGAAGCAGCAGAGAATATTGGGCAGGGAACCGGGCCCTGGGGTTACACCGTCGATGCGACCAAGCGCGTGCTGTCAGATCGATGGAGCCCGACCGGGGGAACGAGCTACGACCTGTCGGTCTATGGCCCGAATGGCTTCTTCCGTCGCGTTGCCGGCGGCTTGACAGGCACATCGGCCAATCTCGAAGTGCGGGCTCATCACGAGATCACGGGCGAGGTCATTCTCCTGGTCATCGAGAACGTCGCGACAGAGCCGACAACCGTCACGATCGCCAATCAATACACCGACCACGAGGAGCATTTCACACTCCAGCCTCGCGCTCGCGTCACCGTGCCGGTGCATCTCGCAGCCAGCTCCCGTTGGTACGATGTGCTGATCACCGCCGGCACAGATCCCAGCTTCGTACGCCGCTATGCGGGCCATATTGAAAACGGCGTCGACAGCGTCAGCGACCCCCATATCGGCGCAAGCGCTTGAGCTGCGCAGCCCGCACCGTGACCTCATTGCGTCTTGGATTCTATCTTCTTGAAGCCCGCCGGCACGGTGAACGCATCGGCGCTCACGGCATTTGTCGAGACCGAAACCACCTGTGAGGACACGGTCATCAAAGCCACATCCCCCGGCGGCATTGCAGCCGGTGCGGCAGCGGGCGTCGCCGCGGCCGGCGCTTCTGCGGTGTCCTTCTTCTTTTGGAAGAGACCGCCGAGTTTGCCGGCCACTGCGCCTGCAATGCCGCCGGGGCTTGGCGAACTGTTGTCGGTTTGGCTCGTTTGCGCTTGTTGCGAATTTGAATCCTTGCATTGCGGGCCACCGAGTCCGAGCGTGAAGCTGCTCTTCACGGGATAGCCCTTCACGCTCTGCATCTTGGCCGCGACATCAGTCCAGACGCCTTTGTACTGGCTGAACAGGGCCTTGGCTCTTTCGGACACGTCTTGGGAGTTCGAGATGTCGATGCCCATCTTGGAAGCGTAGGCAGTATGGAATTTGCGAGCTTCACTGCTTTCCGCGAAGTCGGCGGAAGTCCACTGATCCAAAACCAAGGCGATTTCGCAAATTGCGCCCGTTTCCTTGTCCTGGCAAGGTTGGGTGGCCGTGATGGTCACGCGTTGCGCATCGTAGCCGGCAAATTGCGCCTTCTCGCCGCTCTTGGCGACGTCGACTTTGGCCGGTAGCCACACGCACTTGGATTGATCAACCGCGGAGGGCTGCTTCCTGTCCTCGCTAGAGTTCAGCTGATCCGACACTTTCTGCATCTGCGCGCGGAGCTGTTCGAAGGTGGTCTCCGTGTACTCCTTTTTATTCATGTTCAAGCGGTAAAGCTTGTCTTGATCGAGCAGAACGATCTCGGCGCTCGGCCCCAGGGCGTTGTGCGCCAGAAAGCCGATGATCTTCGACTGCATCTTCATGTCGCTGTCGGTGCGCGACCTGTCGCCGGAGATGCTGGTTTTAGAGGTGCCCGACATATTCGCGAACGCCATGGCGCCGACGCCGTTGACGGAGGTGGTGCGTTCGATGGTTATGTCGGCCTGTGCAGTTCCCGCTGCGAACCCGAGAATGCCGCCCATCAGAACCAGGGCGGTTGACCGCAGCCTTTGTATCTTCATGGCATCCCCCACTTCGGTAGTAGTGTTCTATGTTAGACCTGAACGCTGCCCAAAAGCCGCCACAGCACCACCGGAATTTGCATTCGCCTAGAGGTGGAAGACCTGCTGCTTCCAACAAAACTTGCGTCACTGTTGGACCTTCGGTTAAAGCGCTTTGCCCCAATTCCCTGAAAGACGCACTTCCGCGGCAACGACTTACGCCAGATTTGAAAAACTCAAGGTATCCTAGGGTTATATGAACACCATCTCCAGCTTTGTTCCCCGCTTGACGCTTAACCTGCTTGTGGCAGCGTTTGCCACCGTCGCCATTGTCACCCCACCGGTCGCATTTGCTGAGACCGTCGCCGTCCGTTTCGGACGGCTCATCACGGGGAAAGGCACCGTCATCCAGGATGCGGTGGTGCTCATCGAAAAAGATCGAGTCACCGCGGTTGGATCAGGCGCAGGAGCGGTCCCAGCGGAGGCCCGTCTGATCGATCTGCGGCCACTTACGGGCATTCCGGGAATGATCGACGTCCACACGCACATGACCTTCTACTGGGACAAAACCCCAGGCTCGAAGCCCTGGACACAACTCGGCACGCTCAATTCCGCCGTCACCGTTTTCCTAGCCCAAGAAAACGCCCGCAAGACACTGGAAAGCGGCGTGACGACAGTGCGCGACCTTGGCTCGTGGGACGGGAACGACCTTGCGATGCGAGATCTTATCGAACGAGGGGCTATGGTAGGCCCGCGAATGTTCGTCTCCGGGTGCGGTCTGCACATCACGTCCGACCCATTTCGACCCGGCGTCACCCAGCCGGATCCGTGCCGCGCCGACGGTGTAGCCGAGGTACAGCGGGCGGCCCGGCAACAGCTCGCAGCCGGAGCGGACTGGATCAAGATGTACGGGTCCACCGGTAGCGACCAGAACGTGACGGGCTTCGAAACCTTTGACTACGAGGAGATGAAGGCTGCAACCGACGTGGCTCACCGCGCGGGTAAACGCATCGCCATCCATTCTTACGGACCCGATGGCGCGCGAGATGCGGTCAAGGCGGGGGCAGACTCTGTCGAGCATGCCGTCGACATTGACGACGCAACTTTCAATGAAATGGTCAAACGCGGGACCGTCTATGTTCCGACCGTGGATCACAATCGCTACTACATCGACCACAAGGACGAATTCGGCTACGACCAAGCTGCCGTGGATAGGCTGAATGGTTACATCTTGAGAAATGCGGAGACGCTTCGCCGCGCCATCAAGTTCCACGTCAAGATCGCGATGGGCTCGGACGCAGTCTTCACCGGCTTCGGGGAAAATACGGGCGACCTCAGTTGGTTCGTGAAAGCCGGCATGACTCCCGCACAGGCTCTCGATTCCGCAACCATTGTGGGGGCCGAGTTACTCGGCAAGGCGAAGGAGCTTGGTATCGTTGCGCCGGGCGCCTTCGCCGATCTGGTAGCGATCGACGGCGATCCCCTCAAGGAGATTGCAGCGGTCCTAAAAGTCAGGTGGGTCATGAAGGGCGGCAAGGCCGTGGTCGACAAGCGATGAGTTCGAATTCTCACTTGTCGCGTGTTGCGAAGGCCATTTCACATGGTGCGTTTACCGCGCACCGGGAATCCGACGCCGGCTGATTGGGAATGCGAAGCCGGCTATCTGGGAAAGTAGTGGGGCCCGCTCACCATCGAATTGGCGCACAAAATGCCTATTTTAATAGGCTATATGCCAATTCGAATTTCGCAGTGACTCCCAAAGTTACCCCGACTACTCCAGATCCTCTCGGACGAGCATTGACTAGTACTTGACATGCAAGTGACGACTTGCCTAACATTAGGCAAGTACTTACTTGCATATTTAACATGGCAAAGCGCGACGATGTCGACCTGCTGTTCAAAGCCCTGGCTGATCCCGGCAGGCGCAAGCTGTTGGATCTGCTGCATGCGCACGACGGCCGCACACTGAACGAGTTGTGCGAACACCTGAGCATGACGCGACAGGGCGTGACGCAGCACTTGGACCTGCTGGAAGCGGCCAATCTGGTCACTACCGTGCGGCGCGGGCGCGAAAAGCTGCACTTCCTCAATCCAGTTCCGCTGCAGGAGATCTATGAGCGCTGGATTGCCAAGTTCGAAAAGCCGCGCCTCAAGGCGCTCTCGGATCTGAAACACCGCCTGGAGAAGGCCAATGACTAGATCGACCTTTGTTTACGTGACTTACATCCGCACTACGCCGGAGAAGCTCTGGTCAGCGCTGACGGATGACGCGGAGTTCATGAAGCAGTATTGGTTCGGCGTGCACTGCGAAAGCAGGTGGACGCCTGGATCTTCTTGGAAGATGGTGCACGCGGACGGCAGCATCAGCGATGCCGGCGAGATCGTCGAGGCTGAGCCGCCGCGGCGGTTGGTCATCCGCTGGCAGCATCAGAACAAACCCGAGCTTAAGGCCGAGGGCGAATCGCTATGCACGATGGAACTGGAGCGAAGCGGCACGGCAGTGAAGCTTTCCATCACTCACATCATCGAGCGCGAACCTTCGAATCTCATCGTGGCGGTGTCCGGCGGGTGGCCGAAGATCATTTCCAACCTGAAGTCCCTGCTGGAGACCGGATCGGCTGTTCTGCAGGACCCGTATCCGACTATCAAGCAGCAATAGACGTCGGCGGACACCAAACAATGGAGACTGGCATGAGGACGACTCGAAGAATCTTTTGGGCGATGATGATGCTAATGATGGCTGCGAGCACCGGCGCGCAATCGGCTCGATCGCCCACGGCGGCTGTGACCATCGTTCTCGTTCACGGCGCACTCATCGATGGCTCGAGCTGGCGCGGCGTTTATGACGGCCGAATTCATGGCGCGCTCGCAAATCCCAATATTGGGCGCTGCCTTCAGCACCAAACTGACCGTCGCCGCCTGGCATCAAAAGCCCAGCTACGCGATCATTGCCAGCGAGGATCGCTCGCTTGACCCAGCGGTCGCCCGGCGCATGGCCAACCGCGCGGGATCCACTATGACTGTGATCAAAGGAGGCCACCTCATTCACATCTCCCAGCCTCGTGCGGTCGCCCGCGTGATTGAGACGGCCGCGCGAGCCGCCTGTTTTCATGCAGCCGGGCGATATCTTCGAAGTGGAGATCGAGGGGATGGGTGTCTTGCGCAACCCGGTCCAGGACGGGTGAAACGGGCGACAGCCCGAGGCCTAGCCTGGCGACGCAAATGGGCCACAATTTGCTCGATGCCTGCGCCGCGCTGTCATTCCGTGATGACGCGGTCCGCCCATTCCACGAGGGAAACAAAGATCGCTGGATTGCCGAATTTCGCGCCCCATTGGGTGAGATCCGCTTCTGTTACTCCACGGGCGCGGGAGCACGCGCCACACGCAAAAATCTGAATCTTCTTTGCGACAACTTTTTGCAGTGTTTCCTCGAGCGGGGGCCAGCCGACCGGGACCACGGCCTTGGCCAATGACAAGCGCATCAACGAAACGGCTTCACCGAGAAGGAATATTTGGACAGTATGGCCCGCGTCGGCGAGTGCATGACCGTGCAGAAACGGAAAGGCCGCTTTGGTGGGGTCGTCAGACCCCCACGCACTCTTCATCATGATCTTGAGCGGCAACTTGGTTTCGGCTGCGACAGACGAGCCCACCGCCATCGCCAGAGGAAGTGCTGCCAATTGCGTTAGTAGATTACGACGGCTCATGTTGGATCTCCCTATAATTTTCGACCGTTCGGTGGTTATACGGTCGCGGCCAGGCAACCGTCGCGTTTCTTGCGAGCGTCAGCATATCCCCGAAGTGATCGCTCAGAAAGCTCCTGTGTAATTGGTTGCGAGCAGTCGGCAAACGCGTCATCCGGGCGACCCGGTCGGAGTTGGAAAGGCGGCGCTGCTCCGGCAACGGCTAATTGGGAATCCAGTGCCGGCTGATTGGGAATGAAAATCCGGCTATCTGGGAAAGTGATGGGCCTGCTGACCATCGAATTAGCCGGCAAAATGCCTGCTTTTTAGCAACTTCCCGTAATTCCACCCCGAAAGTTACCCGCCCTTCAGTTACCCTCTATCGGGCTGCCGAAAAAGCTCCGGTATCGTTGGTCTCTGCGCCCGCTGAGCCCCATTTTTCATCGCGCAACGCTCTTAGTGTGATGATGATAAGGATTCGAAGCCCGGGCGATGCACCGATGAGGAGTGCCGCTATGCAAAATCCACACTCCATAAAGCTGCTCATTGTGGACAAGGAGCCCGCGGTGCGCTTTGAACTCACTGAGCTGTGCCGTGGTGTCGCGGATTTGCAGGTTCTTGGCGAAGCGGAGTCAGGTCGGGCGGCTATTGATGCTGCGGAGAGCCTGGCGCCGGATTTGTTGCTCATTGATGTCGCATTGCCGGATATGTCCGGATTCGATGTGTTGCGCAACCTCGGCAACGATGCAGGACGTTTTGGCATCATGACCTCTCATCAGCCGGATTTCGCGGAGCAGGCGATTGCGGAAGGCGCGGTCGACTATTTGATTAAGCCGATAAACCCCGATCGCTTCGCCCACGCGATCGCCCGAGTGCGGCAACGTCATTCCTTGGAGGAACTTGCGGAATTTCAACTAAAGCGACAAATGCTGCGCCTTTTGGGGAGGCAACCAAAATTTCTGGTGGGTGAGCGCCAGCATCGGCTTTACCCGCTCGATATCGAGAAAATCGATTACATCGAATCCGATGGGAATTATGTGACCATTCGAACGGGCGACGCGGAGTACATCAGCCGAAACTCCATCAAGCGCTTGGCGAACGAACTCGCCGATTTCGGCTTCGTTCGAATCGATCGATCCATACTTCTGAATATCCGCGCGGTTCATTTTGCAGAACCCATCGGCCATGGAGCACTCGCTTTTACCTTGTGCTCCGGTACGTGTCTACATTCGAGCAAAACATACCGGGAAACCATTTTAAGGATCTTGCCGTGGCACCACTGTCGGGGAGGATCGGATTTTTGACAAACGACCCGCCGCATAAAGCGGAGAACTGGACCGCAACCCGTTGATGCGGCAATTCGTCAGTCACACTTGTTGTTGGGACAAATCGCTCGGCCTGCCCGGTCGAGGGTGTTGAGGTCACTCTTTGTATTACCGTCAGTCGCGCCGATCTCTTCTGGCGTGAGGCACACCGTGCTTCCGAAATGCGTTCCGGTAAGGACCTGAGATCGACAGTATTTCAGCTGACCGTTGAGCTTGCGCGGCCGGTAGCCGCGATTCACCAGGGTCTGATTGACGGCCAGATTCGCATTGTCGGTGGAGGAATTTGCGGTTGCGGGTCTCGCAGGAGCGGTTGCCGCGGGCATAGAGTTTGCGGTGCTCACCACATTGGATAGTGTTGGCGCTGGTGGCCTGGCCACGCAACCGAACAACATTAGTAGGGTAACCTCGACCGCTAATAATGCCTTCACCGGTTCGCACATGAGACATCCCCTCTCATACGGGACACGATTACACAGCTATCTGCGATTCGATAATTTTTGGGACAAAGCACTCCGTGACGGGGACCAACCCCGTGATTAGTGACGTGAGCCTTGATGGACCACACCTCAATTCGAGCAGTTGCTCCCCGCCATGGAACGCTTATCCCAGAATTTATTCTTGCGCGAGGCGCTATGTAATTGTCGCTCCATGAGATTGGCCGATCGAATTGCACAATGTCGAACGGCTTTCATCGTGGAAGATACGACGCGCTCGCATGTGTGGCGCGGATCGCCACCTGGATTTGAGCACGGTCTCGTTGCCAGCCTCCGCAAAGCCCAATTCAACGATCGGTCACCGGATCGACAAGAGTTTGTCCCATAGCCGGGCGCCTCATCACCACGTAGGTGCAGCTCATCACAAGTTTCCAAATCAGTGGCGAAGGAGGCGTATTTATTGACGCCGACGATTGGGGAGCTGAGCCAATCCTTAAGGATGGTTGCAAAGTTGCAACGCAAGTCGACCCGCCGGGCCGGTCTAAAGACTTTAGGGGACTACGATGATTACATTGGGATTGGCAAGAACAAGTGCCGCTCTTAGGCGGATGGCAGCGGCCATGGCCGCGTTGACGTTCAAAACATCACAGCGCTTATTGGTCGCCACAGCCACAGCGATTGCCTTTGCCCCTCTGCCGGCCCTCGCGCAGCAGGCACCCGTTGCGGCGGCAGAACCTGAAGCCGCCCTTACCGAGATCATCGTTACCGGGTCGCGGATCGCGGCTCCGAATGCGGTGAGCACAAGTCCGATCCAGGTGCTGTCCTCGCAGTACATCGAAACCAGCGGAAAAACGGATATCAGCGATCTCATCCTGCAGCTGCCGCAGATCTTCAACAACTCGCTGGGGCAAGATCTCGGCAACACCACGAGCGGCTTGACCACGGCCGGCGGCATCGCCACCGCGGACCTGCGCGGGCTCGGGCCGAACCGGACCCTGGTGCTGGTCGACGGGCGTCGTTTAGGCCAGGGGTCACCGTATACCTTCATTCAATCACCCGCGCCCGATCTTGATCAAATCCCCGCCGGCCTGGTCGATCGAATCGAAGTCGTCACTGGCGGAGCGTCGGCAGCTTACGGTTCCGACGCCATCGCAGGCGTCGTCAACTTCATCATGAAGAAGAACTTCCAGGGCGTTCAGTTTGACGGCCAGTACAACGAGAACTACCACAACAACCATGACGCGTACATGCAGAACCTGGTGAGGAACTTCAATAACACCACGCCTGCGACCGGAACCAATGCCGATGGCCGGCAACGCTCTTTCGATGTGCTGATGGGCACGAACTTCGCGGACGGTGAGGGTAACGTTACGGCGTTTCTGAGCTATCGCCACGCCGATCCGGTGGCGAGCAGCGAGCGTGACTTCGGTGGTTGCGAACTCTATCCCACGTATGCCACCACGGCCGCGGGCAAAACCGTGGTCGGCTCGCATTGCAACGGTTCGGCGAACTCCAATCTCTTCGCCCCGAATACCGGGCCCGGCGCCGGCAATGCTTATTCCGTGCTCGGCAATAATTTCGTGCCATTCCCGGCGGCGGGGACAACACCTCCGGCCGCGTTCAACTCGCAGCCATATATTTTCATGACGCGCGAGGATGATCGCGCCAATGCAGCGGTACTCGCGCACATGAAAGTTACCGACTATTTCCAACCGTATGCCGAGTTCTACTTCATGGACGACCGCACTCATCAGGCGGTTGCGCCCGCCGCACTTTTCCTCAGCAGCAATCCATTCGATCCAACCTTGAGTGGCGCCTACCCGGTCAATTGCAACAACCCGTTGCTGAGCGCTCAGCAGCAGTCGATATTGTGTACGCCCGCGCAGATAGCGGCCGCGAACGCGAATCCCACTGCGGGCTGCTCACTGGCCTCTCCGGGAGTGCTATCGGCCAATTGTGCCGATGTCGACATCGGACGCCGTAACCTGGAGGGCGGGGGCAGGCTTTCGGATTACGAGCACGAGAACTATCGCGCGGTGCTGGGCAGCAAGGGCGACTTGCTCGCGAATGGAGCACTGACTTACGACGTGTACGGCCAGTATTACTACACGACCTTTTCCAACAACAACATGAAGTACTTCAATTTTCAGGCCATCGACAATGCCTTGCAGGTGTACAACAACGGCGGAACGCCCACATGCGTGAGCGGACCTCCTTGCGTGCCCTACAATATATTCAAGGACGGCGGAGTTACGCAGGACGCCCTGAACTATCTCTACATCAGCGGTACCGGCATCGGCAGTTCTACCTTGCGCACGCTCCACGGCGAACTTACGGCGCAGCTGGGCACCTGGGGCATCACCTCCCCCTTGGCCCACGACGGAATCGCGGTCAATGCAGGATTCGAGCATCGCAACGACCATGAATTCTTCCAGCCGGACTTTGCGGAGCAGAATCAGCTCTTGTCTGGCTTTGGCAGTGCGGCCACCGCCATCGACAACAGCCTGGGCGTGACGGAAGGCTTCGCGGAAATTCGAGCGCCCTTGATTCAGGACATGCCCGCAGCCAAGGAGCTCTTGTTCGACACCGGCTATCGGTACTCGAGCTACTCGAGCAACAGTGGGACGACCAACATCGAGTTTAAGTCGAACACTTACAAGTTCGAGGTGCAGTACGCGCCCATCCAGGATGTACGCCTGCGCTTATCCTACGACAAGGCCATTCGTGCTCCGAGCATCATCGAGCTCTACAACCCACAGCTCGTCGGTCTGATTCAGTCGGGGAACGATCCATGCGCGCCGCCGGTCACGTTCACGCAGGCGCAGTGCGCCAACTTGGGAGTCTCGGCCGCTCAGTACGCCGCGAGCGTCGCGGGCGCCGCGGTCAATGGAGTCAATCCCATTCCGCAATGCGTGGCGGGTCAGTGCTCACAATTGCAAGGGGGCAACCCGGCGCTGAAGCCTGAGCAGGCTGAAACATACACCGTCGGCGTCAACTTTCAGCCCAGCTTCCTGCCGAAATTCACGGCCAGCCTCGATTACTTTCACATCTCGATCAAAGACGAGGTCAATGTTTTGCCCGCGGCGAACATCATATCCGGCTGCGCCAACACGGGCGATCCGGCGCTTTGCAGTGGGGTTGTTCGCAGCCCGCAGACGGGCGGCCTCCAGGGGGCCAATCTCGCGACTGGAGGTTACATCGTCCAAACGAACGTGAACCTCGGTCGAGTGCTGGCCAGCGGCATCGATTTGCAGATGGCCTACGTGCAGGACCTGCCGCCAGCTTTCGGCAGCCTGCACTTCGAGATGAATGGCTCGTGGCTGCAACATTCAATCACTACCCCGGTTCCCGGCGGTGGCAGTTATGACTGTGCGGGCTTGTTCGGCTTCACCTGCCAGACAGTGAATCCGCGTTGGCATCATAATTTCCGCACCACTTGGAATACGCCCTGGGATGTGTCGGCATCTTTCACCTGGCGGTACCTCAGCGCTGTCAACCAAGATGCCAACACGGGCAATCCATTGCTGGCGAATCCTAACTACGACTTTGACGTTTACAACGCGCGCATCCCCTCCTTTAGCTTTCTGGATCTGGAAGCGACCTGGCATCCGACCAAGATCCTCACCATCCGCGCCGGCGCGAACAACATTCTCGACAAGGATCCGCCGCTGTTGGTGTCGCAGGCAGGACTCGTGGCGGGCGGCACCGCGAACACCGCCGATGCCTACGATATTTTCGGTCGGCAGCTATTCGTCGCGTTTACTGCAAAGTTCTAATTTTTCGCTGATCGGGCTTTGCGGTGCGACGACGGAATACACAGGCTCTCGGTTGAGGCGCCCCTGCGTGGCCTTGGGCGTAGCGACGCTTGCCGCGTTGCGTTGCTCGAACGTCGTAGCGGCGGACCGCATCGCCCCAGCTCTGCCGGAAGTCCGGGCAGCCGAGACCCGAGCCGCACTCGGGCACCGGGTGAGCACCTTCGTCCGCGGAGTCACTCGGAATCCAGGATTTTCTGAGGACGAACCGCTCGTCCGTTGGAATACGCCGATCTGCTTTTATCTAGCCGGATTGACCGGTGAACAAGTCAAATTCGTGTTGGCCCGGCTATCACAGACCAGCTCCTCCGCCGGTGCACCGCTCGCCCGCACGCCGTGTCAACCCAACTTCGTCATCCTTGCGACATCGGAGCCGGAACGCGTCCTCGAGGCATCGTACGCCCGGAATCCTCAGCTCTTCGGCAGTGCGACGCCGGCGCGCATTCACCAATTCCTCGAGAGTTCTCAGTCCCGTCCCATACGCTTCTGGTACAAC
>Ga0193729_1000788_pt1 | contig 16423 bp, 16 predicted proteins | sample U1c2metaG_FD_143036 | JGI IMG/M metagenome (GOLD analysis project Ga0193729, IMG submission 143036) | Soil microbial communities from a riparian zone of the East river system, Colorado, United States - U1c2 | ecosystem: Environmental > Terrestrial > Soil > Riparian zone | place: USA: East River...
TCCCGACAAACCGCGCATCCTCGAAGCTTTCAATCAGCCATGCGATGACTGGTTGAATTTCTATGCGTTCACCATGTTCACCGATCGCGACGGGAAATATCAGTTGTCGGCTTTGGCTGAATCCGGATTTGAGCCGCTGGCGCGGACGTGCAAGTTCATGCTGACGGAAGAAGCGCACCACATGTTTGTCGGCGACACGGGATTGAGCCGCGTGGTAAGGCGCACCGCACAATTGATGAAGCAGAATGATGACGTTCGCCAGGTGGGCGGCATTCCGCTGGAAATCATTCAGAAGTACATCAACTTTTGGTTTAGCTATTCGCTCGATCTATTTGGCGGCGAGATCAGTTCCAACTCAGCCGACTTCTTTGCCGCCGGATTAAAAGGAAGATTCAAAGAGCAGGACCAGTACACAGACCACATCGCGGCGGAAGGTTCGTTTACGATGCAGGTCGTTGATAACGGCAAGCTCGTGCCGCGCGAAGTGCCTCTACGAAATGCTTTGAACGAAATTCTGCGTGGCGAATATGTGAAGGATTGCGAGAAGGGCCTGGCCCGTTGGAACAAAGCGCTCGCGGATGAGGGATTGGGCCAGCGACTCTATCTGCCGAACATTCGCTTTCACCGGCACGTGGGCGAGTATGCCGGTCACTACTTTGATCTCGAAGGAAATCTGATCACGAAAGAAGAATTCGAAGCCGCGAAATCCGAATGGTTGCCGACAACTGAAGACCGCGAATACGTGCGCAGCTTAATGAAGCCTGTGACTGAAGTTGGCAAGATCGCGAACTGGATCGCGCCGCCGGCGACGGGGATCAAGGGCAAGCCGTTTGAGTTTGAATACGTCCGATTATGAGATAGGAGAAAGCGGGCCACAGATTCGCACAGATAAACACTGATTAGAAATTCCTGCCTGCTTATCTGTGAAAATCTGTGTGCATCTGTGGCTTGGTTTATGATTCACACGCTAACACGTCACGATCAAAAGCTCGAACTGATCCTGCGCACTTCCGCGCGCATTTTTGCTGAGAAGAGCTATCACTCGACGTCGATGCGCGACATCTCGCGCGCGACGGGTGTGAGCCTCGCCGGTCTTTATCATTACTGCAAATCGAAAGAAGAATTGCTGTTTCTGATTCAGGATCATTGCTTTGGGCGTGTGCTGGAACGGCTTGAGCAACGCGTCAAAGAAACGGACGATCCCTTTGAAAAGCTGCGCCTCTTTATCGACAACCACCTCTCGTTCTTTGCCGCGAACATGGCCGAAATGAAAGTGCTGTCGCATGAAGCTGAATCGCTCGCAGGTGATTTGCACGAACACGTTTCGACTAAGAAGGAAAAGTACGCCGGACTCGCCCGAAAGATTTTGCGCGAGATTCAGGAGTCGCAGCCCGCAAAGGCGCGCATTGATTTGACGGTAGCGACCTATGCGCTGTTCGGCATGATGAATTGGATCTACAACTGGTACGATCCGTCAGGCAAGTTGTCGGTAAATCAACTCGTCGATAATATTACCAGTCTGTTCTTGCGCGGCTTTCTCACTTCCGAAGTCGATCAGTTCGCTTTGACGAAATCGCGAAGGAGTGGGAATGTAAACGTCTGGCGCACAGCTTGACAACACACATTGTTATGACCGAACGAAACCTGATTGAGTACGCCGTCGCGCAGTCAATCGCTGTGCTGACGCTCAGCGATCCGCCCGCAAACACCTATTCGTACGAGATGATGCAGCAGCTCGACGCGTGCATTCTCAAAGCGCGGATGGACGAAGCTGTGCAGGTCATCGTGATCACCGGCAGCGGCGAAAAATTCTTTTGCGCCGGCGCGAACATTCAAATGCTCTCTGACGTCACTCCAGAGTTCAAGTATTATTTTTGTCTGCACGCGAACGAAACTCTGGCGCGACTTGAGCAAACACCAAAGCTCGTGATCGCGGCGATCAACGGTCATTGTGTTGGTGGCGGATTGGAAGTCGCGATGGCGGCCGATCTGCGCGTCGCGCGCCGTGGCGCCGGCAAGATGGGTTTGCCGGAAGTTTCGCTGGGTGTGCTTCCGGGAACCGGCGGCACACAACGCCTGGCGCGCATCGTCGGCAAATCGAAAGCGATCGAGCTGATGGCGCTGGGCCAATTATTCGATTTCGAAAGAGGCGAAGCGCTCGGGTTGGTAAACCAGATTATCGGCGCTCCGGACGGGGCGGATTTCATGAAGCAGGTAACGGAATATGCGCGCCAGTTTACGACTCCGAACAAGGCTTCACGCGCAGTCGGCCGCATCAAACGCGCGGTGCAGTCGGGAGCGGAGATACCGTTTGAGTCAGCGCTGGCGCTCGAACGCGAATTGCAGCAGCAACTGTTTCAATCGGAAGACGCGAAGGAAGGATTGGACGCGTACGTGAATAAACGGAAAGCGGAGTTTAAAGGGAGATGATTTGGAGTGCGCCGACTCGTCGTCGCTTTCCGATTATCTCCGAGAGAACCAAAGCGACGACAAGTCGCCGCACTCCAAATGTCAGACGAACTAATCAAAGTCACTGAAGACGGCGGCATCGTCACGATCACGCTGAACCGGCCTGAGCGATTGAACGCTCTCGCGGGACATATGCGCCGCGATCTGGCGGAGGCGCTGGAAGAGGCCGGCAGCGATCCACATATACGCGTCGTTGTGCTCGCGGGCGAAGGCCGCGCATTCTGCGCAGGCGGCGATGTGCACTTCATGGCGGAATTAGTTGAACGAGGCGACGCGCAAGAATTTGCTCGTTTGCTCGGGGCGGCGCGGCGCGTGGTTCTCGCCATCAGGCAGATGACAAAGCCGGTAATCGCGTCAATCGAAGGCGCGTGCGCGGGCGCTGGCTTCAATCTCGCCCTCGCCTGTGACTTGAGAATTGCTTCGTCAGCTGCGACTTTCAGCCAATCGTTCGTCAAGCTCGGCTTTCATCCTGATTGGGGCGGCAGTTACTTTCTGCCGCGAATGGTCCCATCGAACATCGCGTGTGAACTTTTCTTTTTAGGTGATGCGATCGACGCGAGCACTGCATTGCGGCTTGGGATAATCAATCGCGTCGTCGCCCCTGAAGAGCTGGCTGACGAGACGCGTAAACTTGCTGAACGTCTGCGTGATGGGCCGGCAGTGTCGATTGCGGCGGCCAAACATGCGGTCTATGCGGGTGAGCACGATTCGCTGGAGCAGATGCTGCAATACGAAGTTGATGCGCAGCTGCGTTGCTTTGAATCCGAAGACGGACGCGAAGGCGTGCGCGCATTTTTAGAAAAGCGTCCGCCGAAATTTACCGGAAAATAATTTTGGAGTGCCCCGACTCGTCGGCGCTTTTCAATCATTCAAAGCGGCGACAAGTCGCCGCACTCCAAATTTGTTGCTTATGAAGCTTAAGAACAAGCTCGCCTTCATCACCGGGGGTGGTCGCGGCATCGGTCGCGCGATTGCCATCGCATTCGCACGCGAAGGCGCCTCGGTAGCGGTAACCGCGCGTACTCGGGTGCAGGTCGAAGCAGTCGCGAAAGAAGTTGCCGATCAGTTTGGAGTAGACAGTCTGGCCCTTCAATGCGACGTGCAAAATACTGGTTGGGTGAACGACGCTTTCGACCTGGCTCGCGCGCACTTCGGGCGCGGACCGGACATCCTGGTGAATAACGCCGGCATTGCCGAGTCTGAACTGTTCATCAAGAGTGACGAGCTGATGTGGGAACGCCATCTGAATACGAATTTGGGTGGCACATTTCGTTGTACTCACGCGGCGTTGCCGGAGATGATTGAACGTGGATGGGGCCGAATTATCAACATCGCCTCGATTGCCGGAAAGACGGGCGCCCCTTATGTCTCTGCTTACGCTGCTTCAAAACATGGTGTACTGGGATTGACGCGATCGCTCGCATTGGAAGTCGCCGCGCAGGGAATTACCGTGAATGCAATTTGTCCCGGCTATGTTGATACTGAAATGACCTCGCGCGGCATTGAGAACATTGTCGCGAAAACCGGCAAGTCCGCGGAAGACGCGTTGACTACACTTAAGAAGATGAGTCCGCAGAATCGTCTGGTGACCGCGGAAGAAGTGGCCGCATTGGCTCTGCTGCTGGCTTCAGAAGAAGGGCGCGGTATAAACGGACAGGCGATCAATGTTGATGGCGGAACGGTTCTGTTTTGATTTGGAGTGTGCCGACCTGTCGGCGCTTTTCCTAAACCTATACTGACGAGAACGAAAGCGGCGACGAGTCGCCGCACTCCAAAATGATCGAAAACCTTAACAACCGAGAACGAACGCATTCATGCGGCGCGCTGCGCAAAGAAAATGTTGGCCAGCGCGTCACGCTGATGGGCTGGTGCGCGCGGCGGCGGGATTTTGGTCCGCTTACTTTCATCGATCTGCGCGATCGCGACGGCATCACTCAAATCGTCGTTAATCAGGAGAACGCTCCGCAGGCGGCTGCGAAGGCGAAAGAAGTTCGCGGTGAATATGTGATTGCCGCGATCGGTGAAGTTGTGTTGCGCGATGAAACCGCGCGCAACCCGAAACTTGCGACCGGCGACGTTGAGGTCCAGGCGACCGAGATCGTAATTCTCAACGACGCGCGCACGCTGCCATTTCAACTCGACGCGTCCGATGAATCGCTTGCCGCGGAAGATTTGCGTCTGAAGTATCGCTATCTCGATCTGCGCCGGCCGCAGCTGCAGGCGAACCTGCGCCTGCGACATCGAATGATTCTGGAAATCAACCGGTACATGGACGAACAGGGCTTTACGCAAATCGAAACGCCGAACCTGATCAAGTCAACGCCCGAAGGCGCCCGGGATTACATCGTGCCGTCGCGCGTGCAGCCGGGGAAGTTTTTTGCGCTGCCGCAGAGTCCGCAAATCTTCAAACAGATTTGCATGATTGCCGGGCTCGACAAGTATTACCAGATTGCCCGCTGTTTCCGCGATGAAGACTTGCGCGCCGATCGGCAGCCGGAGTTTTCGCAACTCGACGTCGAAATGAGCTTCGCGACGCCGGATCAGATTTATCAACTGGTCGAAGGGTTGTTCGCGCGCATTTTTCGATTACGGGACATCGAGCTTCAGACTCCGTTTCCGCGCTTCACATTTGCCGAGGTGATGCGGCGGTTCGGATCAGATAAGCCCGACATGCGAATCGACGGTATGGAATTGCAAGACCTGTCGGCGACGCTCGCCGAGACGATATTCGCGCCGTATGCCTCGGTGCTCTCCGCGGGAGGCGAAATCAAAGGAATCGTGGTCAGCGACGGCGCATCGATGTCGCGCAAGACCCTGGATGAATTGCAGGAGTTTGCAAAACGATACGGGGCCGCCGCGTTGGCATGGATTAAATTAGGCGATGAGTTTTCGTCTTCGCTGCTGAAGGTTTTGGGCCACGACACGGTTGTCGATCTTGCGGGGACGGCCGGCGCTCAAAAAGGTGACGCAGTGCTGATCGTCGCCGGTAAGTCTCAAGTGGTTGCAGCGAGCCTCGGCGCTTTGCGTAACGAGGTCGCCCGGCGCGAAAAGCTGGTTCCGGAAAATGTTTTTGCACCGCTGTGGGTGACTGACTTTCCCATGTTTGAATTTCACGAAGATGACGGCCGCTATTCCTCAATGCATCATCCGTTCACTTCGCCTTTGGACGAAGACGTCCCGCTGTTCGAACGCGCAGTCAACGGCGAGACAGACCTGTTCAGTGAGATTCGCGCGAAGGCGTACGACGCTGTGATCAATGGCGTCGAGGTCGCCGGCGGCTCAATCAGAATTCACCGGCGCGATGTGCAGTCACTCGTTTTCAAAGCGCTGGGCATGACTGAAGAGATGGCCCGCGCACGTTTTGGTTTCTTTCTAGAGGCGCTCGCATACGGGACGCCCCCGCATGGCGGCATCGCGTCGGGAATCGAACGTACATTGATGGTGCTGGTGCCGACCGAAAATATTCGCGACGTCATGGCGTTTCCCAAGACTGCGTCGGCGCAAGACCTGATGATCGACGCGCCGGGCGAGGTGGATGCGGAGCAATTGGAAGAGTTACATCTGAAGATCGCAGAACATAAACCGCATGAGCCGTTTAATGAGGAAATCTTTCGCCGACTCGTTGATGAAGCATTGGCAGATTTACCTTTGATAGTATTGGATCAGAACTCGAGCCATGAGGAAAAAGAGATTGCGGTTTTAGAGCGCCTGCTCGAGAAGGTTACGCGACACTGTGGAATCCTTGAGGGCTTCGAGTTCGAGAATTTGACGGACCATCCACGGAAGATACAAGTCGTACAACAAATAGTTGGGATAGTCGATTTCGATTCTGTCCACGTGCATCCATATTCGGTCTTCTTTAAGAAACAACCGATAATCAAAGAGTATTTGGATAAAGCTTTGGGCAAATAATAACGTTGCGTCCGAAACAGATTAAGAGTTAGTTCAACCAGTCCGCGCAGCGGACGACCGACAATAGCCCAGCGATTCATCGCTGGGAAGAAAAAGCAGATGCTGACGAAAGTCCGTGAAACGGACGACTGAGAGTTCGATCTCTCTTCAACCGTCCGTTTCACGGACTATGTTTCTTTTTTCTCACCATTCCCCAGCAGTAAACTGCTGGGCTATTACCAACCGTCCGCTGCGCGGACTGGATAACCCGCACTTCATCGGAGCAGGGTAAGCGAGCGATAAGCAATTCTTCTAAATGATCGTCATAACTCAAATCCATGTCGCCGAAATCATCGCCCATGCCCGCGAAGCTTCTCCACACGAATGCTGCGGATTGATCGGTGGTACAGAGGACGGCACGGCGCGAACTGTCTATCGCGCTCGAAACGTTGCCGCCGACCCCGTGGTCACTTACGAGGCCGCGCCCGAGGATCTTTTTTTGGCGCAGCGCGCGATGCGTGAGCGCGGTGAGCAACTAATCGCGATCTATCACTCTCATCCACGCGCGACCGATCCTCAACCTTCTCAGACCGACGTGCGCCTTGCCTACTACCCATCAGCGGTTTACTTTATTGTCGGACTTGGGAGCGAAGAGCCTTGCGTGCGCGCATTTCGCATCAGTGAACCCGAAGGTTGGGAATCGAGCGAATACAGAGTTACTGACGATCTCGACCAATGAAACCGCGGGACTAAGGCTCTCGTAGAACTCTTATCATGGAGCCGAAGCGCACCAAATACGATACGAATCCACTCGATGAAGGCGTCGCGGAGCGCGCGCGCGCATCGTTCGAACGGAAGCGTACGGGTGGTCCGACCGAAGACATCGCCGCTCAAACGCATCCCATCGCGCGCAGCACTCCTGAGACATCGCGTGCGCAGATTGGCGACGAAGCGCCCACTCGTCGCATCGATGACAAAGTTACTTCGTATCCGTCCATCTTTGTTCCACCGGCTCCGCGGCCGTCTGTCACGTACGAGGCACCGCGCGTGCAGTCATCGGACATTTATCAGCCGCCACCGGTTGCGCCGATGAACGTTTACCAGCCGCCGCCCATCCCGGTCACTTACAAGCCGGGATCAAACAAAGTTGCGGGTCTGGGGATTTCGGAACGGTGGGCACTCATCCTGCCGTACCTGCCTTTCTGGCTCGCAATTGTGGCTGCGGTCGCGGAACTCCTGCTGGTGCCCCGAACTGAATCAAAGGTTCGGTTTCATGCGGCCCAGGGAATGGCGCTGCAAGTCGTCATTACCGCGATCACCATGTTGCTGACATTCGCCGGTTTTGCTTCCGGCCGCTGGACCGGCAGTGGTCTGTTTCAATTGGCCACCAGCATTTTCCTGGTCATCGGAATCATCCGCGTTTGGAAAGGAAAGCCTTTCCATGTGGCGCCGCTGGACGAGGCAAGGAAGTGGCTGGATGAAAAGATTAAGCCTCGCAAGTGATCCCCCTGGCGGGGACTCGGCTGAACCAAATCCGTCTCTCCTGAACGAAATCGGGGCAATCTTTGCAACCTGGCTGCAAGACCGTGACACTTGAGTTCGCGGGTCAGCCGCTTTCGAGCCGTAATCCGGGGGAACGGCGGTGCTTTGATAACGGAGATGTAGCGTGGCATCGATTTTGTTAGGTCAGCCGCTGGCAACCTCTTTGTTTGGCCTTCATCGAAAGAGACGGACAGTTGCCTCTCAATCGCAAAAAAATTCCAGGGGAGTAACAAAATGAACGGATTCAGCTATCGAAGGGCGACTGGGTGGCTCGCTTTACAGATCGCCATAGCGCTTGTCTTGATGCCGCTTGCGTCTTTTGCGCAAACCCAAATCAGTTATCACCCGAACAAGTACAAACCTGCGGACGACGTTAGACTGGGCCGCCAGGCGGCAGCCGAAGCCGAACAACAATTTCCTCTGCTGCGTGACTCAGAGGTTGACGCGTACGTCGAACGCGTGGGCCAGCGGCTGGTCGCGGCGATTCCTCCTGAGTTTCAGCATCCAGAATTTCACTATTATTTCAAGGTCCTCAATGCAAGCGATATAAATGCTTTTGCTTTGCCCGGCGGGCCGATGTACGTGAATCGCGGGATGATTCAAGCCGCACGCACCGAAGGTGAGATGGCTGGTGTGATGGCGCACGAGATGAGCCATGTGGCGCTGCGTCATGGCACTGCGCAGGCAACTAAGGCGCAAAAGTATGCAGTAGGCGCAGGCGTCGCCGGCATTCTGGGAACTATCTTCGGAGGACCGGGATTGGGTCAGGCCGCCCAGGCATCGGTAGCTGTTCCATTCTTGAGATTCAGCCGTGAATATGAAACCGAGGCTGATCTGCTTGGCGCGCGCATCATGGCGAACGCGGGGTATGACCCCCACGATCTCGCCAATATGTTTCGCACGATCGAGGCGCAAGGCGGCGGTGGTGGCGGTTTTCTAAGTGATCACCCAAGCCCGAAGGACCGCTACGCGCGCATCAATCAGGAGGCGCAATACCTGCGCGTGAACACCGCCATGCGAACGGACGATCGCGAGTTCCGCGGTATTAAGGAACGATTAAACGGTTATCCGCGCGCGCAGACAATGGCTGAGATTCAACGCAGCGGTCGACGCTATCCGAACCAGGGCAACAACTATCCGAACCAGGGCAACAATTATCCGAACCAGGGCAACAATTATCCGAACGGTGATCGGACCGGATATCCGAACACGACGCCGGGCGGCCGCGTGGAATATCCATCGTCGCGATTCCGCACCTACAACGAAGGATCGTTTACGGTGAGCGTGCCCGACAATTGGCGCGAGCTGAATGAAAATGGAATTTGGTTCGCGCCCAATGGAGCGTATGGCTCGGCGAATGGGCAAGCGGTTTTCACTCATGCGGTGAACTTTGGCACGGCGCAGACGAGTTATCGAAGCTTGCAGCAGGCAACGAACGACTTCATCAATTCGTTGCAGCGAGCGAGCAACAACCTGCGATCAAATACCGGCTATCAGCGCAATGATATCGATGGGCGAAATGGTTTGCTGCTGACGCTCAACAATCTCAATGAAGCGACCGGCGAACGCGAAACTGTTAGCGTAGCCACGACGCTCTTACGCAACGGGCAATTGTTCTACATGATTGGCGTCAGCCCCAGTAATGAATACAACACTTATCAGAACACTTTTTCCCAGATTCTGCGGTCGCTGCGGCTGAATGATTGATATTGAGTGTGACGGAATCGGCTGCTTCAGATTACAACGTCTGCTTGGCTCGTATGGCTCAGCCACTCTGATGCGCGGCAAGTCTTTGACTTGATGGTAGTCGGCCCACAGGATTTGGCGCTCTCTGACCACATCACCAGGTCAGAGACCGAAAGCGGAAAGTGGCCCCGTCGACAAGTCAGAGACTTGCCGCGCATCAAAATGGCCAAGCCATGGCACTGTACACAGCCTTCGTTCTGAATGACGATGGCGAGGAACGGTCGCTGAGCTTAGAGCCACAAATCAGGACTGTCGGTTGGTCTCCTTGACACTGCCGTTCGGCGTCCCTATAGTCCTTAACTTCGCGTTGGCGACCGTTCGCCACCGATAAAGTTAAGGATTTACGGAGATTTTGAATGCCTAATCATAAGTCAGCAGAAAAACGGGTGCGGCAGAGCGAGCGCCGTCGCCTCATCAATCGTTCGAGTCGCACGAAGTTGCGCACCTCTATTAAGAATCTGCGTAGCGCCCTAAAAGGCAGCGACGCCAAACAGGTTGGCGCACTGCTACCGAAGACAGTTTCTGAAATCGACAAGGCTGTGCAAAAAGGCGTCCTGCATCGCAACGCGGCAGCGCGCCAGAAGTCGCGTCTGACGGTGAGCGCGAATCGAGCAGCAGCGAAGTAGAAGTCAGTACTACCTGCGATAGCGGGTGGGTTCATTTCTTTAATAGTTGAGGCGGATCGATCATTCGGTCCGCCTTTTTGTCTGTCAGAAGCCCGACCGCAAGGGAGGGCATGTATCGTCATCTGGCCCTCGGGCTTCTGACACAATCCTCCAGGTGTTAAGCTACGCGCGAAAAATTCGATTGAAGGAGTCTCCTATGCGTTCTGTCTTCCTGCTTTGCCTGTTACTCGCCGGTGGCTGCACCGCGCTGGGACAAAATCAAACTCGGCCGCAACGAAATTATCCGGCGTCCGTCGAAGGCGATTACGTCATTCAAAACTTTCACTTTCGCAGCGGCGAGAGTCTGCCCGAATTGAAAATGCATTACCTCACGATCGGCACGCTGACGCGCGATGCTTCAGGGGTGGCGAACAATGCCGTGTTGATTGGACATGGAACCGGAGGCGCGGGCACCAGTTTGCTGAATCAAACTTTCGCGAATGTCTTGTTTGGACCAGGCCAACTGCTGGACGCGACGAAGTACTTCATAATTCTGCCGGACGGAGTCGGTCACGGAAATTCGAGTAAGCCAAGCGACGGATTGCACGCGAAGTTTCCGCATTACACCTACGACGATATGGTGGCCGCGCTTTATGAAGTGCTGACAAAGAAGCTGGGCGTCAATCACTTGCGGCTGGTGATGGGCACGTCGATGGGCGGCATGCAGACGTGGGTTTGGGGAGAGACCTATCCGGATTTCATGGACGCGTTGATGCCTCTGGCGAGTAATCCGGTCGAGATTGCCGGGCGCAATCGCATGTGGCGGTTCATGGCGATTGATGCGATCAAGAACGATCCGGAATGGATGGGCGGCGAATACAAAACCCAGCCGATGCGCAGCCTGACTACGGCTGAAGATCTCCTGATCCTGGCCGGCAGTGCGCCGTTGAATTGGCAGGCCGTGGCGCCGACGCGCGAGACGGCGGAAAAATTCTATCTGGATCGTTTCAAGCCGGCGGTTGCGCGGCTCGACGCCAACGATCTGATTTATCAACTGGATTCATCACGTGAATATAATCCGTCGCCGAAACTCGAAACGATCAAAGCGCCGCTCGTCGCCGTTAACTCAGCCGACGACTTCATCAATCCACCTGAACTCGGAATGATTGAGAAGGAAATCAAACGAGTGAAACGCGGCCGCTTTATCATGATTCCGATCAACAGCGAGACGCGTGGCCACGGCACCCACACAATCGCGAAGATCTGGCAGGGATATTTGAGGGAGTTGCTGGACGAGTCGAAAAGATGAAACGTTGACAACGTGGTTCTCGCTATGAGAACATACCGTCTCGGTTGATAGCAACACCTGAGCTGCCAGACAAAGAGAGCGGCAGGGTAATTACTTTACACACAACGAACGAAAGGAAAGAGCATGGCACGCGCAAGGACCGATTTAGTTGTGAGAGGATGGTGCCAAAATGCATGTGATCAGCTTCAAGCGGATTCGAGAATTCTTTTCATCTCACCGCGACTCAGAAAGTTCGTTGACCGCTTGGTACAAAACAACGAAAAGGACGAGTTGGCAGAGCCTTTCTGAATTGAAGTCGATTTATCCGTCTGCCGATCTAGTGGGTCGATATGTGGTGTTCAATATTGGTGGTAATAAGTACCGGTTAATCACCCGAATAGTTTATCGCAGCCAAACGCTCTTCGTCGTCGCCGTCATGACGCACGAAGAATACGACTTAGGAAAATGGAAAGAGTGAAAAGAACAGTCCGCCGAATTGATCCGACAAGATACCGGAGGCTTCTGTCTCGAACGATGCCCGTCATCATAGAGACCGAAGCAGAGAATGAGCGCATGCTGAAAGTTATTGAGAAATTAATGGACAAGGGTGAAGACCTATCACCTGAAGAAGAGAAGCTTCTAAAACTTCTTACCAGATTAGTGGAAGATTTCGAGGAACGTTTCTACCATCCAGGGGACGCCTCTCCTCTGGAAGTACTACAACACTTAATGGAATCCCGTGAAATAAAGCAAACGCACTTGTGGGAAGTATTTGGTTCAAAGGGAATTGCTTCGGAAGTACTGAACGGCAAACGTGGAATCAGTAAGACTCATGCAAGAGCGCTCGCCGATTACTTTCACGTTCCAGCCGATCTCTTTATCTAGCTGTTTCCAATCACAGCTCATCAAACATCACTTCATCGACATAGCACCAACCCCAGTCCTCACCAAACTGGAATGACTTAATGATCGGATGCTTCGTTGCGTGAAAGTGTTTGGTCGCATGTTTGTTCTTTGAAGAGTCGCAGCAGCCGACCTTGCCACACGTCATGCAGAGTCGTAGATGGAGCCATGTGTCGCCAATCTTCAGGCAATCTTCACAGCCTTTGGCGCTGGGTGTCACGTCATTGATTTGATCGAGATGTGTGCAGTTCATAATTGATGTCTTCAAGCCCTCCCTTACGGTCGGGCTACTCTCCGGTCAATCGCAAGTTAACAGCTTGCGCTACATGATTGCCTTAATCCAGCCGCCGTCGACTGGAGTTGACGTTCCGGTGATGTAGCTGGCGCGTTCGGAAACCAGGAATGCGGCGAGCGCGGCAAACTCGCGCGGCTCACCGATTCTGCGCATCGGAATTTCCTGCTCCCAGCGCGCTACAAATTCTGCGGGCGTGATTCCCTGCTTCTCAGCCATCATGCGCGACAACTCTTCCACTCGTTCAGTGCGCGTGTAACCGGGCATGATGTTATTGACCGTGACGCCAAACTGCGCGACTTCATTCGCGAGCGTGCGCGCGAACCCAGTGACGGCGGCCCGCAAACTATTAGAAAGGATCAAATTATCAACCGGTTGTTTCACCGCGATTGAAGTGATGTTGAGAATCCTTCCCCAGCGGCGTTCTTTCATGCCTGGCAGGACCTGACGCGCTAATTCGACAGCGCTGTATAACAGCAGACGCGTCGCCGCTTCCCAATGCTCGAGATTGAAACTCTCGAATTGTCCGGCGGGTGGTCCACCGGCGTTCGTCACCAGAATGTCGATGCGACCGAACTTTTGATTGCCTGTGTCGACGAGACGTGCGACATCCTCCGGATTGGAAACGTCGGCGGCGGCTCCAAAGACGCTGGCTCCAGTTGCTTCCTTGATCTCGTTGGCGACGCGTTCGATCGTTTCCTGTTTGCGCGAGCAGATGATCAGCGAGGCGCCTTCGGCCGCAAGTTCTTCCGCAACGGCGCGGCCCAGTCCGCGACTGGCGGCGGTGACGAGAGCGACTTTGTTTTTGAGACCGAGGTCCATTTATTGATTCATTTGCTCATTGACTCATTGGATCAATGAACCAATGAGTCAGTGAATCAATCGCTGCGCTACTTCTGTCGCAAATAATCATCCGTCTTGTCCAACCAATCCTGCCGCGGCGGACTGAAGATGTCGACGTCCAGAGTATCTTCCAGGGCTAGCGCCTTGTGCTGAACACCGGACGGAATATGGAGCACTTCGCCGGCGAGCACGTCTATGACCTGTGCTTCATCCGCGCCAATCCAAAATCGCAAGCCGCCTTCCAGGATGTAAGTGATCTGTTCGTTCTCATGCGAGTGTCGTGGAACCACACATCCTTTCTTGAGATAAACGTGCGCCAGCATCATGCGATCGCCGGTGATCAGTTTGCGTGACAGCAAATCCGACAGAGGCTCTGCGGGCATGTCGGTCCACCGGTATTGCGTTACGGTTCCTGGCTCCATCAATTTGTCTCCCCCATCCAAAAATGTAGCGTACGTGTCAAAGCAAGGGCTACTAACCCGGGCTTGCCCTCTCTCACGGTCGGGCTTCTGACACGGCCTCACAAATTAACCTATGCTCTCCAGCAAGTAAAATTCGGAACCAGCGGCCGTCTTCGAACGTGAGACAGAGGTTGGACTCTGAACTCTTCGCGCGGGGATGTTATCATTTACCGCAAACGCGAGGTTTAGTAACCAAATCAGGGGCTAAGCCGTCTAACAAGTCAGAAACTGCCGGGCAAATCTTCCCTGGTTTGGGCTTCGAGGAAAAATTGATGTTAGAGAAAATCGCTCCATTCATTATTCTGCTGGCATCTGCGGCAATCGCAGTTGCGCAGACTGCGACTTCGCAAACCGCAACCGCGCAACAGTCCCCGGATCCGCAGCAACAGCAGGAAGAAAAAGCGAAGCTGGAAAAGAAAGCCGTGGCCTTGCTCGAGCAGGTCGTGACCGACTCGCAAGTACTAAAGCTGCCTGAAAACAAAATCCGCGTGAACATTGCCGCTGGTGATTTGATGTGGGACAAGAATCCGGCGCGCGCCCGTAGTCTGTTGACTGACGCCGGCGCGATGTTGGGCCAGGTGATGGTGGAAGTCGATCGCACCGATCGTGACGACATGATGATGGTGAACCAACTGCGTCAGGATCTGGTGTTGACTGCGGGCCGGCACGATGCCGAACTTGGTTATCAGTTATTGCATTCAACGCAACAACCACCACAGACCCAGACGACCGCTGCTGGTCCGGGACGCGGAAACCGGCAATTCATATTCGATCAGGGAAGTAATCTTGAGCAGGCCCTGCTGACAACAGTGGCCACCACAGATCCAAAGTTTGCGTATCAGAAAGCCGTCGAATCGCTCGACAAAGGAGACTTTCCAACTTCGCTTAGTCGTATTCTCACGCAACTGCAAACCAAGGATGAGGAGTTGTTCAAGAAGCTTTCGGACAAAACTCTGAACCGCCTTGCATCTGACAGTCTACTGGCCAGCCGGGAAGCGACCAGCGTCGCGACGAACCTCTTGTCGCCCGGTCCAATGCCGGCAAGCACGACCACTACTCAACAAACGTCGACTGCCGCAAGTAATACGAACTCACGCGCACCGATCCTGAGCGAATCCGCGTACCACGACTTGATGGACAGCGCGATCACCGCTGCTCTGTCGGTTACTTCGATGGGACCAACCAATAACATTCAGCGCGGCGGCGGCGGCGCGGCGCGAGTGATGCGTGGGCCACAGCAGCAGCAACAGAATCCGCCTGACGATGCGACGGTGCGACAGAACAATGCGCGATCGCTCCTCTTTTCATTACAGGGGATGCTGCCGCAAATCGATCAATACATGCCGGACCGCGCGCAGGCCGTGCGTCAGAAGCTGACCGAACTCGGCGTCAATACCAATACGACGCAGACATTCGGAAACCAGATGCGCACCGCGATGCAACAGGGCTCGAGCGACAGTCTGGTGACCGCGGCCAGCACCGCGCCGCCGCAGATTCAATCGCGCCTTTACCAACAGGCTGCGCAAAAGGCAATCGATGAAGGCAACACGGACAAGGCGCTCGACATTGCGTCTAGCCATCTTGACGACGCCGGCAAGACGGCAATTATGCAGGCCGTGGACTTTAAGAAATTAACGATGACTGCCAGCCCGGAAAAGATGAACGAGATCAAACAGAAACTGGCGGCCCTGCCATCAGATTCCGAGCGCGTGAAGTACCTGATCGATCTCGCCACCGCTACGCAGAAGGACAATCAAAAGCTGGCGTTGAGGTTCATGGACGACGCCCGTAGCCTGATTGCCAGGCGGGCGCTGAACTACAACGATTTTCAGGATCAGCTCAAAGTAGCCGATGCTTATGCGACGCTTGATGCGAAAAAGAGTTTTGAAATCATGGACGCAGGCATCGCGCAGTTAAATGAGCTGCTTCAGGCCGCCACGATCCTGAATGGATTTGAGGTTGATATTTTCAAAGAAGGCGAATTGTCACTCAAGGCCAACGACGATCTGGTCGGAATGGTCTCGCGTTACGGGGCCCAGCTGTCCGCCCTGGCTAAAGTCGATTTCGACGGTGCACGTTCGAGCGCTGAGAAGTTTCAAATGCCTGAACCGCGGATGAATGCGCGGCTGATGATCGTGCAAAGCATTTTGGGAACTCAGCCGGTCGCCAACGTCAACAACCGCCGCGGCCTTAATAATTTTCAGTTTGTGATGAGATAAACAGTCGGCCACGACAGCAAGCCAAGCCACAAAAAGGCACAAAAGGCACAAAAGAGATTTGCAGTTTCTTTTGTGCTTTTTGTGCCTTTTCGTAGCTGGATAGTCATTGAATCCGCGTTCATCCGCGGCGACTCTTCGCTGACGTTTTTGGCACTCGCAGTTTC
>Ga0193729_1000789_pt1 | contig 16414 bp, 13 predicted proteins | sample U1c2metaG_FD_143036 | JGI IMG/M metagenome (GOLD analysis project Ga0193729, IMG submission 143036) | Soil microbial communities from a riparian zone of the East river system, Colorado, United States - U1c2 | ecosystem: Environmental > Terrestrial > Soil > Riparian zone | place: USA: East River...
CTGCGGCGTGATCTGCTAATTTTTCGAAATCGATATAGCCATAACTTCGATGATGAAGATTCGGGTCGTCGATGATGAAACTTGCGCGCGGTTCCGGAGCCGGCCAGCCATCCGCACCCAGGAGTCTGCGCAAAAAATGCAATAACGGAACCGTAGCGAACCAGCATCGCTCTCGAAAGTGGTTATGGAAAAAATCTTTTTCCGTAAACACCGGTATATCTATGCCAACGCGATGATGTTCCTGATTGCCTTGCTGTTCGACGGCCCAGATAGTCTCCTCTCCCACCCTGGCCAACGATTCGAAGACGAGGCAAATGTAATGGCCGATTGTGCTGCGACAGGAATTGGCTGCGAAAGAATAACTTCGTAGCAGCTGACATTGCGTAAGGAGGCATCGCGGGCGGCCTCCGCGGCCCCTGTTAATGCGATCAGTCCTCGAAGACCTTGATATTCACCCGGCGTGTGCGGTTCGAACGAAACCTCAAGCCGAGAACTCAACATATCAAAAAGTCTTCGGCGAAGTTCGTATTCTGTCGCCGGTGCTACGGCGACTCTGATTTTAGGTTGAGATAGCACGATTAGGTTTTTCCGAGAGGGCGCAGTTTTTTGGAAAATTCTCGCAGCGAAATATTCATCTTTAACGGAATACCAACACGCGCAATAGGGACCGCGGGATTACCCTGAACCACCGTCATCGCGGGAACGGATTTTGTCACTACGCTGCCGGCAGTGACGACCGATCCTCTTCCAATTGTAACATTCGGCATAATAATCGCGCCCGGACCGATTGAGGCATCTTCCTCAATGACCACGCCGTGCAGTTCGCGAAAATGCGCGATAATCACCGCTCGAATCCCGATCGCAGCTCCGGCTTTTATGGTTACGTAATCAGGATGCGACGTTTCTATGATTGCGTCGTATCCGATCCACACCCCTTCTTCAATGTGCACGCCGCGCCAGCGATGCAGTCTGACGCGAAGGCCCGTAGCTCCAGGCGCAGTACGAGCAATATTTTGCAGCACCCGGTTCTTGAGTCCCGAAATGAACCCCTCTTTGCTCATACTGTCCGCAACCTCGATTTGTCGCACCGTATGCGAAACGCCGCCGTCATTGGTTGTCAATTCGTGAAAACATTTCGTTTCTTAGAAAAGCTCTCAATCAGGTCCCGACATTTTTAGAGTCCGCACTGGCGCCCTGCTGGTCAACTTCCCGACGAACCGTCTCATCGCGGCGCAGGAGGTCATCGCCCAGCCCTTTATCAACAGGGAAATTGCACTTGCATATAGGCGCGCGCGCAGGCATTTCTTGATCCAGAAGAAAGTTGGTCCGCCGAGAAAGGCATATCTTTCAAATCGAAAACGCGGACCCCCTGGATATCCGCCAGCCCTCTCCTTCTTAATTAGCGTCAGCATGGCGGGGACAAACGAAGGTACCTGGTGCACGGTATTTCCCTGGTGAACGCGATAACACGTTGTTGTGGGCGACAAGATTTGAACGCAACGCCCCGAAACTCCCAGCTTCATCATCATATCCAAATCATCCAGGTGAAACAGTCCCTCGGTCCATCCGCCTACTTCGTGAAATGTTGTCCTGTTTACCACCATAGCGCTGGCACTGGCGCGGTACATTCGATCTTTTTGGATGAGATTCTCATATTCGACGAAAGTGACTTCTTCGGAGGGTGCTCCGGTCTCAGGGCGTTGAGTACCCTGAAAGAAAAAGAGACGGCTAAGTAGGATTGGCGCTTGACTGGCTGATATCAGGGCCTTGTAGGTGCTCAGCGCCCAAGGCGACAATAAATCGTCCCCATCCAAAAAAACGAGATAATCTCCCACGGCTACGGAGGCGCCGAGGTTGCGCACCGCATTTGCACCGATATTCTTTGGCGCACAAATTAGGCGTAATGAATTTCCAAATGCTTTCAGAATGTCAACCGAATCGTCCGACGAAGCGTCATCTACCACAATTACCTCGCGCGTCTTGCATACCTGCGCGAGAGCCGAATTCACTGCATCCTGAATGAAAATCGCCTGATTGTGGCAGGTGATAATCACGCTGAACTGTGGCGGGATCACCGCGCCTCCGCTTACGATTGTCACCAGGCGGACGCCGAATCTTCGAAAAAATATTTGTCTGTCATTGCACAGTAATTGTATTCAAATTATTAGCCTGTAGCATTTCTACGTGGGTGGTCTTAACTAGTGGTGACAGAATCGGGTGAGCGTTGCAATCCGCTAATTTCCTTTCGAATGCACATCTCGCGCATTCGTTTCTGTCTGCGGCCTGGGCACGAGCGATGCTTCGAAAGAATATTTAAGTCGGCCATCAGCCAAATGTGCGTATGCGACGCGAGCGCGGTCTTTGCCTTCACCCTCTGTTCATAATGAATTAGATTATACCGTCAAAGGGACAGTACTTTCAGGTAGGCGAATTATGCGCGGTATTCGGTAAGTTGTTATCTATTTATAAGCCTCCGGCTAGCCGGCGTGCGGGTAAAGCAAGTTCCCCGCCAGGCGCAACACACTGGGCGGACAACGAGAAAATACCCTTTTGCCTAGCTTCATAATCATCGATGAGTCTTGTTCGGTACTGAGCGGTCGGGGCGGATATCGAACGTAAGTCATCAACTGCCGTTTCGTTCCCCATCTGTCTTTGAATGTCACCAACCCTGTGTTGGTGCATTCTGACCGACCGAAATCGAGCTCCACGAATCCATGCTCTTTCGAATGGCGTATCAAATGCCAGAAAAGAAACTGCATTCCACCCAGATTATGCGAATGAGCGTCAGAGCAGCCGTACTTGTAAACCATCTTCTGTTTATGACTCAGGGTGAGAAGTGACGCGATCGCGGATCCGTCTTTCCTGGCGATCCAAATCTGCGCCGCGGCACCCAGGCACGCGAGTACATTACGAAACCATTTTAAAGGATGCGGTGGCAGCTGCTGTCTCTGCCTGGTAATTACGTGAAGCTTGTAAAACTCAGCCAGCAGGGCGTCTGACGTTCCAACTTCCAAGGTCAAATTCTCGCGTTCCGCTCGCTGGATTTTCCGTCGAATCGAATCGCCGTGAAGCTTTTTATAGAGTTCATCCAACGTCGGGCGCAAATCCAGGAAATGGATGAAAAAAGACTCTGGGCCTTCTGTTGCTCCGCTGAATGACAAGGTTAGTGGCCGAATATCGATGTACTTGATTTTTCCTTCTTGCAATTCCTGCAGTGCTGGAGTCAAGAACTCATTCAGTTGATCAACGCCGTCGACCAGCGGTTCGCAATGATCGGAAAATGGCAGTGAGACCAGGCGACGTCCCGTCAGCCAACTTTTTACGCGGCAAAACACCACGGCACTGCTCAGTGGAGCGCCCGGTGGAGTACTCGTGTACGCCAGCGGTTCGTACTCATATGTCTGTTGCAAAGCCCTCAGCCACTCCACGGAGTGAAAGACGCTTGTATTGGAATGATTCTTGAGCATCTGTGGCCAACGAGGGTCGGCCAGCGGGCTCAGGACATGGATTTCGATGGAAGCTCCTTTGGATTCATGCACGGAAGCAAAAGAGTCAGAAATCACCGTTGTGTTCACTATTTTACGGCTCTTGATACAGTCTGTCGCATGAATTACGACCATTAACTAAAGTCAATGCGAGGTTAGTCATGTGCAGATGAAGCACGCGCGGTTGGAAAAGTCATCAGAACGACCGCTTGCCTACCTCCAAATACTCTCTCTGCCTGTAAGGCGCGCCAGTTGTTGCTTGCGAAGATATTTGATCGTTTCAGGCTCATCAACCTGTGGTATCCGTTGCGTATATCCTGAAAGGAATCCATACAGCAGTGCGGCCGATCCTACGATGTAAGGCTTGAAACGCAGCCGGCGAAGGCACTTCAATAACATGAAAGCGGGATGATAGCCGCAGACGTAGTTGGCTCGCCCGTTCTTTACCAAATTGGCCCACGTGCCGTCAGCGGCCCCGGTGTAACGGTGATGCAGCAGGTGTAACTCCGGGAAACTCCTGGTTGTCCATCCCAGCATGCTGGCTTTCACTTCATCCATGGTGTCCCAGCCGGGAGCCGGCCAAAACCCTCCGATAGCATCCCAGCATTCCCGTTTATAAATTTTTGTAGCACCACGAACGTGAAAGGCAGGGTTAGCTTCGAACGATTTTTTCCCGCTCTCGATGTAGCACATAACGCCGCCACCGACGCCTAGCCGAGGTTCGTTCGCAAAGTGATTGAAACACTTTTCGAAATAATCAGGCTCGAAGGACAAATCCCCATCCAATTTAACGATGTAATCCCAAGCCGTGCTGGTCACCTGGCGATACCCATCATTGAACGCGTCTACGACACCACCTCCAGCCTTTCGAAAGCCCCGGTTCGTGCGGTGAACGGCGCGGATCCACGGATAGCGCGCAGAATATTCGTCGATGATTTCCCCGGTCCGGTCGGTAGAGCCGTCGTTGACAATCAACCATTCGACCGGGCGAATGGTTTGCGCCACGACGCTTTCGATGGTTTTTTGCAGGTGGGTTTCTTCATCGCGCGCGGGAGTAATGATTACGTATTTGATGGTCGACAGATTCATAGAATGATGGAAAGGTTAAAAAGGGTTATGCAGAGCCGTTTTTCCGCCAGGGAACAGTTCACCTTGACATGTTGTACCGGCGCTTTTGGCGTGTTCCATGCGACAGATAACATCCTCATATATTTATGCTTGCGGCAACGCCGGTCTCGCAGGCTGTCTTTTCCGTCCCAGCATGCTCTGTGCAAAAGTGTTGGCGAGGACTTTTTCTTTGAATTGGAATGCCCAGGGCAACCAGCGATAAGCCCCAGCTAATTTGAGTCGGAACTCGAGCGGCCAGTCGGTTGGATCTACTCGCACGCGGCCAGTGACGAACTCATTCGGCTCGCTAAACGCAAAGTAGGGAAGTGTCGAAAAAACCCTTCGATACCCCGCCTCATGGCATGTTTCGATCAATTTTTGATTAAACCCGCCGTACGGAAAACTAAACAGCACGATACTGCGATGGAGTTGTTCTTCGAGTTTCGCCCGGGACAACGAAATTTCTTTCTTGGCTTCCTCGAAGTCTATCGAGGGGAGCAACGGGTGGGTCATCGTATGACACCCGATGGTTATCAGATTTTCCGGCAAAGCACGAATTAGTTCCAGCGACATTACCTCTTGTCCATGACCCGCCGGCCCAAAAGTCTTTCCGATGACATCTGTAATCACAAACATGGTCGCGGGAATTCCGCGTTTTACCAGTTCTGGTAGCGCACATTCGTAAAAGTTCTTAAATCCATCGTCAAAAGTCACCCCGACATGGCGTGTCCCGGGCTGTAACTTTGCGGTTTCATTCGTGGCAATTGGTTTCGCGTAGCTAAGCAGTTGATCCATTTGCTTTGCGAAGCGGATTCGTTCCGCTGCATCGACGGAATGATAGTAAATAACAACGCATGAACCACGAGCGCCCTGGCCCGCTAGGCGATTCACAAATTCGCCAATGCCCGAGACTGCGTACACTCCCAGGCTGATTCCGAATTTCACGATACGCATAAACGAAATGTGCTTTGGACGTTCCATGAATTCCGTTGGCCGTGTCGTCTGATTCGTACCGCAAACAATTATTCAGCCGCTTCCGCTGGCGCGCAACTCACCTTCAGTGTTTAAAGGTGCTCAAGAATGGAATCGAAGGAGCTCAATTCTCCAAGAGCACTGATATCCAGTTCGGTGCCAAACCCTTCTTCCACTAGCGCAATCAGCGTTACGCTCGCAAGGGAATCCCATTCAGCGGTGTTCGTGGCATTGCGTTTGCAAGATCCCGCTAGTAAGCGCTGAAAATACCGTAGAAAAGCACCTCATCAGCCTACTTCGCGCATCGTCCATTCGGGTTCTCCGTGGTTTTTACTGATTCATCCCGAGCCTACTGCTCATCGCAGCTCACGGCCACAGCGTGGCGTCGCCATCAAAAGGGCATGCATACCATGCATTCTCGTTCGCGAGCTTCTGATGAAGCACCGGATCCCGCGCCTTGTACAAGTACGGACAAGCCGGATAATCCCGTGAATAAGGCTTCCACTGCAGAAACTTTTGCCTGATTTCCTTGGGGAAGCCCATTACTTCAAGAACGTGACTCCCAGCATCTTTCGCAGATTTAAGAATTGCCGCCAGCAAGCAGTCCATGAATTGCGGATCACTCTCATCAATCATAAGGTCCGCAATGACGGAACGCCTAAGCCCATTGCTTGCTGGTTCGTCGTGACGCACAACCCCGTATCCGGCTAAGCGACCAGCTATATAACAACCCAGTACCCTGGTTACTCTCCTGCTGCCCGGTGGATCAAAGTGCCAGCGCATTATGGATGAAGTGCGCTTGGCCCGCAGCCGCGAGACTTCATGCGATTTTCCGGACCAAAACTGTTCAAAATCCTCACCTAAGTGGTTCACGCTCGTTTCAGTGATGGTGTAACGCCCGGCCTTTGTTCCTCGCGGGCGCCGGCGAAGCCCCATATCAGCCTGCACAGCAACCGATGCCAAAGCGCTTCCGATTCTTTTCAGAGATGAGTTTATTCCCAATCTCTTGAACACGGATTTGGTGAAAGCACTTGAATCAAGGATCCAGAACAAAACTTGTCCGTAATCCTTTTGCGGAAGCTCCACGGCCTTGAATGCTTTCATTATTTTCCCGGCGGAAACAGTTGCGGTAGTGTCCAGGAAAAGATCCACCTTCTGGCGAAAAAAAGATGTAACTAAAAGATGCGTGAACGCCCGATATTCAGGCTCCACCGCCAAACGGCACGTAGCGCCCGTCTTGAGGGTTTGTCCTTCGTATTCGTAAAGCATCGGAATGCTGCCCAGGAAACCCACGATGTCATCGCCCGCTGCCAGTACCCATCCGATTACGGTCTTTTCTCCACTACCAATCGCAGGATTGTCCTGCCACAAACGCTTCCAATTTTCAGGGGAATCCGGACCTAATCCCAACTTGCTGTTCAAAGCGCAAACTCGCTCGCAATCCGAGAACCGTGCCTCGCGCAAAACGACCTTTTTCGCGGTTTTCACCGCCGAACCAGGCGCCCTGTTTTCCTCTTCTTTAGACCGCACCTGTCGAACCCTCTTTAAAACCAGGTCGGCGATCTTTTTTTCGATGACGGACATCTTGTTTGATTCCTCTACTGTTGAAACGCTTGTGGCTGCATGCCGCTTTAGAGATAAACGAGCAACATCGCACACCGCTACTCGCACAGCGCCACAGGAAGGACTCGCTAAATTATGTGCACTTGCGCAAAGTGTGAGGGAGCCTTTAACGCTGTTATCGGCTTCCTAGCGCCACGTCTTGCCGCCCAAGAGCCCAGTTTAAGACCGCTTTCCATTTTGCGGTGGAAGCCTTAAGCGACTTCCTCTCCCAAACAATATTCCCGAGTGGCAGCATTAAGGTGAGAATCATTAGTCGCACGGCGGCTGTACAACCAATGGCCGCGCGGTACATCGATTTGTAAACCAGGCCGCGCGTCTTCCGGTAGTACTCCAGCATGGCTTGGTGCCTCATAATGATGGCCCATTGACTTACCTTCTGCTGTACGCTGCTTCGGCCGCCGTGATGAATTATCGCCGCCTGTCCAACGTAATAATTATTGTAATTGGCGTGTTTCAGCTTGTAGTTGAGATCTAAATCTTCCGCGTACATGAAGTAATCTTCGCTCAGCATCCCGACTTTTTCGAAGACCTCGCGTTTAAGCAACATGCATGCCCCAGGGATGACTTCGACTTTTATAACTTTTACGTTTTCTTGAAACAGCGGCTGAATGTCCCATAGCGGACAGTGCGGCCAGCGGAGTAACAAATATTCGGCATCCAGAACGCTGCTTAGGATCGTCGGGAATTTCTGGATCGATTGCAGTTGCACCGACCGGTCAGTATTCAATAATTTGCAGCCGACGATACCAGCGTCAGGGCGCAACCTGGACTGCTCCAGCATCACCTGAATCGCATCGTCAACAATCTCGGTATCGGGATTCAGGAACAGAACATACGTGCCGGTCGAACCCTTAAAGCCGAGATTGTTCGCCCCGGCGAACCCCAGGTTCACACCGCTCTTGATCAACACCATGTCCGGAAATTCCGCCTTGAGGCTATCAATGCCTCCCTCTGGCGAAGCGTTATCCACCACGATGACTTCAAACGAGATTCCCTGAATCTGTCGATACACGCTCGTCAGACAAGCTCGCAGGTACGCGAGCGAATTCCAATTTACGATGATAATCGACAGTTCCATAAAATTTAGACGGATTGTATTCTCGAAACTAAGCTCACAAAATCATCGAGAGCGCGAGCGGCTGCCGACCGGCAAACGCGTCACTGAGGCGCTTTGATCGCCCACCCTGGCAAGCCTCGGCGTTGCCAGAGGCCTCTTAAGCGGAATCGGATATCTTTCTGCGTGGCAAGAATCGGAGCAGTAGCGGCCGCGATAATGGCTAGCAGCGCGAACCACATAATCTTGGTATGGTCGAAATAACTGATGCCAAAAAACAAAACACAATTTATAAAAAGCGCGATAGCCAGGAACCACATAAACCGCTCCTGCTGTGGATCGTTTTCAACTATTTTGCGCGCCTTACCCAGTTTGTTGAATGAGCGAGCAACAATCATCACGAAGCAGATAAACGTCAGCAATCCGCCGCTCTCCGCTTCTTGCACGAACTGATTGCTGGTGTCCCACATGTCCCAGTCCCAGCTTCCAGCGGCGTTTGTACCGATAAGCCACCAATCGCTGAAGTGCCGCACACATAGGTCGATAAGCATGGCGCGGTGATAGCCGGAACTTCCGGCGATCAGGTCTGCCCGGGCGATCAAAAACCAAACCGGCGCTTTCATCACCAGGTGCAGCGCTATAAGCATCACCACAAAACCCCAACGGACGATGCGCATTTTGCTGCGAATTGACCAGGCAGCCCAACCAAGTATCGCGGCTATGAACGCCATCAACGGAGTGCTGGAAGCGCTCGTCAGCATCATTCCCATCGAACCGCAGAACCCAATCGCTCCCGCGACCTTGGCTTTTCCGGTGCTCCATAGCCACCAAAACAAAGGGACTAACGCTACGCCAAAGGCACCCGCCAGGATGGGGTGCGCGAATGCTGCCTGTGCCCGCACAGAACCTTCGCGAACAGTAGGCACAACAGACACCGCCCCAAGGTACCCAAAGATATTCTGGTTGCGGAATTTCTCGTTAATCATGGTTAGGGCGAAGATACATGTAAGCGCCGCGAATACCTTCACGACTCGCACGATGTCTTCTTCGTCTCGAATCAAAAATCTCAGGAAGAGATAGCCGCCAAGGCCGTCAAGTAAGTAGCTGACCTCATAGTTTACGGCCCCGCTGGCAGCATCATTAAGCAGGACGCCTGCAGCGCAACGAAAACATATCTACCCAGTCGAAGCCGCCTGAAAACAGCCCACCAGGAGATGCGAATTTTGCGATTACCAGGCGCACTAGGCCGGCCATGATCAGGATGCGTAACACATAAAAATGTAGACCGCCGACGTAAATCTGTTGCCCCAGCGAACCCAAAAAAATCACCATCAAGAACGGAATGGAGATATATCTGCGCGGTGCAATAAATATCAAGGCCAGCGCGATAATCATCGCTACCAGCACCAAAGGATGTAACAGCGTACTGGTGGCGCCGCCGCCAAAACCAAAATTAACTGGAGCTTCTGGTCCCAATGTCGATTCCTCTAAATCAGAGCCTAATTCGCAGAACGGCGATCTTAATAAGATTCTATTTCATGAGGCAGAAATCTTCACGGGCAGTTATTGCGATATTTCGGATAGGTACACGAGCTGAAAATATTGCGGCCTGAGTTGAGCATTACAGTGTTTTTGCCCGTAAACTTTACCGAACCAAGGGATCAAACGTTGGGTGCGGGACGAAACCATCGTGGAACCATCCCCACGAGCATTCGTCCTTCCCCTGGAGTGATGAAACGAGTGAGATACAACGCTGGCCATGCCGCCACTAAACAACCAACGCAACCGAGCCCGACGTGCGATATGGCCAACAGTCTTGAATTCGATGTTTGGAAGAGCGGGATATGTGCGGCAAGCGCACCGACAGTCAAGATCGCGGTAGTAGCGATGGCTAATTTACCGAAATCACGGGCCACTGTCTTGACACTGAACCCTTTGAAAGTCGCCGATATCGCATACCCCATAAAGATCATTCCAACCATATCAGCAACGGCCAGTCCCACCAGTACGCCTGTAAAGCCCAACCGCCTAGCAAACAATGCGACCGAGAAAATAACCGCAATGCGCAGAACTTGTCGAATATTATCGAGCAGCGCTTTGCCCGATACTCGATACAAGACGAGGCCAAGCAGAGACAAGGCTGCGAAGAATATAGCTGCCCCGGTCAAACATAGAGTTAATGGGTATAACGGGCTGCTCGTGCCTGTCCAGGCGTACAAAATCTGCGTTCCAAAAACCGCTGTAAACGATAGCGGAAACATCGTGATTGCCAACATTACCTTGATGGCCTTGGCGATCAAACGTCGCATTTCTTCTACTGAACCTGATGCGAATACCTTCGCCCCGCTGGACAGAATTGGAAGCATCATGGCGTCCGGAAACATGGCTGAGGAACCCTGTAGGCGTCCGACGATCGCGAACACTCCGGCCGTCTCTGCTCCGAATACACGCAACACTGCTATAGGAGCGATCGCGCCGTAGGCAATTTCTAGAAGGTTAACTATTTGGTAACTTCCCGCGTATCGAATCAGTTCCGGGATCACGCTTCGCGTAACGTATCTGGCTTGGAGGTGAATCTGAGGGACGATTCTCCGGGCGGCGAAGTAGCAGCAAGCGATCAACCCGAGCTCTGAAATACCCATGACCGTTGCCATCGCGAACAGACCAAATCCCATATAGAGCAAAATGACGATGGCCACTGCTTCGGCAAAAGTGAAAACAGTGGTGAATTTTCGTGGGAGATCGATGCGATGCGCCCCCATGACAATGGCCTCATATGAGGAACCAACATTGGCGGTCATCATAATTACCGCCAACATAGAAATCGCGCCAGCCGCGGACGTCAAAAATTGAGGGGGAACTCCAGCCATGTGCGCTAACTGGCGCGAGAAAATCGCTGTTGGAATAAGTCCGGCGAATGAAAACACCGCCATTGCAGCAGCGCCGGTGCTGAGTAGCTTATTGGCCGTCTCGTAGTCACCATTACCGGTGGCCTCAGCGACATATTTTTGAAACGCCGATTTGACGCCGATGCTGCCAAAGCGCATGTAAGCGCTCGCCGTCACTATGATTGCCCAGATCCCGTACCCGTCGAGTCCTAAATGAGAAATCACGATTGGAACGGTCAATAGGCGTGTGGCGATTTGGGCGAGTTTCGAGATAACGCCGAAAATCGTATTTTTTCCGATCGCAGTTGCTAGATCGGAATTGCTATCTGGCGGTGTATTTACTATTGCCGGTTCCAGGGTGTCATTCTGAATCATGGAAGGTTAGGTTTGCACGCAGATATTCACACACTACAGCGCCAGTCTGAGGGTCCCCAGACCGGCGCTAGACGCACATGCAATTATGACTAATTTACGGTCGCAGCCAACCCCGTGGGAGGTTTCGGGACTTGCGCCGTGCTCGATCCCAACTGCATCGCTCCGCTGGACCACGAGCCGGATGGACGCGCTGTTCCCACTTTATCGAAATTGAGTGGGGTAATGTTCATACCGCTCAAATTTGCTCCCAAGGTGCCCGCCGCCGAACCTACACCAATTGTCATGTCAGCATTGAGCAAAGGGTTGCTGGTACTGGAACCTGAGTCGCAGGAACACGCCGACTGCCAGGTGGAGAATGATCCTGTGAACGTGGAGTGATAGACCCACGGGCTTCCACCGACGCTGCCATAATAGACGTTTTTATTTGCATTTACGGTCGCCGGTGCTTGGATGGTCAATTGGTACGCACCGCCATAGAAAATGTTGTTCTGCACGGTCCAGCCCGTAGCCCCGCCGTATGCGTCGAATGAAGGCCATGCGTAATCTCCGGTACCGCCGGCATCTATGACGGTATTGTTGAGGAAAAATCCATTGGCAGACATTACGGCTACCATACCGCTGGAACCTGGCGCATCCGTATTGGTCTTGTTGAAGACGTTATTGAAGACGTACCAAGAGTCCATGTGACCGCCGCTGCCGCCGTTATTATTTTCCAGAAAAATGAAAGAGGTGGAATGCTGCCCCACATCTCCGGTAGCAGTGTTGTCGAAGATAAGTAGCTTACCAATGATGGACGATCCGGCGGTATTCGTAAATGGGTGGAAAAAATTGTGATGATAATAGTTAGCGGCATTATCCCAATTGCGAGAAGCCACGTAGGTATTATGATCGACCTGAATGTTAGTCATTATCTTTGTGCCCGAATTATCGGGTCCCAATTCAATAGCTTGATTGGAGAGGGCGAAATTATTTCCTGTGATCACCAAGTCGTGCTCACCACCCTCAAACCCGTATTTTACGCACACATTGCATTGCGTGAACGTGTTGTTTGGGCCGATTGTTAGATTTGACGCGGATGGAACGTATACGGCGAACGCGAAACCTTGAGCCCCGCCACCGCCATTGTCCCCGATCTGGTGCACATAAACATTAAGCACGGATAGATTCTTGATGGTAACGTTGTTTCCAACGCCGGTTATTAAAGCCGTATCCTGTTGATAGCTTAGCCCCGTACCCTCGCCAGTATTCCGAAGGATTCCATTTGTTCCGCCATCCAAAACGATCCACGAATTTCCGTTAATATTCACACCCGCGTGGTTGAAGGAGAAATATGGTGCTTGCACGATTGCACCGGTTTCCCATAACAGGGTGATGGGATTTCCGCTTGTTCCGCTACCTTGGAATTGCAGATAACCATCGGCTCCTGCAGGAGCATTAAACGTTCCGCATAGATGCACGGTAGTGCCCGGGCCAATCTGCGCAGAGCCTGGACCCCAGTTCGCCGAGTTGTTGAAAAACGATACCGGCTGTACTCCCGATGTGCATACCCCGGACCCGGAGCCGCTTTGCGTAATATAGATATTGCCTGCCGAAGCTTTCGCTGGTGCGCCCCAGATCAACGCGAGCAATACGATAAACAGTACTTTTTTCATAAGTCCTTTTTCAGTTACAGGGTGTGATGACGCAGCCCAAAAGGTTCAAATGAATGACCCTGATGGCAGCATCTGTAACTTAAGGTATCAATGCACCCTTACCTGCAACTACTGTCCGTGGGACCATTTGTGGGACAGGAATGTCGTGCTGTACCTGCTCCCAGTTGATTTGCCGCCGATTCAATCCATAATCAAAATACCGGGAATCTTCGACAGGTCCGCCGCCCGTAGTATCAATTATAAGTCTACCCAACTTCGCTGGGAAGAGTGAGATACTTGCCGACCTTAATTGGTTAACCTCGTAAAAAAACGCGGCCTAAGAATTAAGATCTGCAAAATTGTTGTGACATACCTCTTGATCGCTTCCCGTCATCACTAGACTCGGACTTCATTACACTTTTTCCAGTTCCGGTAGTCCGGTAACCAACTGCTCCTGCTTCTCAGTCTTTGTGTCCCTGTCGTATTCAAAGCGTTTTTTGAGCCCGATAATTGGCGACTCGATGAAATGGAAGCTGACTGCCGCAACTCCCAGGTTAATGAGCAAACAGGCGAGGATGAAGGTAATCGAACCGACAGCGAAAGAATGAGTTACCGAGATGAATATTTCTCGTTTGGGGCTGAGAAACTCCGACAACGGGAAGTGAAACAAATATATTCCATAACTATACTTTCCGAAGAGCCTTAGCAGCGGCAGCGAAAAGATCCGCTCCAACACACTGCCGGGGCGGATGGCCAAAGCAAGAAGAGCGCCATAGGCGATGGCAATAAACGTGAATCCCGCAGTGCCCATAAGTCCATCAGTATGTTCTACAGTCCGGCGCACTACACAAATGGCGGCAACGCACAGCGAAGCTACCAGAAACATCGGTGTAGCCCATTTTTCGGCAAGACTTTTACCTGGGCCACGCACCAGTATCGCGATGAGCCCGCCAACGGCGAGCGCGTCCATGCGTGACGGCAGAAAAGCATATTCCCAGGCATGAAGATCGTGCAGGACAAAAAATGTTCGCAAAGCTGGCGCTACGGAGATCGCTGCCAAGCACGCACCGATAATCAAAAATGGTGTTCGTAATTTGGATACTATCCAGGGCCACACCAGGTAGAACTGCTCCTCGGCGCAGAGTGACCACAAATGAGTGAAATGCACGGATGGCGAAACGCTCTCCAATGCCGGCCAAATCAGAATGGCTGGATAGCCAAGATAAAATAGGAACGCACCATGGCCCAGATGAAAGTGTCCATCGAGACGAAGGAACGCAAACAAGCCATATACCGCCAGGAAAATATAGTAGATAGGGAAAATCCGCAGAGACCGGCGCACATAAAACTTTTTGTAGTAAGCAGGGTCGTCTAGCGTGTCCAACAAAATGCCGGTTATGAGAAAACCGGATAGGACGAAAAACAGGTCCACACCACTCCATCCAAATCCAAAAATAGCGCCAAATAGGTGCATCGACTTGGAATGCGCGGTATGTTGCAGCCCACCAGCGTAGTGGTAGAAGAAAACAAGAAGAATCGCGAGGCCGCGAAGACCATCGAGCGCGGGCAAGTGTTTTTTAGAGTTAATCAACAATAGATGATTCCCAATGAAGAGATTTCAGCTGCAGCGATGAGCCCGCTAAACCGCCCGTAAGCTACGAGCGAAACTTATTTCCAGGTCTCGGAGCCGGCGAAACTCGCACGTTGCATTAGCGACATATTGTGATGCGCATATTTGTACAGCCACTGTGGCCAATGCAGCCAGTCGTATCCGCCTTCCAGCTTGGCGCGCAGCAAAGCCGCATCATCCCAGCTGTTCACCGGCAATCTTGGCAAATAGTAGCGGTTATCGTGCTTGCCGGCCCGTCCGATGATGGTGGAGACACCATTCTCGAATCCGAGATTTTCCAGGATGCCTACCAGGAATTGCGTAAATGTTTTGTCTTCTTCCGGAAACGCAAAAGGATAAGAAAACGACTCAACTGGCGCGCCAAGCTTTTGTTCGATAGTTTCTTTCGAGCATCCCAATTCATACTCAATCTGCTCGGGGCTAAGTGAGCGCAAATCCGGATGGCTGACAGTGTGCGAACCAAACTGAATTCCAGCTTTGTGCAGTTCCGCCACTTCAGACCACGTCAGGTACTCCACGCCGTCAATGCGCACAGGAGTATTTTGAATGCGGTCGGTGGCCAGGAAAATCGTAGCGGTGAATCCGCACTGTCGCATGGCTTCAAAAGCGTCAGTATAAAAATCTCGGTAACCATCGTCGAAAGTAATCACCACCGTTTTGGAAACGTCCTGCCCGGTTTCCATAGCCGTCCACATCTGTCTTAAATCCATGGTGCGATAGCCGTTTTGCCGGAGCCATCGCATCTGGCGCGCAAAAACCGGAGGCGAACAATTGATCTGGTAATAAGGATGAGACTTCCCGAACAAACTGTCCGAAACGCTGTGGTACATAAGTATCGGCACACGTGCCGCCGACAGCGAGCGCATTACCCGCGCAAGCGGGTGTGAGAGATACACGGAGGCCAGGCGGTCTATTCGTGGCATAAAAAACTCTGTGGAGTACATTGTACGACGCGCCCTCGGCGCGCCAGTGAGTGATCAACAAAAGTCTGACGATGTTGGATGTTGCGGGGTCCCGCTTAACGCGCAGCGCCGATTTTGGAAGCGGCAAATTCCTTGACGCTGGTGGTCACCAGCGCCAATTGCTCCTGCTTCAACTGCGGGAACATTGGTAGTGAAACAATTTCCAAAGCAACTCGCTCGGTAATCGGGAAATCGCCCTTCTTATAGTTCAGGTGCTGATATGCCTTTTGCAGATGCAACGGTATGGGGTAGTGGATTCCGGTTCCGATACCTGCTTCCGCCAGATGCGCTTGCAACGCTTCGCGATCCGCCACCCGCACAACGTATAAGTGGTACACGCCTTTCGTCCACGGTGCTTCCACCGGAATCGTGACCGCGCCTTTTACCTCGGCAAACAATTCGTGATAACGGTGCGCGTGTTCACGGCGCGATTGATTCCATTTACCCAAGTGGCGCAATTTAACGGACAGCCATCCCGCCTGTATCGAATCCAGACGCCCGTTATAGCCCTCGATATCGTGGTAATACTTTTTTGCCTGGCCATGGTCGCGAATCATCTTCATGCGCTTGGCCATGCCCTCATCGTTGGTGGTGGTGGCCCCTGCTTCTCCGCAGGCGCCCAGATTCTTGCCGGGATAAAAACTGAATGCCGCTGCTAAGCCTATCGAGCCGGCCTTTGTCCATCTA
>Ga0193729_1000791_pt1 | contig 16411 bp, 14 predicted proteins | sample U1c2metaG_FD_143036 | JGI IMG/M metagenome (GOLD analysis project Ga0193729, IMG submission 143036) | Soil microbial communities from a riparian zone of the East river system, Colorado, United States - U1c2 | ecosystem: Environmental > Terrestrial > Soil > Riparian zone | place: USA: East River...
TTTTCTGCACAGCGTCGCGGTTCCCGCACTTTCGAAAACCCTGTTTCCCATCGGCGGTCTGCAAAAGGCGCAGGTGCGCCGGATGGCGCATGCGGCCGGCCTGCCGGTCTTCGACAAGCCGGACAGCACCGGCATCTGTTTCATCGGCGAGCGGCCGTTCCAAGAATTTCTGAGCCGTCATTTGCGCACCGAGCCCGGGCCGATCGAGACGCCTGAGGGCGCCGTCATCGGCGAACATCGCGGCCTTGCGCTGTACACTTTGGGGCAGCGCTCCGGACTGCGCGTGGGCGGCCGCGCGGGCGCTGCCGCGGCACCCTGGTATGTAGCCGACAAAATCAACGCGCGCAACGCGCTCATCGTCGTCCAGGATCAAGATCATCCTTTGCTTTTGTCGGATGCTTTCGATGTGGAGCAGATGCACTGGATCAATCCGCACGACGCGCCTGATTCCCCGGCCGAGTGCATGGTCAAGACGCGCTATCGACAAAGCGATTTGAGATGCTCAATCGCCGGCAGCGGCGATCAACACTGGCGTGTGACATTGAATCGTCCGGCACGTGCCGTCACACCGGGCCAGTATGCGGTGTTCTATCGCGGTGAGCGCTGCCTGGGCGGCGGCATCATTGCGCAGCGATTCAGTTCCGTGCTCGCGCCTGATGCGCCCGGAATCACCTATAATTCTCTTTTTTCCGCGGAGGGGTCATGACGGACAGCTTCAAATCGCGAACGACGCTCAAGGTGGGCGCGCAACAATACGACATCTTGAGTCTCGCGGCGCTGAAGCCGCTCAATGTAGACCGCCTGCCCTTTTCCCTGAAGGTTCTGCTCGAAAATCTCCTGCGCTTCGAAGACGGCATCAACGTCACCAAGAGCGATATCGAGGCGCTGCTCAAGTGGGATCCGAATGCATTGCCCAGCCACGAAATCGCCTTCACGCCCGCGCGCGTCATCATGCAGGACTTCACCGGCGTTCCTTGCATCGTGGATCTGGCCGCGATGCGCGAAGCCATCGTCAAGCTGGGCGGCGATCCCCAAAAGGTCAACCCACTGGCGCCGGCCGAACTCGTCATCGACCACTCGGTTCAAGTCGACGAATATGGCGCCGCCAATTCGCTGCAGCACAATAACGAAATCGAATTCCAGCGCAACGGCGAACGCTACATGTTCCTGCGCTGGGGACAAACCGCATTCAGCAATTTTAAGGTCGTCCCGCCGAACACCGGCATCGTGCATCAAGTCAACATCGAGCGTTTGGCCCGGGTGATTTTCTCGGATGACGCGACCGGCAAGAAGGCCGCCTATCCTGACACGCTGGTCGGCACGGACTCGCACACCACCATGGTCAACGGTTTGGGGGTCTTGGGCTGGGGAGTCGGTGGGATCGAGGCTGAAGCTGCCATGTTGGGACAACCGGTAACGATGTTGATTCCACAGGTGATCGGTTTCAAGCTCATCGGCGCGCTGCCGCCGGGCACGACGGCGACTGATCTCGTGCTCACCGTCACGGAAATGCTGCGCAAGAAGGGTGTCGTCGACAAGTTCGTCGAATTCTTCGGCGATGGTCTCAAAGGACTGCCCCTCGCCGATCGAGCGACGATTGCCAATATGTCGCCGGAGTTCGGTTCGACCTGCGCGATTTTCCCCATCGACGAAGAAACCATTCGCTACCTCGAGCTCACCGGCCGGCCCGCCGAACAAATTGCCCTGGTGGAGGCATACGCCAAGGCGCAGGGCTTGTGGCGCATCAACGGCGCACCGGCAGCCGATTACACCGACGTCGTTGAACTGGATCTGTCGACGGTTGAGCCCTCTCTCGCGGGGCCGAAGCGTCCCCAGGACCGGGTGCCGCTGCGCAACGCCAAGGCGGTTTATCGCAGCAGCGTGAAGAAGATGGCGGAGGAGCGCGCCCAGAAAAACCCCAAGGCCGGCGGCAGCGCAATCGCCAAGGTTGGCGCAGACAGCTTCGAGATCAAGGATGGCGCCGTGCTGATCGCCGCCATCACGAGCTGCACCAATACCTCGAATCCCGCGGTGCTCGTGGCGGCAGGACTGCTCGCGCGCAATGCGCTGCAGAAAGGCCTCGCCTCCAGACCCTGGGTGAAGACCTCGCTCGCGCCGGGTTCGCGCGTGGTGACGGATTACTTGACCAAGGCGGGCCTGTTGCACGACCTGGAGCAACTCGGGTTCTACACCGTGGGATACGGCTGCACGACTTGTATCGGCAACTCGGGTCCCTTGAAGCCCGAGATTTCCGAGGCCGTGAGAAGCGGCGACGTGGTCGCCTGCTCGGTGCTCTCGGGTAATCGCAATTTCGAGGGACGAGTCCACCCTGAAATCAAAATGAATTTTTTGGCCTCACCGCCGCTGGTCGTGGCCTACGCCCTGGCCGGCAGCCTCGACATCGACATCACCACCGAACCGTTGGGCACGGGCAAGGACGGCAAGCCGGTGTACCTGAAGGATGTCTGGCCGAGTGCGCAAGAAGTGGCGGCCGCGGTCGCCTCATCGGTCGACTCAGCCATGTTCAAGAAGGGCTACGCCAACGTATTTTTGGGCGATGCCAACTGGGGAGCGATCAAGACGCCGGCGGGAAAGATTTATTCCTGGGACGGTAAATCCACCTATGTGAAGAATCCGCCCTACTTCGACGGCATGACCATGACGCCGGCTCCCCTGAGTGACATCAAGGGAGCGCGGGCACTGGCCGTGCTGGGCGATTCAGTCACCACCGATCACATCTCCCCGGCAGGCAACATTTCGAAATCCAGTCCAGCTGCCAAATACCTGGTCGCACAGGGAGTCCAGGCTGTGGATTTCAACTCCTACGGTGCGCGCCGCGGCAATCATGAAGTGATGATGCGCGGGACATTTGCCAATATTCGATTGCGCAATCTGCTGCTGCCGGGCACCGAAGGCGGCGTTACTCTGCACATTCCCAGCGGCGAGCAAATGTCGATATTCGACGCGTCGGTCAAATACAAGACGGCAAACACGGCGCTGGTGATTCTCGCGGGCAAGGAATACGGCACGGGCAGCTCGCGCGATTGGGCGGCCAAGGGCACGATGCTGCTCGGCGTCAAAGCGGTGATCGCTGAGAGCTTTGAGCGCATTCACCGCTCGAATCTGATCGGCATGGGTGTGCTGCCGCTGCAATACAAGGACGGACAGAGCACCCAGAGCCTGGGCCTGACGGGCAAGGAAACCTTCGAAATCGTAGGACTCAACCGTGGTGCGGCGAAGTTCGTCAAAGTCATTGCCAAAACCGATGACGGCACGCGGACGCTGACGACGGAGTTCGAGGCGCGCCTGCGGATCGACACGCCGAAGGAACTCGACTACTACCAGCACGGCGGAATTCTGCAATACGTATTGCGGCAACTCGCGGCAACCACCAAGGCGGCTTAAATCATGACCCTGACGATGCATCAAGCAACCGTATCTACTTGCAGCCGCGCATTGAACAACCTGGCCGCGATTCTCGAAAAAGCAGCCGCCTACGCGGAAACACGCAAGATCGACCCGGCGGTGCTGCTCAATACCCGGCTCGTTCCCGACATGCTGCCGTTGAGCGCGCAGATCTTTATTGCCAACGATATCGCCGGCGGCGGAGCCGCACGCCTCGCAGGCGTCGAAGTGCCGACGTTCGATGGGAAGGATAAGACCTTGCCGGAATTGATTGCCAATACGCGCCGCACGGTCGCCTATCTTGGCTCATTGAAACCACAGCAGTTCGACGGCGCCGAAGGTAGAACAATCAGCTGGCAGACGCGCAGCTCCAGCAAGAGCATGCAAGGCATGCCTTATTTGCTGAACCATGTCCTACCCAATGTGTACTTCCATGTCACCACGGCCTACGACATTCTGAGGCAGGCGGGGCTGCAGGTCGGCAAGCAGGACTACCTCGGGAATACGCAGACAGAGCACTAGCACTCGGCGCCGTGAATTTGACCGGTTCTCGGTTGGCGCTAGGGCATAGGAAGCTTCAAGGCAACAAAGCGCAGTTGCCTTGAAGCTTCCTATCCCCCATCGCTGCAAACGCTGGGCCGCTCAACTCACGGCGCATGAGGGGCTTGTGATGTCGATCGGCTCAAGCACTCGTCAGGACTGGCAAGTAGCCTCAAGGTAACTGGTTCTTCGTTACCTTGAGGCTACTTACCCGTCCTGGCCCAGTGCTACCCCGGTCATAAATCACTGGGCTTTTGCCGGGATGCTGCCGGCCTCCACCAACACCATCGTGCTAGGGTTCAGATGGGTTTTGATGGCGGCATTCACTTGTTCGCGGGTGAGCGCTTTCAGCGCCTTGGGATAAGCATCGAGCCAGGCAGGATCGAAGCCCCGTTGCGTGTTGATCAGGATGGTTTCGGCCAACCCCAGGGTCGTCGACAAGCCGACGAAATAGCTGCCGATCGCCCCCTGCTTGCGCGCCTCCAATTCTTGATCGGTAACGCCGTCCTTCCACCACTTCACGAGTTCGCGGCGCGTCGAGTCGACACCCTTGGCCAGCAGCGCCGGCGCAAAGCTCGCGGAAATCTCCCACACGCCATCGACGATGCTGTCATCGCCCACGTTGGCGCCGATGTTGTAGGTCAAGCCTTCCTTGTCGCGCACCGTGCCCATCAATCTGCCGGTGAAGCCGCGTCCCAGAATCGCCGTGCCGACACGCAGCGCCAAGGTATCGGGATCGCTGTAGCGAAGGCCTGTCGCCTGGCCTAAAAGCATCGCGACGCTGGGTTTATCCGCCAGAGGCACGGTCACCTCGCTCGCTGCAGCGGCCGCAGCAGGCTTCAAGGGTCGAACGTAGTCCTGGCCGCCGCTCCATCCGGAAAATGCCTTGGTTACTTCAGTCTGCGCCTCGTCATTGGCGACGTCGCCGACCACCACCAGCGCCATGTGCGCGGGACCATAGTATTTCGCCTGAAAGGTTCTGACCTCATCGAGCGTTGCGGAGCGCGCCGCCGCGATGTATTCGTTCAAGGCGTGCGGGTGATTCGGATGTCCTGCGGGGAATACCGCGCGATTGAAGGCCTCCGTCGACCGAGCGCCGGTGTTCTGCGCGGAGGACTCCAGCTCCCCGATGAACTGCTCTTTCGCTTTGTTGAATTCAGCAAGCTGCAGCGCCGGGGTGCGCAGCTCCGCCGCGATCGTCTCGACGATCAGCGGCAAATCCTTCCGCAAGCACTTCGCCCGGATCTCCAGAGACTGCACGCCCACGGAGAAGCCGATTTCCGCACCGACGTTGTCCAATTTGTCGGCGATCGCAAACTTGTCGAGCGCCTTGGTGCCGCGATCGAGCATCATTCCCGATAGCGTCGGAATCGCAATGTTGCCGGATTCTGCCATGGCGTCGCCCGCGGGCAGCACACCCAGGATGACGACCACGTCCTTCACATTGGAGCGATACGTGATCAGATCAATCCCATCGACTTTCGAGCGATGCGCCTGATCGGCCATATTCGCGGCTACGGCAACCCCTGACATCAGCAGCGCCAGAATCATGGAAAACCGGATCACGAGCCCTTCTCCGTTTTGGACGCCAGCGGCACGAACCAACCGGTCGTACTCTGATCCGCGCCGAAATATTGTTTTGCGACGCGCTGCACATCCGCCGGCGTCACTTGCTGCACTTTCTGCGGGAATGTCACATACAGCGTCCAATCGCCGACGCCGATCCATTCGCTGATTTCGCTGGCCACCGCGGCCGTACCGTCACGCTTGTAGGCATCCTCGGCGATGTATTGCTGCTTGACGCTGGCCACTTCGGCCGCCGTTACACCGCTGGTTTTGATTTTGTTGATTTCCGCCAGCAGCGCCTTTTCTACTTGTTCATGGGTGGTTCCCGGCGTCAGGGCCGCATACACCGTGTGCAGAGACAAGTCATGATGCAGATTCGTGCCGGCGCCGGCGCTCAACGCCAATCCCTGATCGACGAGAGCGCGGTACAGGCGCGCATTTTTGCCCGAGCTCAAGATGGCATCGAGCATCTCGAGCGCTGCCTGATCCGCATCTCTGCCATTCGGCACCTTGTGCGCCACGATAATGGTGCCGAGCTCGCCCGGGCGCTTGACCGTGACGCGCCGCTCGCCGGTTTGCGCCGGCTCTTCGGTGTAGATGGCCGGAATCGGCGCGGGTGAATGCGAATACACACCGTAATATTTCTTGATCAATCCCAGTACCGGCTCGGTTTCGATGTCGCCCACCACGGTGAGCGTCGCGTTGTTCGGCCAATAGAAGGTGTCATAGAACTCGCGCAGCTTGGCAATGGGCAGGTGCTCGATGTCGCTCTTCCAGCCGATCGTCGGATGGTGATAGGGCAACGCCACGTATGCTGCCGCGCTCACCTCTTCCAATAGGACGTTTTCCGGATCGTTCTTGCCGCGCTCATACTCGTTGCGAACCACGGTCATTTCGGCTTGCCGATCGGACTCGCGCAGCCACAGGTGGCGCATGCGGTCCGCTTCGATCGCGATATAGCTCTCGAGGCTTTCGCGGCCTATGGTTGCGAAGTAATTGGTGCGGTCGGAGGACGTGCTGGCGTTGAACTGCCCGCCCACGCGCTCGAGCATCTGCTTGATGCTGTTGCCCTTCGGATCATTGTAAGCCTCGCTACCCTTGAACATCATGTGTTCGAGAATATGCGTGGCTCCGGTGGCGCCCGTCACTTCATTGCGCGAGCCGACCTCATAGGTGACTTCGAAAGTGACGACGGGTGCGGAATGATCCGGCACCAGCAATACCGTCAGGCCGTTGCTGTCCAGGCGATATTCGTCGATGCCGCCGAGCGACTTGATGTGCGAAAAGCCGGAAGCCGGCGAGCTCTCCGCGCGCGCCGCCGCTTGCGGGGCAGCCGCGGGCGGGGCGGCTTGAACGGCGGCGGCCAAAGCGAGGCCGGCTGCTGCCGCCCAATACGCGCACGACTTACTAATGCCCATCTCGCACATGCCCTCTCCCAAGGTTTAACCGGGTGAAGCGTAATTATGCGGAATTTACGCGGCGATTGCTGAACTTCGTCCGTCCCCACCTTCGAGATGCGAGCTTCACGTCCTACGGAGCTGCGATCGTGGTCAAGCCCAAAACCGATCGCAGAAAGGGTGCGGGAAGATCCAGCAAACGCGCGATTTCAACCACCGCACCAAGCTGTGGATCGAGCTCGAGCGCACGCCCCGCCTCCATATCCGCGAGCATCGATGTTTTGAAATCGCCGAGGCGCTGTGTGATGGCGATGCGCTCCCCCGGCGACATGGCAACGTCCAAGTTGAGCCGCTGTGCGCAGCGCTGCATCTCGTCCATCATGTGAACGCACAGCTCGCGGACGTCGGCGTTGGCGAGCATCTTGGAAGTTCCGCAACGCGTCAGCGCGCTCAAAGGATTCATGCTCATATTGCCCCAAAGCTTGCTCCAAACATCGCGACGGATGCCATCCGATGCCTGAGCGTTGATGCCCCCCTCGCGAAGCGCATTGACCACCGATTCCACTCGCGGCGAGACCGCGCCGCCTGGTTCGCCTAAAATGAATCGATCGGCGGCTACCACTCGAACGTTTGCCGGCGATGCGACGCGCACCGAAGCATGCACGACGGAGCCCAATGTGCGTTCCCGCGGAAACGCTCGCTCCTGCGACCGATCGGGATCGACCGACTGGAGGCTTCGATTCGCCAGCGGACCGCCGAAATCATGAAAGAACCACCAGGGAATGCCGTTGGTGCCGCTGATCACGACCGTCGAGGGGCCGATGAGAGGGCTCAATTGCGGTGCGAGTTCCGGCAGGCGCTGCGCCTTGACGCTGAGAAACACATGGTCGTGCACGCCCAGCTCGGCAGCCGAGCCTGCTCGGGGCCGACTTACGCGAGTCTCATCGCCCTGGGAGACGTGCAACCCGGAGGCGCGCAACGCTTCAAGGGTCCCGCCCCGCGCCAGCATGGACACCTTCCATCCCGCCCGGTCGAAGGCGTCGCCTATCCATGCCCCAATGGCACCTGCGCCCACGATCGCTACGGAAGAAACCATGCAGCGACAATATCAGCACAATAGCTATCGGCGGCCGCTCTATAGGAATATGAGGAATATGGGAGTGGAAGCATGAATGCGAATCGAAGTGAGATTCAATTGAGATATAATTTCTATATGGCTGTATTATAAGGATATAATTTGACTAACGAGAGCGCCGACCGCGCCGTCCAGCCCTGGGTAGCGCTGTTCGATCTGGACGGAACGCTGACCTGGCGAGATACGCTGCTGCCCTTCCTGCTGGGGTTTATGGGGCGACGTCCCCATCGGGCATTGGGGCTTTGGCGACTGCCCTTCGCGTTGGTGAGCTACTGGCAGGATCGCGATCGTGGAGCGCTCAAGTCACGGGTGATCCGCATGATCATGGGCGGCGAGCGGCGCGCCGTGATCGATGCCTGGGCCGACGCCTTTGTTCAAAATCTAAAACCAAAGCAGCGCTTTCGGCCGCTTGCGCTCGCCGTTGTCGAGGCACATCGCGCGGCCGGCGATCGCTTGGTCTTGATGTCAGCAAGTCCGGATCTCTATGTCCCGCTCGTCGGCCGGCTGCTGGGATTCGAACGCACTGTCTGCACAGAGGTTGAGTGGCAGGGAGATCGGCTCGATGGGCATCTCAAGACGGCTAATCGCCGGGGCGAGGAGAAACTGCGCTGCATGACCTGCCTGCGCGAGCAATACCCCGGCCTGCCCATCATCGCCTATGGCAATTCCGCCTCGGATCTCGATCACATGCGCGAGGCGGACCGCGCGCTCCTGGTCAACGGCGATGATGCTGCGCGTCGCCTGGCCACGAAATGGGAAATTGCGGTGTCGTACTGGGGCTAGGAGCCTGTCTGAGTATTCCACGTGAGCCGCGTTGGCTCTGCAAGGGAGCGGATGCAAGGCGCGCGGCGCAGGCCGTGGTTGATTCCACGGGCAAGCCGCGCAACACCGCAGACGCCCCTTCCAGAGCCAACCCCTTGGGAGCGGACGGATTTGCCTTCATTCGTCGTTGTCGCCTCCTCATTGGGAGCAAACCCAACTGCGTCGGCTCCGCCTCGACTGAAGGCAAATCCGTCACGCTCGCGGCCACGGGGAATACTCAGACAGGCTCCTAGGAGCTGAAGTCGCCTTTAAGCTTTGGCGAAGAGGCCTTCCAGCGCCCTGTGCATCTTGAGCACCAAGCGCTCGGTGGTAGCCCAGTCGATGCATGCATCGGTGATCGACTTTCCATACTCCAGCTTGCTCAGATCCTTCGGTATGGACTGGCTGCCGGATTTCAAATGGCTCTCCAGCATCAGCCCGACGATGGAGCGGTTGCCGTCGACGATCTGCGTGACGCAGTTTTCCGCGACCAGCGGCTGCAAATCCGCATCCTTGTTCGAATTGCCGTGACTGCAGTCAACCACGATGGTGGCCGGCAGTCCGGCCGAGGTTAATTCCCGTTCCGCAAGCGCAATACTGACGGCATCGTAGTTGACCCGCCCGCCTCCGCCGCGCAAGACGATGTGCGCGTGTGCATTGCCTCGTGTACGAAAAACGGCCGATTGACCCTGCTGCGTGATTCCGAGGAAATGATGCGGATGCCGCACGGACTGCAGCGCATTGATCGATGCCGCAAGCGCGCCATCCGTGCCGTTCTTGAAACCCACCGGCGTCGATAGGCCGCTTGCCATCTCCCGATGCGTCTGCGATTCGGTGGTGCGCGCGCCGATGGCGGTCCAAGTAATCAGTTCCGACAAGTACTGCGGCATGATCGGGTCGAGCGCTTCGGTACCCGCGGGAAGTCCGAGTTCGGCCACGAATAGCAGCAGTTCCCGGGCCAGCAGAATGCCTTTTTCGATGTGAAAGGAGTCATCAAGGTCGGGATCGTTGATCAGTCCCTTCCAACCCACCGTGGTGCGCGGCTTTTCGAAGTAGACGCGCATGATCAGCAGCAGCGTGGAGTCGACCCGAGCGGACAAATCCTTGAGCCGCTGAGCGTATTCGCGCGCCGCCGCGACATCGTGAATCGAGCACGGCCCCACGACCACGAACAGGCGCCGATCACGGCGCTCCAAAATCGCCCGCACCGCCTCCCGGGACTTCAATACCGTCTGCGCCGCCTGGCTGGTCAGGGGCAGAAGCCGCTTGACCTCTTCGGGCGTCGCCAACAGATCGCTGGAGACGACGTTGACGTTTTGCAGTTGCTCTTGAATGGTCGCCATTTTCTTTGCCTACATCGAAGTGCGAATGGTCCAAAGCTCCGGAAAGAACTTCAGTTCCAACGCCTTGGTCAAGTACGAGACGCCGCCCGTGCCGCCGCTGCCGCGCTTATAGCCAATGATGCGCTCGACCGTCTTCACGTGCGCAAATCGCCACAATTGGAATTTGTAATCCAGGTCGACCAAACGTTCCGCCAGCTCGTATAGGTCCCATTCCTTCACCGAGTTGTGGTAGACGCTGAGCCACGCCGCCGCAACCTGCTTGCTGGCCTGATATGGCTGGGTGAAATCACGATCTATCAGTTCTGCCGGCACGTCCAATCCACGCCGGCTCAAGAGGCGCAGCACCTCGTCGTACAAACTTGGCGCGCGCAACGCGCGCTCGAGGGTTTCATACACCTGCGGATCGCTGCGAAACACTTCGATGGTGTCGGCGCTCTTGTTGCCGATCAGAAATTCCAGCATCCGGTATTGAGGCGACTGAAATCCCGAAGATTTCCCCAATGTATTGCGAAATGCCGAATAGTCGTGGGGGGTGATGGTCGCCAACACATCCCACGATTGCAGCAGCTGCTGTTGAATGGTCGAGACGCGCGCCAGCATTTTGAACGTCGGTCCCAGATCATCGCGCCGCACGCAGGCGACCGTGGCGTTGAGTTCATGCAGGCACAACTTCATCCACAATTCGGAGACTTGATGAATGATGATGAACAGCATCTCATCGTGCTCGTAGGACAGCGGGTGCTGTGCGTCCAGCAACTTATCCAGATTGAGGTACTGCGAATAGCTCAAGGCCGCGCTCAAGTCCCAGTGGACTTGCTCGTCGCTTAAATCCACGAAGGGTTTGACCCGTGGCGGCGTTTCGTTCATTGACTGGGAGCCTGTCTCGAGACCTACTTGAAAACCCAGGCCGGCACGGTGCGCCAGCCGGCCAACAACTCGCGGTCGAGCCGCCGATAGTCGGGCTCGAGCTTCTCCACCAAACGCCAGAAGCTGGCGGAGTGATTCATGTGCTTGGTGTGAGCCAATTCATGGATGAACAAATAACGCACCACATCCGGGTGCAGAAACACCAAGGAGCAGTTCAAGCTCACGGTACCGCGCGTCGAGCAGCTTCCCCAGCGCGTCCGCTGGCAGCGAATGCTCACCCGCGACACGGAATACTTCAGGTCGGCCGCCAGCTGCAGCAGCCGCGGCGTCAGCCGCTCTTCCGCCGCACCCTTCAGCCAGCCCTGCAGCAAAACGCGGCCCGCCGAATCGTCCGGCGCCTGCACCACGATTCGGCCGCTGTGCTGCTCGAGTTTGCGGGTCGGGCCGCGACGCCATTCCACGTCCAGGTATTCACCCGTAAAAGTCAACTCGATTGACGGCGGCATCGCTTCCATCGGGGCGACGAAGCAACGCATCGCGGCGACTTTGCGATTGATCCAAGGGGTGAATCTCTGCACGAAGTCGCGCACCGCATGTGCGTTGACGCCGACCGGCACGACGATCTCCACGCGCCCGCCGACGTGCACGCGCGCCGTGAGACGCCGCGCGCGCGGACTGACGCGAACCGCGAACGGGTCGCTCAGGCTGCGCGTTTCGAACAAAGACAGCTGCGTGCCTTGTGGCTTCATCGCGCCGCATGATACCAGGTTAGCGGTGCCGCCAAGCGCGCGAGCAGATTACGGCTTCGCCAATAATGCAAGCCGGCGCTGCGCCGTTTTATAATCCGGCGCTGCGATCAGGGCCTTTTCAATCCAATTGCGCGCGCCCAAAGGGTCGCCGCGCATCTGCAACTCTTGGCCGAGCGCCAAATAGGCCTCGGCATGTCCCCAGCCCGGCGCGTCGTTGCTGGTGCCGGAAGATTGTTCGAAAAGTTGCGCCGCCGACTGCAACGCGGCGAAAGCCCGCTGACTCTCGGGAGATCCGGGCTTCGCGTGGCGCATCTCCTGCATCGCGGACAGCAGCACCGCGCGAGGATTGCGCGGCTCCAGCTTGAGCGCGGCTTTCAAGCGATCCGCGGCACGCGTGCGCAACAGCACGGCCTCCAGCATCCTTGAGCCGGCGAGCCCCAGGTCGCATGCGGCTTGCAGCACCAGGCCTTCCGCCGATTTGACATTTTTCTCGATCACCGGCTTCAGTTCATCGATGCAATCCGAAAATGCCGCCTCCGCCCCGGAGGCATGACGCTCGTGCGATAGTTGGCCGAAGCGGTATTGCGCATGCGCCAGGTGATAACGCAGGGCAATATCGGCGGGGTCGCTCTTGACCTGCGTCGTCAAATTTTGGATGAGACTCGCGAGGCTGTTGCCATCCTCGGTCTGGTAGGCGTAATCGATCCGTGCCTGCGTATCGCCGCCCTCTTGCGCGCGGCTCCCGAGAGCCGCGGTGAGCATCATGGTTAACAGAATATATCTTGCGATAGGCATCTAAACTGTCCTCAGGACTCTGAAGCGGCGGCGCCCGCGCTTAGAATGGATCGAAGATAACACACGAGGTTTGCAATCTTGAGCCTGGATCTTGTCGATATTGGAGCGAACCTCACGCACGATAGTTTTGCCGAGGATCGCGACGCTGTCATGGCACGCGCTCTACAGGCCGGCGTGCGCCGCCTGGTCGTCACCGGCGCGGACTTGGCGAGTTCCCGGCAAGCCGCGGCATTGGCCGCCGCCCACCCGTCGCGCCTCTGGAGTACGGCCGGTGTGCATCCACATCATGCGCAATCCTTTGAGGCCTCGCAACGCGGCGAACTGCTGGATCTCTTGCGCTTGAAGTCCGTTGTGGCGGTGGGCGAATGCGGCCTGGACTATTTCCGCAATCTATCGCCGCCGCCGGCCCAGCGCGCCGCGTTCATCGCGCAATTGGAGATCGCCGCGCAAATCCGCAAACCCGTTTTCCTGCATCAACGGGATGCCCATGGCGATTTTGCCGCGATCTTGAATGATTTCGACGGCAAGCTGCAAGGCGGCGTCGCGCACTGCTTTACCGGAGGTGAACTTGAATTGGAGGCGTATCTTGAACTCGGCCTTTACATCGGAATCACCGGCTGGGCTTGCGATGAGCGGCGCGGTGTTGAACTTCGGGGAGTCGTGCCGCGCATCCCCGCCGACCGGCTATTGATAGAAACCGACGCGCCTTATCTGTTGCCGCGCGATATGACTCCGCTGCCGAAGTCACGGCGCAATGAACCTGCGTATCTGCCGTATATTGCGGCGACGGTTGCGCACCTGCGCGGCGAGACCGTGGAGGCAGTCGCATCCATGACCACGCGCAATGCGGTGGCCTTGTTCGCGCTCGCGCTTACAGGTTCGTGAACAAGTGCGGGCTCGGCCGCAACTGCGCCATCAGCCGGCTCCACCCTTCCGCAAACTGATCGGAATTCTCGAATGCTGGACTGCCCCGATCGACCACTGGAAATTCCACTTCGATGCCGTCCAACATCACCACCCACTTTGGAATTCCCTTGGTGAATTTTCCGACGTTCGAGAACAACAAGCGCCCTTCGACCGGCACGTCGCCGACTGCGGCCTTGACTGCCGCGATTCGGTCATACAACGCCGGCTGCGGATTGTCGAAGGTGTAGCGATGGCCGCGGCCCATGACGGTCCAATCGCTCATTTGATCGCCGCCGAATATCAGGCCCGTTACCCGGCGCGTATCGAGCACCAGAATACCGCGCAGCGTGAGCAGTACGTGGTCGATGTGGATGAAGCCGCCCATCCCATCGGGAACGAGAACTTGATGCGCGGCTGCCAAGGCGACGCGCTCCAATCGCGCCAGCAGAGACTTGCGGCGCGCGCGGCGCTGATAAGCGCGCAGACCGAAGAAACCAAGCGTCAGCAGCAGCAGCACGGCTGCGCCAAGACCAATCCACTGCGGTTCGATTTGAATGTTCATCATTCGAGCGCTGCGGCCAATGCGCCGAGCGTCGGCGGCAGGTCAACGCAGTGCTGGGGCAGGCCAAGAAGGTAGGCGAGACTCTCCGGAACCTGGATTGGCCTGCCGATGATCGGCTCGACGATTTCATTGAACTTCGCCGGGTGCGCCGTGGCGACCAGCACCCACGGCTGATCACGCCGCTCCGCCGCGCTCAAACGGCTGTAGACTTCCGCCGCGGTCGCGGTGTGCGGGCACCATTCGCGTCCGTACTGCATGAAGTCCCCTCCGATACGAGCGCGAATTGTAGCGTCATCGACGGTATCTGCGCTCAAATGTTCGCGCAGGGTCTGCCAGGTCGGATAAAGCGCGCGAATGCGCTCGATGTTGCTGGGGTTTCCTACATCCATGGCCGAGGCCAGCGTCGCGATGCTCGGCCGGGGCTGCCAATGGCCGGTCGCCAGAAAATCCGGAACGGTGCGATTGATGTTGTGCGCCAGGATGATGCGCCCTATGGGAAAACCCATGGCGCGTGCCCACAACGCGGCGCACGCATTGCCCAGATTTCCGGCCGGAATGATGTAGGACGGTTTCATTCCGGTGCGTTCGGCCGTCTCGAGGCTGGAGGCGATGTAGTACACCATCTGCGGCAGCAGGCGCCCGATATTGATGCTGTTGGCGGAGCTGAAGCGATGTTTGCGGCTCAATATCGGGTCTTGGAACGCTTCCTTGACCAATCCTTGACAATCATCGAAAGTGCCGTCGACCCGCAGCGACACCACGTTGTCGCCCCAACACGTTAGTTGGCGCTCCTGTTGTGGGCTCACGAGTCCCTTGGGGTAAAGGATGACGACCCTGGCCCAGGCGCGGCCGTTGAATGCGGCTGCGACGGCGCCTCCGGTGTCGCCTGAAGTCGCCACCAAGATGGTCAACGGTTGTGCGGGCGCGCGGGGTTGCAGGCGCCGCTGGCTCTCCGCCAAAAACCGCGCCCCAAAATCCTTGAAGGCGGCGGTGGGGCCGTGATACAGCTCGAGGGCAAACAGGGGGTCGGGGCAAGCGGTGACCGCGGTTGTCGGGGCGGGTACACCCAAGGCGGCGTCGGCGATCTCGCCGAGCGCGTCGTGCAAGTCATCGCCATCGAAAAATGGGGCGAGCGCGGAGCGCGCCAGCTGCGGCAGGCTCGATGCGCCGGCGAACGCACCGGCATCGACTCTCGGCAGCTGCGTCGGGATATACAGCCCGCCGTCCGGAGTAAGACCCTGCGCGATGGCTCGACTCAAGCTCACGAGCGGTGCGCCGCCGCGCGAGCTTGCAAACCGCAGAGCCGCCATCAGGCCTTTACCACCCGGGCGCCGTAGTTCTGCATGAGGGACACCCAGGAGTCCGACTGCAAATCGTGCTCGGCAAATGCGGCCACCATGGCGCCGCGCACCGCCTCCGCGTGTTGAACGGCGGACCAGGCAAAGACGGCGGGACCCGCCCCGGAAATCGAGCAGCCGAGAGCGCCCGCAGACATGGCGGCGCGTTGCACATCCTTGAAGCCGGGAATCAATGAGTGTCGCTGCGGTTCGATAATCACATCGTTGAATGATTCGCGAATCATTTCCAAATCATTGGAGTAGCAGCCGCTGATAAAGCCCGCCAGATTCGCGCTCTGCCAGACATAGTCAGAGCGGCTGACATTGGTATTGAGAATGGCGCGCGCTTCGCGGGTGCCTAAATACATATGCGGATGCACCAACACGCAGCGCAGTCCGCGCGGAACGGGAATTTGCTTCACGCGCGGGTTGTCGATGCCCACGGTGAGCGTCAGGCCGCCGAACAGGCAGGGAGCGATATTGTCGATGTGCGCGGCGCCGCTCGCGACAATTTCCCCTTCCATGGCAAATTTGAGCAACTGCAACTGCGGCGCCGGGGCGTGCAGCAGCGCGTTGGCGGCAACGACCGCGGCGACGGCCGACGCCGCCGATCCGCCCATGCCGGATCCTAAAGGGATGCCTTTTTCGATATCCAGCTCGAAGCCGAATCCCGGCGACAACGCCGCATGCATGACCTGCACGGCGCGTCCCGCGGTGTTGTACTTGGGCTCCACCGGCAAGTCGCCGGCGACGCCGGTGATGGAGCGGATTCGCACTTCGTCATCGTCGATTCGCCGGATTCGCACCCGGTCGCCGACCTCATCCACGGCGTGACCCAAAATGTCGAATCCGATGCCGACATTGGCAACGGTGGCGGGCGCGAAGGCGGTGACGTCGCTGAGCACGGTGTTCTCGTTATTGCCTAGGAGCCTAAAGGTGAGCGCCAAGGTAAGCGGACAAGCGCAGCAGGTCGGAAAACACGCCCGCCGCGGTCACTTCCGGCCCCGC
>Ga0193729_1000792_pt1 | contig 16391 bp, 11 predicted proteins | sample U1c2metaG_FD_143036 | JGI IMG/M metagenome (GOLD analysis project Ga0193729, IMG submission 143036) | Soil microbial communities from a riparian zone of the East river system, Colorado, United States - U1c2 | ecosystem: Environmental > Terrestrial > Soil > Riparian zone | place: USA: East River...
CAGGACTGTGGGCGCGACGGTCGTTCTCCTAATTTTGCTTTCATCATTTGCGTTTGCGGCTGCTCCGGGAATTGACGCGTATCATGAGGGGAAATTCGAAGACGCGTACAGCCAATTTCAGCAGACCTTGAAATCGCACCCACAATCGCCCGCTGACGATAAGCTCCAATTCGATTCGGGCGCGGCCGCTTACAAATTAAAAGATTACAATAAAGCGCTGGAATCGTTCAGTCAGGCGTTGCTCACGGGTGATACTGGGTTACAGAGCAAGGGCCATTACAATCTCGGCAACACGCTTTATCAGCACGGCGAAGCAGAGAAAAGCGACGAAAAGAAGCTCAGCGATTGGACGAATGCCCTCGACCATTATGAGCAAACGCTCAAGCTCGATCCGCAAAATAAGGACGCCAAAGACAACTACGATTACGTCAAAAGAAAGATCGAGGAGTTAAAAAACAAGAAATCGCAACAACAGCCCTCCCCTTCCCCATCCCCGCCGCAAAAGAACAAGCAGAATCAACAGGACAAGCAAGATCGGCAGCAACAGCAAAATCAGAACCAACAGCAGCAAAAAGATCAACAGAAACAGCAGGACCAACAACAGCAACAGCAGCAGCAGGACCAACAACAACAGCAGCAGCAGCAAGGGCAAGGTCAGCAGCAGCAAAAAGATCAAAAGGAATCGCAGGATCAGCAGTCCCAAACCAAGTCTGGGAACCAGAAAGACCAACAGGAAAAGAACGACCAATCCCAGGCAAAGAACGAGCAACAAAAGAAACAGCAGCAACAGCAGCAACAGCCCAGCGAGAGCCCTTCTCCGTCGCCAGGCGTGGAAAATCAGCAGGCCAACCGGCCTTCACCGTCGCCTGGGCAACGGCAAGCTGAAGAATCACCAAGCCCGGGCGAAGGAGCGCCGTCGCCCTCGCCGGGAGAAGGTGAGGATGAAAACTCGACACCATCTGCAAGTCCATCGGTTTCCCCGCAGAAAAAACTTGCTGGCGATGTGAAAGGTGCGGGAGGAGAAGACAAATCGCAGAACCCGCCCGATAAGAACGCGCAGGTTGCCGAAGCCGAATCCGAAAAAGAGGGACAGATGAGCGAACGCCAAGCCTTGGCGCTCCTTGAATCGATGAAAGATGAAGAGGCGCGAGTCCAGCTTGATGAACGCAGAGTTAAACGCCGTGTCTATAACGATTGGTAAGCTAAGTTTGTCATGTCGAGCGAAGTCGAGACATCCCGTGAATTTATCCGTGGGTTGTGCCGCGGGTTTGAAAGCCTGGCCTCGCGGACTTCGTCCGCTGCGTTGCAGCCTCGACTCCGCTCGGAACAACGCTGCGAAGTTGCCTTGAATATGTTGCAACGAATCTTCATCACGGTTTTCGCAGTGGTCGCAGCTGCGCAGTTTGCGCGCGCCGATCCGCCCAGCGTCACAGCAGTGCTGAGCAATTCGCAGACTGTTGTCGGTGCAACGCTTGAGCTGCAAATCAAGGTGACCGGCCCTGGAGATGCGCAGCCACCGGAAGAAATTTCAGTCGACGGTTTGGAAATTCACGCCACCGGACAATCGCGACAGTTCGAAATACACAATTTCTCGACTAATTCGAGCGTCACATACAATTACACGATCCTGCCGCTTAGGCCGGGTCGATTCACGATTCCTCCGCAAACAGTTCGGGCGGGCGGTAAGTTGCTGCGAACTCCGGAGCTGATATTAAATGTCGCGGACGCGCCTGGCAGCTCAGCTGGGACGCGACAGAGTCGTGGCCGGCAGAGCCAGTCAGTCAGCGCCGGCGATCTGTTTTTCGCCGAATTGATTGTGCCGAAGAAGGTTGCCTACGTCGGCGAGATTGTTCCTGTTCAGATCCGGATGGGATTTGACCCACGCGTTCGCCCAAGACTCATCGAACCACCTGAAATCACCGGACAAGGATTCACCGCCCAGAAGTTACAGGAATCTGGACAGACTTCAGAAACCATCAATGGCAGGCCTTACGACGTCGTCGCATACAAAACTGCAATCGCTGCCGCGCGCGCCGGAAAATTCGAAGTGGGACCGGTCAAGGCGAAGGCGCAAGTCATAGTTCCACGAGCACGAAGTGCGCCGCGATCTCGTGGGCGCTCGCCGTTCGACCTGTTCGATCTGGATGACCCGTTCTCTGATCCATTCTTTAGTAATCCGTTCGCCCAAATGGGCGAGCGACGCGAGGTAGATATCAATAGCCAGCCTGTAGCGCTCGAAGTGAAACCATTGCCGCCAAATGCGCCGCCGAGTTTTTCGGGCGCCATTGGGAATTTTGCGATGACGACTGATGCAAAGCCCAAGAGTGTGCAGGTGGGAGACCCTATTACCGTCACAAGTACAATCTCGGGCCGCGGCAATTTTGACCGCGTCAATGCGCCAGCGATTGAAGACGAACGAGGGTGGCACAAATATCCGCCGTCCTCGAAGTTCAAGCAGGATGATGAGGTCGGTATCAGTGGCACAAAAACTTTCGAGACGGTGCTTTCGCCGAACGAGACAAAGCAGGCTCTGCCAGTGCTCGCATTTTCGTATTTCGATCCAGCGAAGGAGCAATATGTGACACTGCGCAGCGAGTCGATTGCGATCACTGTTCAGGGTGGAGCCCCCGCGACGCAAAACGTCGCGGATAGCCAACCGGCATCAGCCAGCCCGGCGAAAGCTGTCGCTCCCCAAAGGACAGAGAAACCGCAGGACATTTTGTATCAACTGACCGACCGGCCCGCTATGGCGGAAACATTTGCGCCGCTCTACACGCGTCCCGTTTTTTGGACTGTGCAGTTGGTCCCCCTCCTCGGACTGATTGGATTTGCGGGCTGGAAAATTCGAAGAGCTAAAATCGACAATCGCGAGGCGAGGCGCTTCGCTGCGTTGCAGCATGAAACGTCTGAACTCATGCACAAATTGCGTCGTAACGCCGGATCACCACAAGAATATTATGCGGAAGCCTCGCGGGTCGTTCGGCTCAAAACCGCGCTCGCATCTGGTAGCGGAGGGATCGATCCGAATGTGGTGGATGCGGAGACTGCGGCGGACACTTTCAAATTAGACACCGATTCGCGCGACCAACTGCGCCGTTTGTTCGAGCAAAGTGATGAGTGGCAATACAGCGGAGCACATAACGGGCCGGCAACAATCTCGCCGGAAAGCCGCCGCGAGGTGCTGGAGTTAATTAAAAATCTAAAATGAAGATACGCGCCTCACTGATTGCGTTTCTTTTTTGCGCGCTCGCGACTCCGTCGTTATTGGCGCAAGCCGACGCCGAATTTGCGAAAGCAAACCAGGAATTCGCCCAAGGCCATTTCAAGGAAGCGATCTCGGGCTACGAAGCCCTGATTCGCGCCGGACAATGGAGCGCAAACGTATTTTACGATCTCGGCAACGCTTACTTCCGCACTGGCGACTTTGGGCGCGCGATTTTGAATTACGAGCGTGCGCTCGCGTTGGAGCGGCATCATCCCGAAGCAACAGCGAATTTGCAAATTGCGCGCGATGAAGCGCACGCGCTGGAGATTCAGCCGAGCGGTCCGGAACGTTACTTGCAATTTGCGAGCGTCAATCAGTACAGCATCGCCGCCGCCACAGCTTTTTGGCTCGCGATTTTTGCCATGTTCGCATTGATTTTCAAGCGGCGCCGATCAGCCAGGGCGATCGCTCTCTCGATCTGCTGTTTACTGGTGTTGGTCGCTGCGCTGTATGCAATTTTTACACTCGAGCGCGGTAGCAAAGGCCAGGCACTGGCAGTTGTAACGGGCAAGGATGTGCAAGCGCGCCTGGCCACCGCGGACACAGCGAATAGCGTTTTGGCGCTGCCTGTCGGCAGTGAAATTAAGATCCTGAGCACGCGCGGTGATTGGATCTACGCAGCGCTGCCCAACAATTTGCGCGGCTGGATTCCAGCGAAAAACGCCGAGCGAGTGCGACTCTGAACTGCAGTCACGCGGCTGATGCGTTTTAGCGCCAAAGGCGCAGGACTCATTTTGAGCCTGGGGCAACTGCCCCAGGATTTCGTAGAGCCTCAAAGCGGCAGCGCTGAACACTGGCTCTGACACAGACACACAACACTAACGCATTCGCTGGCTATTTGCGGCGATCAAAAATCGCCGTAAGAGAAATTGTATGGATCCGGAGATGGAGATCGGCACCGACGAGAAGGCCCTCCGGATCAATCTGGACGCAAACAAGTATGGGACCTTCGCTGAAATTGGCGCCGGCCAGGAGGTAGCACGCCGATTCTTTCGGGTCGGCGGCGCAGCCGGCACGATCGCCAAGACCATGTCTGCCTACGACATGACTTTCAGCGATGCGATTTATGGACCGGGGCACCGTTACGTCAGTCGTGTTCGTCTCCAGAAAATGTTAGACCACGAATATGATCTTCTGATCGAGCGACTCGACAGAAAATTCGGGGCGGAGAAAAGATTTTTTGTCTTCGCCGACACGGTTGCGGCGCGCAGCTTCAAAGAGCGCAACGAATCGCATGGCTGGCTAGGGGTGCGATTTCAATCCCAGCCACGCGGGCAACCAAGCCAGATTATCATTCACGTTCGATTGCTCGACGAGGCAAACGTCGAACAACAGGAAGCCCTCGGGGTCATTGGGGTGAATCTCCTTCACGGCGCGTTTTATCATCGCCAGCCGGAGAAATTGATTTCATCACTTCAGGAAAATCTGCCTGCAGGACGAATCGAAGTGGACATGATCAAATTTTCCGGGCCTCTCTTTCAAAACGTGGATAACCGATTGATGAGCTTGCAGTTGGTCAGCCAGGGTCTGACGAATGCGGTGATGTTCAAGGCGGATGGCGAATCCGTGCAACCTGCCGAAGTCTTCTACAAAAAAGCGATCCTGGTTGAGCGCGGCAGTTTTCGACCTGTTACGTACGCCACCAACGACATGCTGGACGGGGCACGCCGTGTCTTTCTAACGCAATGCGATTGTTCGGAAGACGAGGTCGTCGTTCTCATGGAGATGACACTCGAAAATTTGGTCGCCGGCGGCAAGGTTGATCACGCGGATTTTCTCGCCCGCGTGGATATTCTCCGTGCACTGGGACGAACCGTGTTGATCTCGAAGTTCGGCGAATATTATCGGCTCGCGGGGTATCTCTTTCGTTACACAAACGGAGCGATCGGCCTTGTCATGGGCGTGCGCAGCTTGATCGAAATTTTCGACGAAAAATACTACACAAAGCTGGAAGGAGGAATTCTGGAAGCGCTTGGCAGGATGTTTAAGGGAGGACTAAAGCTTTACGTTTATCCAATGATTGATGAGGCCAGCGGCAAGGTCATCGCCGCAACGCAAGTGAAAGTCGCACGAAATCTTCGCTCGTTGTTTCAATACCTGATCGACAATCAGTACGTCCAGGAAATTGCCGACTATCATCCGGAGTATTTGCGAATTCACCCGCCTGATGTGCTAGGCAAATTGCAATCGGGCGACAGCAACTGGGAGCGAATGGTTCCACCGGAGGTGGCACACATGATTAAAAAGCGGGAATTTTTCGGCTACCGCAGACCGATCGCAGCGTAGAGCAGAGCCAGATGCCACTGACCGTTTCTTGCGCAAGCTGTCGTCGATTCGGATTCGGCGCAGACGCCTCTCCCCTCAAAGGGGAGAGGACTAAGGTGAGGGGTGCGAACACTTTCGAATTGGCCTTGCACGAAGCCCTCACCTTCCCCCTCTCCCTTCCAAAGGGAGAGGCGACCAACGCGCACAGGAGGCGGAAACTGGGTCAAACTACATATTGCAGCTGAGAATTGGCCGCCACTACCGTTCGCGATTAAATGAAAGTTGCCGTGGCCCAGATTTCCTGTTCGCTCGGCGATCCCGAGGCAAATCTTCTCAAGGTTCGCCATTTTTCTCGCCGGGCAAAAGACACCGGCGCCGAGCTGATCGTTTTTCCCGAGATGATTGACACCGGCTACTCGATGCCGGTGATCCGAACGCATGCCAATCATTGGAACAGTGGATTCGTTCCCGAGCTTCAAGAAACCGCCAGGGAACTTTCAATAGCAATCGTAAGCGGTGTTTCGGAGCGCGCTGGTTCATCAATTTACAATTCCCAAGTTCTGATCGATTCACATGGCAACATCCTTGCGAAATATCGTAAGACTCATCTGTATGCGGTCGCGCCGGTTGAAGAGCAGACGTGCTTTGCTCCGGGCGATGCCTTCGCGACCATTGCGCTCGGCGGTTTGCATTTTGGTTTCGCTATCTGCTACGACCTTCGCTTTCCCGAGATGTATCGAAAACTGGCGACCAAGCAGAAGGTCGACGCGTTTATTGTCTCTTCCGCGTGGCCGTTTCCGCGTCTCGAACATTTTCGAATACTTGCCATGGCGCGCGCGATCGAAAACCAGAGCTATGTCATTGCATCAAACCGGGTTGGTAAAGACGATGACCTGTGGTTTTGTGGTAGCTCTGCGATCATCGATCCCCGCGGAGTTGTGATTGCAGCCGCATCGGCAGACCGCGAAGAACTCATTCAGGCCGATTTATCCGAAGATCTTGTAATCTCAGTCCGGAGCCGGGTAGAGTCTTTTGCTCACCGCCGACCGGATTTATATCAGTAACGTCACGACGACGCACTGACGGGTACAAATTCGCTTTCGTGTAAAACGACATGTCGCGTTCCACGAATTAACTGCCACCATTGTCGCGCGGAGCCGATTACGATCGCGAACACAAGCACAAGGAATAAAACGGCAACCACCGCATCGAATCGCCAGACGCTTGCCTGGCGCGCCAGCTCCGCAGCCTTGGCTGGATCGGCCATTCCCGACGCCTCACGCAAGAGCGACCTCGCACCGCTCAAAAAACCAAGCCTCGGATCAGGTGAAAACACTTTGAGATAGCCAGCGGAAAAAGTGACGGCGCACATGAAGCAAAGCGGCACGAGCGTCACGAATAGATATTTACCTTTATGCATCTTGATCAGAAGCGTTGTACCGAGGCAGAGCGCCACCACCGACAGCAACTGATTGGCCAATCCAAACAGTGGCCAAAGTGAGTTGATGCCACCAAGCGGATCAATCACGCCCGCATATAAGAACCCACCCCATGCTGCGACCAGCAACACGCTCGAGAAGAAATTCGCGCTCCACGAACGTGTATTGCCAAGAGGACGCCAGACGTTGCCGAGGAAATCCTGAAGCAGAAAACGCCCTACGCGCGTGCCAGCGTCGATCGTCGTGAGAATAAACAATGCCTCAAACATGATGGCGAAGTGATACCATAACGCCAGTGCAGTCGGCTTTGCTGAGATCCGCGCAAACATATGCGCCATGCCGACTGCGAAAGTCGGCGCACCACCTGCTCGGTTGAACATGGTTGATTCCCCAAGGTCCGTGGCGAGCTTCTGCATTTCTGCCTCGGTTACTGGAAAACCCGCAGCGGAAACTGTTGCAACGACTTCCGTGGGCGCGCCTTTTGTATTAATAGCAAAATATTCTCCCGGTTGCAGCACGCATGCGGCGATCATCGCCATCAAGGCGACCATCATTTCGGTCACCATCGCGCCGTAACCAATGCTTCGTATCCGCGACTCTCGTCTTATCATTTTTGGCGTGGTGCCGGAGGCAATCAGAGAGTGAAATCCTGAGACTGCCCCGCAGGCGATGGTGATGCAGACAAACGGGAACACTGGACCCGCAAAGACAAGGCCGCTGCCGTCTATGAATTTTGTAATCGCGGGCATTTGTAATGTGGGATTGATCAGCATCACGGCAGCCGCGAGCATGGCCACTGTGCCAAGTTTCAAAAATGTGCTGAGATAATCGCGTGGCGTGAGCAACATCCACACAGGCAGAACCGATGCGGCCAGCCCATAGAGCATGATGGCCCACGCCAGCCATCTCTGATCGTGACGGAACCAGCCTTCAATCGCTGGAAAGTGCGCGAGAAATTGTCCGCCCCACACGGCAAATGCCAGACCGAGTAATCCGAAAATCGTAACTGCGACGACGCTCACTTTCCCTGTGCGCAGCGCAATTCCCATGATCAGCGCCAGAGGAATGGTCACAGCGATGGTGAAAACGCCCCAGGGACTCTGCGCGAGGGCTTGAACCACCACCAGCGCCAACACCGCCAGCAGGATTATCATGATCGCGAGCACGCTCACAAGAGCGAGCAGACCAACACCAGGCCCGATTTCTTCCTTGACCATCTGGCCGAGTGTTTTCCCGCCGCGGCGGATCGAGGCGAACAAAACAATCATGTCGTGCACACCACCGCCCAAAGTTGCGCCGATCAAAATCCAGAGAGTGCCAGGAAGAAAACCGAACTGCGCCGCCAGCACTGGCCCAACCAAGGGTCCGGGACCAGCGATGGCTGCAAAGTGATGTCCGAAAACCATCCATCGGTTCGTTGGCACATAATCCTTGTTGTCGTTTTGCAGGACTGCTGGCGTCGCTCGCGTCTCATTGAGCACGAGCACCTTTGTCGCCAGCCACTTGCTGTAGAAACGATAGCTGATCGATAAAGCGCAGAATCCCGCGATGACGATCCAAAGTGCGCTGATCTGTTCGCCGCGAGATAATGCCAGCATGGCTACCGACCACGTTCCCAGCGCAGCGACGCCAAACCAGAGCAGCTTTTTCCAGACGCTCATCTTGTTTGCAGTTTAATTGAAATTGTTGCGCTTCGCTACAAGCTGTGATCTATCGTCGAGTGCGATTTCGCCACAAAATACGAAAGCTTGTAGATGGCCGTAGCCTCGCCAGTGCGAGAAAACATACGCTCAGGTTGCTGCGAACTAATCGCTTCTCGCTTGATACAAAACGGGTGATCGAAACAATCGATCCAGCTGCGTTCGAGCAGATTCGTCGGCGATACGCGATCGCAAATCCCGGCGCGGACTGGCCGAAATATCTCGATCTGGAGCGTTGGATCGAAATCAATATCCGCCGGATCCGTGAGCTTGAACTCGATTTGTCGCGACCGAAACGGATTCTGGATCTCGGCTGCGGCGCAGGATACTTCCTCTACATTGCGCAACTGCTCGGTCATTCCGGAATTGGCCTTGATATCGATCGCGTGTCTATGTTCCGGGAAGTTACGCGACTCCTGAGTGTTCACCGCGTAGTCCAACGAATCGACGCTTTCCGTCCTCTCCCCGACCTTGGACAAAAATTCAATCTCATTACTGCCTTCATGATTTGCTTTAACGATCACAAAATGCCTGGTCTCTGGCAGGTGCCAGCGTGGGAATTCTTCCTCGACGACTTGGCAAAGCACTTAACGCAGCGTGGCCGGGTCTGGCTTGAATTAAACCAGGAATACGATGGAACCTTCTACACGCCGGAACTAAAGAAATTTTTTCAAAAGCGCGGCGCGCGCATCAACGAGCACAAAATAATTTTTACTTCAGGGCTGCGCGCGCCTGTTTCAGTTTCGCCAGCTGGGCGGTGAAGTCCCCGAGGCGTCGCCTATGCTCCTCGACAACGGCCGCGGGAGCGCGCTCGACAAATGCATCGTTCTGCAACTTCGCTTCCACCGTTCGCGCTTCCTGTTCGATCCTGGCAATTTCTTTTTCCAACCGCTCGCGCTCGCGTCCTTGGTCCCCGGCAGCAATGGGCAGAAAAATGTCGCCTAGCGGGGTGACCGCTACCGGAGTGCCAACCGGCGCCTGATATCTGGGTTCCAGTGCCACTTCCTCTGCATTCAACAGCCGCGCCAACGTCGGAGTTTCGCTTGAAATTAATGTATCATCTGAGCGTAAAATAAAGCGTATCTTCTTGTTGGATGGAAGCTTGGCCGTAGCGCGGAGATTCCGACCTGCCTGTGTTATTCCGTAGATGGCTGAGACAAGGTTGTGCTTACTCGCAAGGTCATCGATCTGACTCAAAGACATCTTTTGTGGCGGGAAGGCAAATTGCATCGAACCCGTCCCAAGGCCCAGTAACGACCAAAGTTCTTCCGTCATGTGGGGCATGAAGGGATGCAACAACCGCAGTATCGCCGAGAGCACAAAATCCATCACCGCCAGCGCAGATTTCTTTTTGGCCTCGTCGTCGCCAAAAATGTCAGTCTTGGCTGCTTCAACAAACCAGTCGCAATAATCGCTCCAAACAAAATCATAGAGGCGTTGCGCGACCATGTTGAATTGATACTCGCGGTACGCAGCCTCGATTGCGTCGATTGTCTCGTTCAGGCGCGCCAGCACTTCGATGGCAAAGATCGACAGCGCCTGAATATCGATTTTTGGCGCTGCCTCGCTCGGGCCATGCATCTGGCGAAAGCGCGCGACATTCCAAAGTTTCGTCGCGAAGTTACGGCCTTCTTCGATCTGCTTTTCGTCGAAGCGAATATCCTGACCGGTAGGGGCGATGCGCATTAGGCCAAATCGCAAGCCGTCAGCGCCGTACTTGTCGATCAACTCGAGCGGATCGGGCGAATTGCCGAGCGACTTCGACATTTTGCGACCCAGGTGGTCGCGGACAATGCTGGTGAAGAAAACGTGGTGAAACGGAATGTTGTCTTCAGTCTTGGGGGATTTGCCCGGCTTGAACTCAAGGCCGGCGATGATCATCCTTGCGACCCAGAAGAAAATGATGTCCGCCGCCGTTACGAGCACGCTGGTTGGATAAAATTTCCTTCGCGTTTCCTGATCCATCGTCTCATACGCCCAGAGCCACGACGAAAACCAGGTGTCGAGCGTGTCTTCATCCTGAATCCAGTTCTCAGGATCAGGCGGCGGTTCGATGCCGACATAAATTTCCCCTCCGATTTGGGGTTTGGAATTTGGAACTTGAGATTTCCGGTACCACGCTGGTATCCGGTGTCCCCACCATACTTGTCGGCTCATGCACCAATCGCGAATATTCTCCAGCCATTGTGCGTAAACTCTTTCCCAATGCTCAGGAAAGAAGCGGATAAGATGGTCGCGCACCACGGCAAGCGCCTCTTTCGTTTTTGGGTAGCGCAGAAACCATTGCTCGCTAATACGCGGCTCGATCGGCACATCGCTGCGATCGCTGAACCCGACATTGTTTTCATACGGCTCTGTTTTGGCCAGTGCTCCCCTCGCCTGCAATAACTCCGCGGCTTTCTCGCGCGCTTTGAATCGGTCTAGCCCATCCAATTCCGGTTCGGTCAGACAATTGATGCGTCCATCCGGATGCAGCACATCGATAATCGGCAAGTCGTGGCGGTGTCCGATCTCGAAGTCCACGAGATCATGAGCAGGCGTAACTTTTAAAACGCCGGTACCAAACTCCGGATCAATCGCTTCATCGGCGATGATGGGAATCTTCTCGCGCGCGAGTGGACGCCATGCGTGTTTGCCTAAAAGATCGATGTATCGCTTGTCGCCTGGATGAAAAGCCATCGCAGTATCTGCCATGATCGTTTCGGGCCGAGTGGTTGCGACTTCAAGAAAACGGCCCGGTTCATCCACAATCTCGTAGCGCACGAAATAAAGGTTTCCTTTCTGCGGTTTGGAAACGACCTCTTCATCTGAGACTGCGGTTTGCGCGACCGGGTCCCAATTGATCATCCGCCGGCCGCGATAGATCAGCCCCTTGTCGTAGAGGTCGACAAAAGCTCGTTGCACAGCAGCGGCATAAGCTTCATCGAGCGTGTACCGCTGACGCGACCAATCGCACGAGCAACCGAGCCGCTTAAGCTGTTCGATGATTATCCCGCCGTGTTTGTCCTGCCATTGAAGAACGCGCCGCAAAAACTCCTCACGACCAAGATCATGGCGCGTTTTGTTCTCGGTTCTGCGCAGATACTTCTCCACAGCGGTCTGAGTTCCGATTCCCGCATGATCCATTCCCGGTAACCAAAGGACTTCGAATCCCTGCATCCGCGCGCGGCGTGCGAGAATGTCCTGAATCGTGTTGTTCAAAACATGGCCGAGCGTGAGCATTCCCGTGATGTTGGGCGGCGGCATCACGATTGAGAACGACGGTTTGGACGACTTCGCATCCGCAACGAAGTCCCGATCGGCGATCCATCGCTGATACCACTTCGGTTCAACCGCTCTCGGATCGTATCTCTTGGGGAGTTCCGCCATTGCGATCAATCATCCGAAACCCCAGCGCGTTTGCAAACGTCCGACGCAAGGTTGCGCCAGAGATCCCGCCTCTCCCTTGGTGAAGGGAGAGGATTGAGGTGAGGGATCGCTCACACGCCGGAAGTCAACCCTCACCCTCCCCTCTCCCTTAGAAATGGAGAGGCGCTGATAGTTGCAGCATGTCGCCACCGCGATGATTTTCCCGGCTGCATGAACGACTCGCGATCAATTGGCGTTTTTGATTCGGGAATCGGCGGCCTCACCGTGGTGAAGGCGCTGCGCAATTTACTGCCAAACGAAAACATTTGTTATCTTGGCGACACGGCGCGTGTTCCTTACGGGCCGAAAAGCCCCGAAACCGTGCAACGCTACGCAATGGAACTGGCTGGAATGTTGATGCGGAAAAATGCGAAAGCGCTGGTTGTTGCCTGTAACACTGTTTCATCAGTCGCGCTGCCGTTGTTGGCCAAGAAATTTCCCGTGCCCGTGGTCGGCGTAATTGAACCTGGAGCGCGAGCTGCGTTACAGGCGACACGCAACCGACACATCGGCGTGATCGGAACGCGAGCGACGATTCGCAGCGGCGCGTACGAAAAGGCGCTGCGCGCGACCGATAACAACGTGCGCGTGAGCAGTCGAGCATGCCCTTTACTGGTCCCATTAATCGAAGAAGGATTGCTCGACGATGCGGTGACGGACCAAATGATTATGCGCTACCTCCAGCCGCTGCTTGCCGACGGGATCGACACGCTTGTGCTGGGTTGCACGCATTATCCGTTGCTCGCCGGCGCGATCGCACGACTGGTCAATCGCCAAATCACACTTGTCGATTCCGCGCAAAATTGCGCCCACGCAGTAGAAGAAATGCTCGATCGACAATCATTGCGTGCGGCGCCTCCAAACAACGCTCAGCTACACGTTGCCCTCACTGACGCGGCCGATAATTTTCTCAACGTCGCCCGTGACGCGTTGCAGTTGAATTTTGGTGAGATCGAGCTAGAGCCTCTGCCCTAGGCAACGGCGAGGAACGTCTTGATACGCTCCAGTTCCGCGTCGAGTTCGCGCTTGAAGAAGCGATCACGCGGTCGATGCGCCACATAGCCAAACTCTGACTTTAGTTGCCCGTCGTCTATCCGAAGATTGCCCCATCCAATTACCCGATCGCACCAAAGCAGCGGTAGCGCATAATAACCAAGCCGGCGTTTCAGAGCCGGAACATAGGCCTCGAAACGGTACTGCCAGCCCCAAAACATCTCAAAGCGGTCACGGTCCCACACCACGGGGTCAAATGGCGTCAATAAACGCACCGTAGCCGGCAGTGCGCAATGGGCCGCATTCTCTTGAGAGGGCCAATACCAGTCCACGCCATTGACACGCGCATTTGCGAGCCGTTGTTTCGCCCGCTGAAGTGCATCCTTCAGCTCGCCACGCCATTGGGGAACAGCAAAGCGCAGCCGACGGACCAAATCTGCCAGGCACCTACTCGGCAATGGCGCATAGATCTGAACAGCCGCATCAACGAGCGCGTCGATCCGCGCGCGGCGCTCAGCTGCATCGGCGGGCGCCGGTCCGTGTTCGTTAACGGCATAGATGCGGACTCCGCTCTCGCGCCGTACTATGCGCAGCATGCCGCGATAATGCATAGCCGCTAGCAAATGAGTGGTAGCGCTCGACAACCCGCCCCAGTAGTTCCTGACGCTGCCGTGAGAAAAATGGTCATCCACTTCGCGCGGGTGTGCTTCACCTCGTTCCCTCACAAATTCCAACAAGAGCTGCGCGCGTTTCTTGCGCACGGCAGGCCAGGTTCGAGGTCCTTCGGCTGGCACATCGGCGTCCGAGCGGGGATGCATGAGCGCCTGAAGTGACTTTGTCATAAACCCGTACACGACGAAGAAGTCTTCCTCGATCTTGAGCTTCGGATAGAGCCGTTCGAGGTCGCCGGCGTGATAATCTTTTGCGCGATGTCGCAGTATGAGGTCCTGAGCACGCGCGGGCGCGCGGATCGGATCGGCTTGGACAAAACCCATGCGATAGAAGGCGCCTTTCAGTGTGGTCGGCTTGAAAAGACTACGAGCAACGGCATAGCGCCTTAAATGATCCAGGGTAATCAGCACAGCGAACCGTTGCACAAACGCTGCGCAATCGCAGCCAGGCCTTTGCAGCCAACACTATCGAGAGGAGCGAACTCCTCGTAGGCGCCGCTGATTAGCTCGTGCCGCCTTCGGCAAGCTTTTGACAACTAACTCGTACGAGTGATCGATCATTCGCCGGAGGTCGGCATCAGGAATGCCAGTATCAATCTCCACCGTGTTCCAATGTTTCTTGTTCATGTGATAACCCGGTCTGACTTCCTCGTAGCGATCACGCAGGTCGAGTGCCCAATCAGGGTCGCATTTTAAGTTCGCCGTGGTTGGCACTTCATCGAGAGCGGCTAATCCGAACATTTTGCCGCCGACTTTGAACACGAGAACATCGGGCCCGAATGGCGTGGCCTCAGTTGCGCGCGGCTTGCTCAAACAGTACTCGCGGAACTGCGCGAGATCCATAACGGAAATTGCCGAAAGGAGAAGCCCGAAACACTCAGAATCACTACGTAGCAGATGGCTGTGGCGGTTGAGTTGGGAAGACGAAGAGCGGAACGGAGCCTTCGTGTCTGCCATCCACAGCGAGATCAATCGAATACTCGCCCAATCCAGGGAGTTTTAATTGCTGTATATTAAGTGCGAATGAGACTGCCGCGCTAGATTCGGGGCCTTGGAAGCGCACGTCAGCTGTTCCGTCGATGGCCGGCATTACCGGGGCGCCATCGGCATTTACGAATGTGAGGCGGATTTTCTTATGGCCCGCTTCGATGCGTTCAAAACGCAGCTTAACTGCTAAAGCACAATGCGGATGAGTGATCGGTTCTGCCGTGGCGTTTAAGCGATCGAATGCTCCCAGAATGTTTAATTTGCCAGCTGCATCCACGGTGGCAGCATCGCATAGAGTCAAAACCTCAACTTTCATACTTGTAACTATGCAATTCGCATCGAAAGCAGCTGTAGCAAGTCCGAAATCCTCACGCGTTCCTGTTTCATCGAGTCGCGATCGCGCAACGTGACTGTGTCGCGCAGCGCCGGATCTTTTTCACCGAGCGATTCGAAATCAACCGTCACTCCAAACGGCGTTCCGATTTCGTCCTGGCGGCGATAACGGCGGCCAATCGCCCCGCTCTCATCGTAAAATACGTACATATGCGGACGGAGAAGATCGACAATCTCCTTTGCTTTTGCCACCAATGGCTCCTTGTTTTTCAAAAGTGGGAAGACCGCACACTTGATTGGCGCGATGCGCGGGTGGAATCGCAGGACAATCCGAGTTTCCATTTTTCCTTTCTCATCCGGCGCTTCGTCCTCCGCGTACGCTTCGCAAATGAGTGCCAGCACAGTTCGATCGACACCGGCGCTCGGCTCGACTACGTGCGGAATAAATTTCTGTTTCGTCTCCTCGTCGAAATATTCGAGCGACTTTCCGCTGGCCTTCTGATGCTGCGATAAATCGTAATCGGTTCGGTAAGCAACGCCTTCGAGTTCCTGAGCGCCAAACGGAAAATCATATTCAATGTCGTAAGTTCCTTTTGAATAAAAAGCGCGCTCTTCGTCTGGAACCGTCTTGACATGCAACTTGTCGCGCGGGATGCCGGTGTTCTCGTAAAATTTAAGCCGTTCCTCCTTCCAATATTCGAGCAATTCCATTCCTTGCTCGGGTCGGCAAAAATATTCCAGTTCCATCTGCTCGAACTCGCGCGAGCGAAAAGTGAAATTGCGTGGATTAATTTCGTTGCGAAACGCTTTACCGATCTGCGCGATTCCGAACGGCAATTTCTTTCGTGAAACTTCCAGAATATTTTTGAACTGGACAAAGATGGACTGTGCTGTCTCAGGACGCAGGTAAGCGATGGAGCTTGCATCTGCCGCGGCACCCACATGCGTTTCGAACATCAGATTGAACTGGCGCGCTTCGGTCAGATCCTTGCCACCGCAATTTGGGCACTGCTTTATTCCCTTTTTCTCGATGAGCTGGTCTAGCCGCAGATGCGCCTTGCACGATCGGCAATCGATCATCGGGTCGGAAAATCCCTCTACGTGTCCTGAAGCTTTGAGAACTTCGGAATGCGTGAGGATTGCGCCATCCATTCCGACGACGTCGTCGCGTTCGTGGACCATCACGCGCCACCAATAATTCTTAAGGTTGCGCTTTAGTTCGACGCCGATTGGGCCGTAATCCCAGGCGCCGTTGAGGCCGCCATAAATTTCGCTCGATTGAAAAATGAAGCCGCGTCGCTTGCAGAGACTGACGATTTTGTCCATGCGC
>Ga0193729_1000793_pt1 | contig 16390 bp, 16 predicted proteins | sample U1c2metaG_FD_143036 | JGI IMG/M metagenome (GOLD analysis project Ga0193729, IMG submission 143036) | Soil microbial communities from a riparian zone of the East river system, Colorado, United States - U1c2 | ecosystem: Environmental > Terrestrial > Soil > Riparian zone | place: USA: East River...
AAGATCACGAAAATCCTATCCGTAAAATGAATGTCAAATTGCCTGCTCGCGAAGGCTTTCGGAGTTGAGATCTGACCCCAATTCCACCCACGTTAGCGTGTGCAAAGATGGAGTAGTGCTGCACGCTGGGCCGCCGCATGCCGGATTGTAGCGATAGGTTCAGCGCTCTCGGTTTGATGAGAGCAGTCGTGGCGGGACTCGTTGCGATGGGGGTTTCGGTTGTGGCTGCGATTGGATTCGGGTTCATAGGCGGCCATGTAACACCTATCACCGCGGCGGCAGCGATGATTTGCGGCGCAGGCGGTGCCATTTATGCCTGGACGAAGGCCGGCCTTTCCGGTGAGCCGGCACGCAAACCGAGCAGGATCGATTGGTTTGTCATCGTCTGCTTCGGGCTCTTCGCTGTGCGCGCGTTTTGCTGGCTGCTGTTTGTTGACGGAGAGGATTACTCGATTCTCTCGGAAAATAACTTTAGCGACATGCCGCTTCACTTGACCTTCATCAATTATCTGGCTCGGGGACCAAGTTTCTGGCCGGACAATCCGATCTACAGCGAACTCAAACTGCATTATCCAATCGGCACCGATCTGTTTAACGCTTTGCTAAAGATGATCGGCGTGAACGAAATCTTCAGCCTCACCTGTGTCGGACTGATAGCCTCGCTCATCACCTGCGTCGCGCTTTATCAATGGGGCAAAGGCTTTGCGCTCGCGGGATTTCTTTTCAGTGGCGGCACAGCCGGGTTTTCGTTCTTCAGCGATTTGTGGGACAGTTTTCGGGGGTTTCTGCATACCGGGCGTTTTGTTTTTTCAATCTGCGACTATCAGTTTTATGAGGCATGGAAAAACATTGCTTTGGCCATGTTCGTCACTCAGCGTGGGTTGCTCTATGCAATTCCGGCGGGTCTGTTGCTGTTGTGCAGCTGGCGCGCGCGTTGGTTAGGCAATCAAGCATTGCTGCTTCCGTTGCTGATCGAGGCAGTGCTGTTCTCGACCTTGCCGCTCTTTAATGTGCACGCCTTTATCTGGTTTTCAGCCTTACTCGCTTGTTGGCTTGTGATCGGCTCACCCTGCATCCGTCTCCACCTGATAAAGTTGATCGGCATTTCGTTCATTCCGGCCACTATCTTTGTCGCGCTGATCACCGGGCTTTTCTCGCCCGAACAATCGATGGCCCGTGTCATCCATCTCAAACCAGGCTGGCTCCAGGAGGACGATAGCTTTGTTGAATTCTGGTTTGGAAACTTCGGCGTTCTTCCGCTCTGCACTGCTGCCCTCGTCCTGCTGATCTTTTGGAAAATCGAGTTTCGCCTTGCATCGCCAGAGGGAAAGCGATGGTCTGTTTCGAGGCTCCGGTTTCGATTAACTAAGCGCGATTGGCGCGACAACAATGTCCGAAGCGTGGCGGCATTCGTCGTCCCGGCAATCGTGTTCTTTCTGATCGCCTGCATCGTTATGTTCGCACCGTGGGAGTGGGACAACACAAAGATAATGGTCTGGTCGTATTTAACGCTTCTCCCATTTCTCTGGCAGTATGTCGTGAAGCCGCTACCGCGTCTGGCCCGCGCGGCGTTGTGCATACTGCTTTTCTTTTCCGGGTTCGTTTCCCTTTGGGGCGGGATCGATCTTTCTCACACTGGTTGGCCAGTCGTAAACCGGCAGGAACTGCACGATGTTGAGCTTGCGACCCGCGATCTGCCCGTCAACGAGACCTTTGCTGCGTATCCAGATTTAAATCACCCGCTCTTGTTGAGCGGATGCAAGTTGGTTGAAGGTTTCGAAGGTCATCTACATTCGCACGGTATTGAATATCGCCCGCGACTGCGCGAGCTAAACGCCCTGCTTTCAGGACAAACCGGCTGGCGCCAAATCGCGGATGAGTTGCACGTTCGCTATCTGTTCTGGGGCGAGCTCGAACAGAGACATTATCCGCAATCTCTCGCGCCATGGCGCCAGCAATGCACCGCCGTCGCTCATGGCGAATGGGGTACGATTTATGATCTCAACCCTCAGTCGACAAGCGTCTCCAGCCGGTGAAAATTCGAAGAGCGGATTAGGGGTCAGGTAACATGAAAGCAGCAGTTCGGTGTAAGCTGGGAGAAAAAAGGAGGAGCTGTTTTCGATGAAGGTAGTCAGATAGGGAAATAGGGTCGCATCTAAGATTTGACCCCAACTCCTACAATTCCTAATTCCTGCCCCGCTCATCCGTCAGGACACGTACTTATATTTCCTACATCCTGGAAAAACGCCGCGAGGTAGATTGGACCCGGCACCACCCATTCGCAAACCTGACAGAATTAACTAATCCGCCTTAAGTGCTAGCTGCTAGTTGCTAATCGTAGGTTCAGCGACCCGCGCCGGCGGATTGACCGCGGACTTGGTTAATCAGTCCGGTGAGGCCAATTGCGACAGAGATCACGCCTAAGACGCGAATGACTGTGCCGCCAAGATAGCCGGGCTCGCCGGGACCGCAGGCGATACAAATGACCCCGCCGGGTGTGATCATGAGGCCTCCAATGATGATGAGCCAGGCCCAGGCGAGATAGTAAATCCACCACCAGCGAGTGCGGCGGGTGGAGATGATTTGCTGCAAGTTGGGCATCACGCCGATGCGGTCGGTGGAAGGATCTGCACTCGGCGTGTTGAGCTTGGGGTTGCTCAGCACGGAGCGCATGCTGGATGGCGAATAGAGCTGGGCGTGCTTGATGAGCCAGGACTGCACGATGAGCGCGGAGCCGGCGATGATGGGAGAAGCTCCCGACGTTCCGCCGAAGGATGTGGTGTACGTGTTTGTGGCGTTGCCCGTCCAGCCGTCGCCAGTGGTGTCGATGCTGTCGCCCCAACCGTAACAGTCGATGCGGCTGCCGTAGTTGGAAAAGCCAGAGCGCGAATGCGGCGTGGAGGAATTGGCAGCGCCGACCATAATGGCGCCGGAATCCTGGAAGTCGTTGCTGTTGCGGTTGAGGATGAACTTGCCGTTGGAATCCTTGTAGGTATCGAGGTCTTTCGAGCCATTGCCTCCGGCTTCGACAACGATGATGCCGTTGGAAGTGGCATATTGGATCGCGTCGAAGGTGGCCTGCTCGACTTCCACAGGAAGGTAACCCGACATGGTGGACGAAGTGGTCTGGGCTTCAAGCAGAAGCACATCGCCGCTTTTCATGACGGCGGCGGCGCTGAGGATGGCTTCCGCGGTGTTATAGGTGCTGGCGTTGCGCCATTGCGAAACAACGCGGGCTGAGGCGAACGGGGCGATGCCGACTCCGCCGATGGTGTTGTCCACCATAACGACTTCACCGAGGACGGCGGTGCCATGTCCGGTGTAGTCCTTGCTGATGCCGGAGATGATGCTAATGCCTGCGGCGACGAGGTCTTCATGGTTGAGCGTCCAGCCTCGCTCCATGTCGACAAAGCCGACGCCGCCCCCGTCGGCCTGCGCCCAGGCCCAGCGCACGTCGATGCCGGTGGGTGCGGCGTCTTCGTAATGCTGATTGGTGTTGCGCGGATCGTCGGAGGGATTGACAGGCGGCGGAGTGGGGCCGGCTTCGACGTAGGCAGTATCAACGGTAGACCACGACGCGACGGTGCGAGCGACCGCCTCAGGATCCACTCCCGCAGGACATTCGATGGCGAAGTATTGAGTGAAACTGGGCGGAACGGCTGCACGTTGCGACGCCGGCGATTGCGATAACGAGCGCAGGGTATGCTCGGGCAGGGTGGAGAAGTAAGGCACGAGCGCGATGCCGGGATGAGCGGCGGTGAGCTCGGTCCACTCGCGCGGAGCGGTGTTGGCGAATTGCGTTTGGGCGTCGGTGGTGTATGCGAGGCGAACGTCGGGACGGAATTTCACAACGACGCGCCGTTTGTAGTCGCCGGGTAACTCCTGCGGGGTTGGGGTCTCGCCGCCGATCATCGCCATAGGAACCTCCGATAGCAGGATAGATGAGCTGTGGCGCCGCGGTCAAGCCGCGGTAGCGTCCGCTGTCTCAGCGGAATTCTGGGGAGCGCGTGCGCCCTCGCGCGCTGGTGAACTTCTCTGCTGAAACTTTTACAAAAGGAAACGAAGATTGCGAAGAAGCTGCAGAGTTGGACTTGCTCGTTTGTTTCCTTCGTTGCCTTCTGTCAAAATTTCTGGAGAGAAAACGAAGCATTGAGCACGATGGTTGCGCTTTCGACGACGATCTCGCAGACTTCGAGAACAACATGAACATCGAAACGCTCCATATCGGTATGAAGGTGCGCCATCCGCAATACGGCATCGGGGTGGTGAAATCGCTGACGGGCCAAACCGCCGAGATCGCGTTTGACGACGCGCAGCGGACAATTGCACCGGCGTCTAGCGATCTCCAACCGGCGGAAGCGACCGCTACTTTGAGCGAGTTAGAGATGCCGCTCGCAAAACTGATCCGCGATACTGCTCAGGCTGTGGTCGAAGCTCTCGGGTTCGAAGAAAAGGATGTGGTCGTGGAAGATCTGGCGACTCGATGGCAGCGCGGGACGCTGGTTATGCAGCCGGCGGATAGTTCGCTTCAATCGAAAGAAGTCCCGCTCGAAACATTCTTCCACAAAATCGTCATGATCCGGAATAATCTGCGAGTTCTCGAGCAGAAGGTGAACGCGAGCGACAAACTGAGCGATGCGGACAAGTTCGACCTGCAACAGTATATCACGCGCTGTTACGGTTCGCTCACGACGTTCAACATCCTGTTCAAGAACAAGGACGACCAGTTCCGAACCAGCGCCTAGGCCAGCGGAGTGGGCGGGCCGAATGCCTAAAAAAGCTGGAGCGAAGGAATCGAAATGCGGGGAACGCGATGAGATGGACGGGCAGCCCGCAGGGCGAGAATGCGGGATGCAGTCGAGTCAATCATTTTGTCCCGCGGACTTGACCCTATACGTGACTCACGTATAGCATGTAAGGATGGCTTTCGGGACACTCCCTCGTCGTGTTCGGCATCAGAGGTTCGCAGCCGGGGCGTTTCCACGGAGATTACGAGCCTGGCGTGAGCGGAATAATCTCTCGCAAAGCGAGGCGGCGTTGAAATTACAGATCTCGAAGCGAACGCTGCAAGAGTGGGAGCAAGATCGAGCTGTGCCACGCGGCCTTGCGCGATCGGCAATCGAAAAAGCCCTTCGGGGCTAGCACACCCACACGAGTTTGTTGGCGAATGTTGCTATACGTGAATCACGTATAGCAACATGAATAGCTGCGATAGCCGTTCTCTTGTAGCCGCGGTCGCGACCGTAGCTTCATCACTCAGCTGGAAAAGTAATGGGCAGCGAAATTCGCCTCGCCTGGATCTTGCCAATCTGTCAGAGCGGTAATACCGTATCAATGATGAAGACGATATCGCTGAAATTACCCGTGCCGTTGGCGAACTGGCTGGCCAAGCGCGCCGCCGAGCTTGGACGTTCACGCTCCGATCTGGTGCGCCAGGCGCTCGAGGAGCAGCGTCAGGGCAAGAACAGTACGGGCGAAAAGTCTTGTGCCGAGTTAATGGTGGAGTTTGGCGGCTTCTTTCGAGGGCCGCGGGATTTATCCACTAACCCGAAATACATGCGCGATTTCGGGAAGTGAGACAGACTTTGATCGATAGCGGGCCGTTGGTCGCTTTCTATTCCACGCGTGACCAGCATCATGCCTGGGCCTTTGCGCAATTAGACGCGCTGCGGCCTCCGCTGTTGACGTGTGAAGCGGTTTTGACCGAAGCCTGTTTTCTGCTTCAGCGCGGAGCTGGCCGCCCAGCTTCGATCGTGCAAGCTGTCCGGGAAAGGGTGATCCAAATTGCTTTTGATATCGAGACGGAAGCCGCGTCATTGGAAGTTTTGATGGAACGCTACTCCGATGTGCCGATGTCGTTAGCGGACGCCTGCCTGGTGAGACTGAGTGAACTTCATTCCGATTGCCGCGTTCTCACTCTTGATTCTCATTTCACCCGTTATCGGAGGCACGGCCGCCAGGTGATTCCGTTGCTCATGCCATAAAATGCTTTTGGCGAACTTGGTGGTTTGAAAGCCTGGCCGTCGGCTTGGATGCTATACGTGAATCACGTATAGCATGTATTTCCGCCTAGTGTGCGGCGGGCAGGAGCAGATCTAGAATCTCGCCCGTTTAGGTTGACGATTGGGGAGCGCGCACGTTGTCACGATCTGCCACTCGAGTCACGGACGTTTGTTCGTTTGCCATTACATCGCCCGAATGGAGCGAATGGGATGAATACGCCGAGCTGGGAAGCCGGCGGATGGACTGCATTGGTCGGTGGGAATCCGACCGAGCGGATCGGGAGATCGCGAGTCAACGACATAGAACACGTCGCGATCGAGAATGGAGCTTTTGGGGGAAGCGACATAGAAGGCAAAGCCGCGATGGGTAGCGGCGAGTGAGGTGGGAAGCGAATGAGTTTCAATCGCGCGGGTAGACGGCAACGCAGCTAGGGTAGCTGGCGCGAGCACGTGGGCAGTGCGAGCGATCAACGTAAAGTGACGAGGGCAGGAGCGAGTGAGCGCGGACAACGAACGAGTTTCAATCGAGGAAAGGGATTTCCGAGATAGAAGGCAAAGCTGCGAGGTAGCAGCGACGGAGTGTGGGCAACGACGGAGTTTCAATGGAGCAACTGGGATGAGCGACATAGAAGGTAAAGTGACGAGGGTAGGAGCGAGTGAGCGCGGGCAGCGAACGAGTTTCAAAACAAGTTGCTCCAATTTTTGTAAAGGGCTATTTCTGAAGGTCGGGTGGCGTTGGGTTGATAGGAATCAGAAGAAGCTTTATGACCTGCAATCGAAGAAGAATCAGTCAATACACTTTATGCCCAGTCTAATCAGAAAACTGTTCCATAAATCGGAAGCGCCGAAAGACGGCCTCACCCAGCCCCAGCGTGAGGCGATAGTCGACTTGCTAAACTATTGCATGTACGCCGACAATTTGGTCTTTCTCGCGGAGGACAGGCTGATCGCGGATACCGTCGCGAAGTTCAATTGGGACCCGAAAATACCGTTCGATCAGTTCGATGCGAAATCGATTAATAACGCACGGACGGCGAGAGAAAATCAGGGGTACAGAGATCAATTTTTGGCTTGGATAAGGGACAGGCTTGGTACCGCTGCAGTGAAGGGGCAAGCATTGGACCTGTGCCAGGAGCTCTTTGTCGCTGATGGCGCGCGCTCTGACGAAGAAGACGCCGTGTTTCAAAATCTGAGGGAGCTGCTCGAATAGATTCAAGTGGATCACCGAGCCTTTTCAAGTTCGGCAATCGGAATGGAGCTAATGGGATGAGCGACATGGCCGGCAACGCCGCGAGGGTAGCGGTCGAGTGCGGCGGGAGATGCCGAGATACAAATCGGCAATCGGAAATTCGTAGGATCCTGTTCAAAAACAAGGACGACCAGTTCCGAACCAGCGCCTAGGACAGGCCGAACGGCTGAGGAACACCAAGTTTCTTGGCCGCGAGGAAGGCGGCGCCTCCCGTCGAATCGGCTACCGTCGTTCCCGTCGCTTGAACACCCCGCGAATTCTGGGGAGCGCACGCGACTCGCGTGCTGGTTTCGGCGACTCGCCGAAACGATCTTTTTTTTGTGATTTAAGATTTGTAAACTGCCGCCATGCGTTCGGTCCCCCTGTTCTTATTGATCTTGCATTCTACTTTCGCAATTTTTGCCGGCGAAATCAGCGAGTTTAATTTACAAAACCAGTTCATCGGCGCCGCGCAACGCGCTTTTTATGCACAAATAGGAATCCGCACTGAAAAGTTTACGGAAAACTGTGATACGCATGTCGATGAATGCAGTCGATGGGATTTGAGCGGCATAGATCGGCAACCAGCAACGCCGAAAACGTGGCAACGCTTGAGTCAATTCCAAGAATCCGGCGCCGAAGCTTACGAAAAGGCGCCATCAGAGATCGACAATCGGTTAGAGAAGCATTAAGGCTTGTCGGAATTCATTTCCTTCTTTCTTCACCCCCAGCTAGGAGCAAACCATGCTGCAATTTCAACTGTTTAAGATTCGTATACAGCGCCCTGGGCAATTGAGCCTGTTCGATGATCCAGCACGCTCAGCTCGCGACATCATACTGGATGTGATTAACTCAAAGCCTTCGGCGCAGCTTCGACGCGGTCACACGTGGCACATTGGAAACATTGAGGAGCTTGATTCAGATTCGATCTACTTCGCGCTTGGCAGAACCACAATCGCGAAAGTTGAAATGTACGATGAGGAAGCTGGAAATTTCGTGAATCAAGAATTCGATACGGCGCCGTATACGCATGCGTTTCTCGACTTGGGTCTGCAGGTCGTTGCTATCGCCGCTAAGGCGCAACTCGCGCCCACAGTTCCCGGTATTGCTCGCCAACTTGAAAGGTTGTTGAACAGTTCAACGATATTGTTACAAGCCGACGCTCAGATCGGGGTGACGCCACTAAATGATCCGCAGGATTTCGTTACACATTTACGGGATGCATTTAGCATTGAGAAATTCGCTGTAACATTCCGCCGGCCGAATCCGTGGGATGTTGAGCGGGACTTTCATGAACCGTTCGAGAAGTTTTTGGCAGAGGCCGACGGCGATACCGGCAAAGCGGTCATCGAAGGCGAAAGTCTCAAGTCAGATCCTTTGGAAAAAGTTGCAACTTCAGCTGCCGCGCTCGGCGATGATGCAGAAGCCCTCCTTCGAACCGCGCGGGGCCGGCGACCGATTAAGAAGAGATTGCGCGGCAATCCGGTTAACTTTTCAGCCGATAACGCAGACGATCACGAAGCTAAGGTCGGCATTATTCAAAGAGTCAAGGAAACCTATTTGCGTGTGAGGCAACAGTCTTCTTCTGAGGAATGAGCGAGTTCTGGCAATGGTTTTTGACGCGGCGGTGGGATACGCCCGGCATTTTTAAGTTCTGGGATCGGTGGCTGATTGTCCATGTGGTGGTCGGGCTGACGTTGGCGTGTTTGGTTCCGGTCCAATTACTTGAGGCTGCTAAGGCGGTATTGCTGCCGCTCGCTAGTGTCCTAGTAGGCCTTTCCTTTGCGTGGGCAGGAAATGCGCAGGCTCTTTTGCAGACCACAGAAATCGAAAAATTCTCGGAAAAACACGCTGCAGGAATTCGCACCTATGTCTTTACCTTCTTGGTGGCAATTCTCTCAATTCTTGTGACGGTGGTTGTTTGGGGCATCGCAGGCTTGGGCGTGTTCGACACAAAATGGCCGACGCCGAGACATCCCAAGCTCTACATTGCAGTCTCCACGCTACTCTATGCTGCGGCTAGCATAACATTACGCGAGTGCTGGCAAGTTGTAATTGGAGCGCAGTTGCTTCTTCTGACGCGCAAAGATGTTAGAGACGCAAATCGGCGTCGCGAGGAATGACCCGTACGCATTGTGGAATCGAGCTAGCGGTCAGAGCTTACTGTTGATAATTATGACGAAAGTGAACGCCTGACCGTTTCCCTCAAATGCTGTGTTATGTTAGGTATGGCTGGCTGGGCGCGATCCGGGGGAGGTTGTCACCGTCGGTACCGGCGCTGGAATCGACGGAGTTGGAGGCGCCGGTGCGCTTGCAAATGCACCCACCAACCGGTCCATAGTGGAAAATAGTATTTCGACGCTGTAGCCGGCGAGAAAAGAAATCGCGGCTGGAGCCAAACTGGTTACCCCGCTCTTGCTAACGTTCGAACCAACGAACCATCCGATCGCCAGCCCCGAGAGCAAACCGAGATAGGTGCGCAGATTATACTCGACTTCGTGCTCCCGTCTGAACGTGCGGTCTTTTATCGAGGAGATCAAACTTCGCATGACGTAAGCCATCGCGCCGACCCAACCGTAAAGCAGTGGCAAAACGTAGGTCTGCAAAACAGTGAGAACGAACTGCGCACTGATCCCAACCTTCCACCGCAAATTGGCCGTAACCATTTCTTGCTCGGGAATAGTCTTGGCCAACAAGTCCGGTAGCCATCGCCACGGAGCGCTCCAGACCACGAGAAGCGATTGAGCTGTGTCTTGGCGCGCCGTTTTCTATTCCATTGCCATCGTTCGCAGTTTCAGGTTCGTTTGACTGAGCTTCTGCGTCTGTCGTGGCGGGACTTGATTGCAAGGGACTTGTGTACGGAGACGGTGTAGCAGTCTCAGGTTGGTTTGACTGAGCTTCTGCGTCTGTCGGAGTGGGACTTGATTGCAAGGGACCTATGGAAGGCAACGGTTTAGCACTTGCACGATCGTTTTCTCGAGAGATTTGGCCTTGCCGCGGGTTGAGCTGCGGAATTGAAGAAACGAGTGTCGCGCCGATAACCCAATAGACCTGCGTTGCCAACAAAACAATCAAAGCAATAAACGCGGTGCGATGATAACGGCGCACCGCCGCTTTCGCATAACTTAGCGAGATGGGTTTGGACCAAGGCCATGCTTTATAGGTTGTGGCTCTTTCGTTGAGGCAAGCGTCCAGACTAGCGGGAGTAACCGGCGCGATGGCTTTTGATATATCGTTGAACGCGGTATAAAATTTCGCCTCTTCCGCCGCGCCCAGCGATCCATTCTTATACGCCTCTTTTGCAGCCGTAATCGTCTGCAGTGCTTCCGTCGGTATGTTCACCCCGTACCGTGCCGCGTAACCGATCATTTCATCGGCGTTGGCTATGGATTGCTCTAACTGAGTCGGCGCAGCCTCATCAGGTTTGGGCACCAGTGTAGCCCGATCGGCGCCGGTCGGTGGCTTTAAGGGGGGAGATTCAGCCATAGTTTATCCTAACGCCGTTCCTCATCAAGTATTGGACCAGAAGGTCTGCATCGTTGGAAACCTCTTTCAGGGATGCAGCGCTCATCGCTTATCTCGACAACAGGGTGGTCAAATTCTCATAAATCTTATCCGCCAATGCCGCAGCGTTGCCTTGATATTGTGGCGGAGCCGGAACAAAACGGCCGCTACCGTCTTTGCAGATTTTTGTTCGCGTTAGCACCTCCAAGACCCCATATTCGTTTGGGCGTAGGCGGTGACGAATCATAACGTGCGTAATTTCGTCATAATTTTCCCAGCCCCTCTGCCTGGTATCTGGGGAGGCGACGGATCGGATTGCCCTTTGTATTTTCATGCTTGCAGAACGGAGGTCTTTTTCAACGCTCGGGCACGGTGTAACCCCTGACCCAGCAAGGGCCGCGCGAAGAAGATTGTCGGTAATCTGTGAATCCGGTTTTTCTAATTCAATTTCATTGCGTTTAGTCCAATCACGCTCTGACCAGTATTCATTTCCGGCGCAGGCGAAAACGCTTGTGTCGCCAGGAACAAGCATGAAGCTTAGAAATAACAAAAAATACTTCCTCATTCCTGAGGCCTTTTCTCATAAATGTTATGCTGAGGTCAATCCGCAATTTTCAACCACTGCGACGGGTTTAGGGAGCGCCGCAGAGAAGGTCGCGTCCGAACATTTGGCATTGGATTCGATTGGATAATCGCGGGCTGAAGTGATCAAGGGTCCGTGGTGACCCAGTACGGCGGGTACGCTATGTGACCATCCTTGGGGGTGACTTCATTCAGTAACTACCGCAGTCGAGGCCGGCGATGCGGTCGCACCCGCGGCGCCCCAGCCGTGTTGGCGCTGCTCGAAATCAGACAATTTTCCACCCGCCTCCGATCGCTGTATTAATAGCATTGCGCACCGCGTCGAGCGCCGCATTGATCGCTGCCTCTACGGCTAAGAGGCCAAGTCCCTCGATGTGCAAAGGCAGCAGGGGTCGTATCTAAATTTGTTCCGTTTTGAATCGGAGAAAGAGGTTGGTCTGGCATAAAGAACTTCTCGAACAGACTCTCTGTAGGGGGGTTCTGCTTTCCTTCAGTACTTTACGCCCAAGCCAACTGTGATCCGGTTGTCGCGCTGAAGGACCAGAGACGATCGCCCGTTCCGGTACTCGACGACGAGCGTATAATGACCTGCATTGGTATCATTTTCGTCCTTTGGCGGGTCAAGGAGCCAGTCCGCAGACGCTGTGAACAAGTCCACATCAGGTCCGCTGTTGGTTACATCGACATAATACTGCAATCCAGCGCGAAGGAGAAGACCTCGAAGTGCATGAAAGCGCCCGGTTACCTGCTCAAATCGCGCTGACAGGCCAAAGTTTCCACCGACCCGTAAAAAATCATCTTCCTTCATCAAAGTAGCGTCTCCTCCGTCATCGGTCACAGTGCCACCCTCCATGTGGAATGTCAGCTCGGGTCGTATTCCAAAAAACCCGATGCGCTGAAACTCAGAATTTACTCCAAAGTGAAGCATGTTGAATAAGTCCCAATGGGACTTGAACGGCTTTATATCCAACTCTCCAGCAGCTACTCCGCGATCTAACGAACTGTCGCTCGCATAGCTTCCGGAAAAATTAAATCGAATACCATCAAATAGGCTACTTCTGGCGTGCGGACTGACATATTTAAAGCCCGTGGATACTCGGAAGATTAAAGCATCAATTTCGTCGGCATTCGTCCCGGACGTCGTCACTTTGTCCCATTGCACACTTGGAATAAACCAACGCTCTGTGACATTAAGAAAATCTGCAGAACTTAATGGCACGCGGACGCCATTCTCATTTTCCCCGAAATGCACGTTCTTCTCTTCGATCAGATTTAGACCTACAATACCGTGGAATGACCACTGATCGGTCTTTGAATTAAAGTCATTCGTGTAGGAAATCAACGCGCCTTTAGCGTTGTCGAGATCTTCAAGCAGGTCGTCGAGTGTCCGTCGAACCTTCAACACGTGCTTATCCTCCGGTACCCACAAGTGTACCGTGTCTAGCTTCTCTTTCGGAGCGGCCGCTTCGCCCAGACCAAAGATTTTCGCATTAAAGTAAGGATTGGCTGCAAGATCGCTGAGCCGATAGCTCGGTCCGGGACCAAACACGCTCTTGAACCGCGCCTGCTCTGCTGTTAAAGCTCGAGAATGCGTTCGGGGTCGCAGACCGAGTTGTCGTCGTAGCCCAGCGATAACTTCCTCCGAGCTAAGCACTCCATCGTGATTGGTATCTGCTTGTTTAAGAGCAACCACATCGCTGTCGCCGGCAGCACGCGTAAGGATCGGAATTGATCCGAATAGGGCAACAATTATAAGAATTTTTGAAAGGGTTTCTATATAGCCCCCTATGCTACGCGCCGAGCGCGCGATTGATTGCCTTGACAAGATCACCGACGGTCTTCCCTGCATCCTCGCCACTAAGAGGCACGCCAAATTCCTCTGACACGTTACCACGCACGAACACATCCAATGAATCGCCATCGAAGCCGAGGTCCGTCCATTTGGTGTTCGGCGTGACGATAATATCCGTTTCACCGAGAAGGGCGACTAATCGCTGTAGAACTGATCCGCCATGGCGAGCTTGCGGCCGTCGAGAAGGCATGGCCTAATCAGGCCAAAAATTCCTGGTGTCCGTCAAGGGTCTTTTTTGCCGAATTTCCTGGTTAGGCGAGGAGCGCGGGGGGAGCGCAGGGTCAGATCTAAATGACGTAAAACATCGCCACGTCCCAAGCATTTAAGATTCTCGAAGAGCGTTGAGAAGTTCCGCCTTCGTTCGACTACGGCGTGACAGGTGAGGCGTTGAGAAGTCGAGAAGGAAAACGCTGATCCTCCTTCGCCAGGTCTACAGCGGACAGGAAAGCTGAGAGCGTAAAAGCTCCGTTGGAGCCACGCACCTTTACGGAGTTGAGAGGCGGAGGGCAGAAGGCAGAAGCCAGAAGGATCTTGCTTCAGGTGAAAACAATGTCGGCGCAAAGTCGCGGGGTCAGATTTAAAGGACGTAAAGCATTGCCACGTCCCAAGCATTCAAGATTCTCGAAGACAAGCTGAAAGGCTGAAAACTGGAGTCAGCGTGAGACAAAAAAGCAGGCGAGCCCGATCGTGACCAGGTCTTCCGGCAGGGCGACGAAAATGTCTTTGATGTTCAACGCGGCGACCAAACGCCTTCGGGTTTCGTAACCAGCGAATGCTCCGATTACTCCGCCGACACCGCCCAGAATCGCGCCGATGATCAACGATTGATTACTGGCTGCGCAAAGGCAGGCGCCGCAAAGACCGCCTGTAAGAATTCGGGCCACTAGCGGAAAAGGGGCTGTTCGTTTAGGCGTTGAAGGCTGCAGATCGAGGAATAACTCAACCAGAGCCAGGAGCGAAAAGATGACGGCGGTGATTATCGATCCCATGAAGGCCAGTGGCGAATTGTTGAGGTTCAACCAGCCGATATGAGCCGCCCACGCCACTACTGCCGGCGGAGTAAATGAGCGCAAGCCAGCTGCGAAACCGAGGCCCAGGGCAAACGCGAAAATGTAGTTCATTGGTTTTAGAGAGTAACAGGATTTACCCGATTCCCGCGAGACCTTAATTCTTCACCGCTGAGCTCGCAGAGATCGCAAAGATCCGAGCCGGACTGGCGTTTGTCAGAAGTGACCAGGGACGAGAATTGCCAAGTTGATGGTTGATCCACCTTCGCGCGAGGCTACGGCGAGCCAAGGAAGCCAGAAAGCATGTTGCTTCCCGTGAAAACAATGTCGTCCCACCACTTGGCCGCCGGCTCCTTCAGCCATGTGAACGCTGTTATTCTTGTCTACTTCCTCGCTTCCTGCTTTCTTGCTTCATTTAGGAACGTCATGAAAGCGATCAAAGGTTATTACCTCATCAAGCCGGAAGATCTGCACTGGCGGCCGTCCAACTTGATGAAAATTCCGAACGCGGATTATCTAGAGCGGACCAGAAGCGAAAATATCGGAGCGCGGCTTTGGCGGTTACCGCCAAAGAGCGCGAACACGTTGCATAAGCACATTCGATCGGAAGAATTCTATTTTGTGCTCGAAGGCACGGGCCGCATGCGCGTCGGTGACGAAACGCTAACTGTGCCGAAATGCGGCGGCGTGCTCGTCGGGCCTAACGAATTGCGGCAAGTGTTCAATGACACCGATGCCGAAGTGCTCTGGCTCATCGTGGGCGCGCCGGAGGAACCGGAATTCTTGCAAGGTTCAAAATCCAAAATCGACCTTTCTCTATTCTATCCGGTCGATCCGAAACAACTGCCAAAGGAATTGGCTGGCGTGGAATGGCCGCCAAAGAGCTGAGCTGGGAGGCCGCAGTCACCGACAACGGCTACAAATGACGATCCAGACATAAACGTTGTAGCCACGCCCCTGCGGGGTGTTCGGTTATTCGAAGCTTACGTGATGGACGGCGCACAGCGCCGTGGCTACAGCACTAGTAGTTTTCTTTGCCGTTCAAAATTGACCTACTGCGGAGCGATCGCAGGGCGTCCACGCTGGCAGCGTCGTTCACAGAGCGACGGCCACAGACAGGGCTCAATGCAGACCTGTAAAAACTGCTACCTCGCCCGGCTCCAAGGAGATATACGTGAGTCACGTATTTCAATCCAGACGTTGGCGCAGTTGGCGGAGCGATCCAAGAAGAAATGGAGTTAAATCCAGGCTTTTAGCCTTTCTCACCCGGTTCGCGGCGGAATTCATCCATCAGGTTGAGGATTCCCTGGCGGATCTCCAGCAGCTCCTGTCGCGCTTCGGTTATTGTTTCGTTAGGAAGCAGGGTCTTGGGTACGACGGCTTCCAGACCGGTCTGGGCCTTGTGCAGATGGTCGAGCGCGCGTTTCAGGTAGGCGACGGTGAAGGCGTTGTCGCGGTAATCGTGTCCCTGGGCCAGGCCGCTCAAGGCGCCGGCGAGTTTAACGCTGGTGATTTGAAATTCGGAGAGAAATTGATCGAGATCGCGGTCCTCGCATCTTTCCAAGCCCAGTTCATCGACTCGCTGCCGAAATTTGATCGCGCTTCCGAAACAGCGGTGCTGCAGCGGGTGGCGCACATCGCCATGCGCGGTGCGAATCCAGTCGATTCCTTCGCGATGCGGTTCGGGTTCGAATGGCGGCTCGTTTAAGGCTTCTTCGCAGGCGCGGTTCATTTCCTCGATCCATTCGCGCTGCCGTTCGGCTTCTTCCTCGGTCAGTTCCTCGTCTTTGTCCCAGCCCATTTCTTTCGCGATCTTTGCTTCGGCTTCATCCGAGTCGCCGTATTTTTCGAGCAGTTCAATGTATTTGTCCGTTCGCGCATCGGATTCTCTAAGTAGACGCTCATAATCGTGTTCGTCCCAGGGTTCTGCCGGATCCTTCTGACCACGTTGATGCCCCTCGATTGCGGCGGTTAGCCTTTGGGTGAACTCATCCATGGCCGCGGCGACATCGCGGGCGCGTTGCTCTTCGTCGTCGGGGCTTAACTTCCATGACGGCTCTGAGATCGTTAGTTTGTAATCGGCGCTTTCAACCACCACGCGTCCATTGGCTTCGCTGAACCATTCCAGATAAAGAGCATTGGCGAGGTGCTCGGGCGGATTCTGTTTGCGCTTGAGCATGTCGTAGGCTTCTTCAAAGGGCAGATCGAACACGCG
>Ga0193729_1000794_pt1 | contig 16388 bp, 20 predicted proteins | sample U1c2metaG_FD_143036 | JGI IMG/M metagenome (GOLD analysis project Ga0193729, IMG submission 143036) | Soil microbial communities from a riparian zone of the East river system, Colorado, United States - U1c2 | ecosystem: Environmental > Terrestrial > Soil > Riparian zone | place: USA: East River...
TGGAATTCTTGCTTATCTGCCGAATTCCTTAATCTACATTCGCAATCTGGCGCTGATCCGGCGGCGCAAGTTTGCGCTGACCGCGGCCGCGCCGTCACAGCAACCGCGAGAATTGGGTTAGAGGAATGGTGGTTCACGGCTGCGTTGGTGTCTCGGTCGCCGGCCCGCCTGGATCGACATCTCCCGCCGGCAGATGCGCCGCTTTCCAATCCATCGCCATGCGAATCCGCGCCCGGCCGCTTGGATGATCGAAGAAAATAAATTCCTCGATCGGCCCCGGATCGAGCTTGCGATAAACGCCGAGGTTGATCGCAACTTTCGCCATGCCGTCGGCTTCACGAGCGGTGTTGATTCCGAAAGCGTCCGCCTCGCGTTCCGTCACCCGCGTCACCGTGTTGCTGAAAGGGGTCAGGACAAAAAAGAATGTGCTCAAGATGAGCGCAAGTAGCGGCAACCCTGCGGGATCAGCGATGCCGCGCACTCCCCAGCGATCTCCCCAGCTTCGGATCGCACTTTCGAAAAGCACACGCGTGAGAGCGAATCCGACCAGGAAAAAAATGCCAAAGTAGAGCGTCAATTTGATGCCGTGGTCGAGAACATAATGGCCCATTTCGTGAGCCATCACGGAGCGTATTTCCGGAAGTGTACATTGCTTGAGAAGATTATCGTTCAGCGCAATTCGCGTTGTCCCGAGAAATCCGGCGACGTTTGCGCTTATCTTTGTCGTCTGTCGTGACGCATCGACTTGGAAAACTTGCGTCACCGGAATTTCATTCGCACGTGCCATCGCGAGAATCGGGTCCCGGATCGCGGGGTCCTCGAGCGGTTTATAAGTGTTAAAAAGCCGTTCGACGCAAAGCGGCGCGATAAGACTGCCGATCGACGAAAGAATTACGGCTACGATTGTGCCCCAGATCCACCATGCCCGCCGCGCACGGCGGAAGACCGCATAAAGGGCGATAAGCAGAATCGCGCCTGCCACCAGCGTCACGCCCAGGCCGATCAACTCTTCCCGAAACCACTGCGCGAAGTTTTGTGTCGCCATACCGTACTGATGTTCGCGGAAAAAATGTTCGTAGGCATTGAGCGGAAAGCTGAGGACCCAGGCGAGTATGAAGTACGGAATGCCATAAGAGACAACCTGCACGGCCTTGAAGCCTGTCCTGCGTTCCGCAAAATCGCGCAGCCGCGCCGAGATGCGCGATTGTAAGAGAAAGATCGAGATAGTCACGATGACCAGAAAGTTCCAAAGAATCAGCCAATAACCGCCTTCGAAATAAGCGTCTGATTTTGCCCGTTTATCGGCGGGAACGATTGCCAGCCACACTTGTGTCGCCGTGGCGGGATCGAATGATTTTACGTTCTCGACTGAAGCCAGGACCGAGGGGGTCGGCGCCGGAGTTTCCTGTGCGCTGGCCGCACCTGGCACCGCGAAGATGAGGCAAGCAGCCAACCTCGATAATATCAACCGCATGGTCATGCGGCATTAAATAAAGAAATTATCGCGAGAAGAAAAGCGTCGCGTGCGGATCGAGAATTTCCACGTAGCGTTCGACGCTTCCCGCGCGTCGCTCGTTTCCAAAATAATGAAACGTCGAATCTCCATCGCCGTGGCGATTATTGGCGCATGCTCAATTGCTTTCGCGCGCGAACCGCTTTCCGATGAAGTTGACGATCGACAGCCCCGAACGCGAAGCGACGGTGCTTCCTCTACCGACATCCACCGCAACGAAAACGCCATGAGATTGAGCACGGATTGGCGGCGCATCATTACGCTGGACGAATAAGATCGCTCAGCACAAACTCGATTGATGAAAACGCTTGCGTTGTTCGTTTGCGCATCTTTGGTGGGAATGAGCGCAGCTCTTCACGTAACGGCGGAGGCTGAAACGGCCGATGTGGCTCGGTACGGACCTTATCCCACCAATTACAAAGAAATCGTGACCAAGTGGCTAGAAACCCAGCTTGTCGATGCGGGGAGCGCGCGCATTGAATGGAATGGCGACCCGAAACCGGCGGACTTAGGGACGAAGGGCGAGCATCTCTACGGTTATCTAGTCAACTTCACAGTCAACGCCCGCAATCGCTTCGGCACTTACACTGGCAAGCAAGCCCATGGCGCGTTGATTCGTAACGGCGAAGTCATCAAAGGCTTGGGCTTTGGCTATTAAATGAGAAACTCGGAACTTAATCGTCGATCTAACACGTCGGGCCAGGGACTCGTGATTGTGATTATTTTGCTCGCGATAATCGCTGGCGGGGCCTGGTGGCTTTTCAATAACAAACAGACAATGGATCGTGAGGCGCGGGCCTTCGGCCGGGAAATGATTCAGCGGCTCACCGTAAATCATGACGCCGCGTTTTTAGCTAACCATCTAAGCCCGCAAGCGAAGGTGGACAATCCGCCGTCGAAGCAACAATACATTATATCGAAGTTGCAGGAACTGGGTGCGCCTGCTCAACCAATTCAGATCGACGAGAGCATCACCTGGGAGTCGCATTTTTTCGAACCGAGAGGCTTCTTTACCGCGCATCTGATTTATCCCGCGCAGACTGCGACACTCCAAATTGCCGTTTCACATCCGGTGAGCAAATGGCAACTGGACGACATCACGATGACCTGGAACCAACCGCGGTAACCAAAAGCCGCTGCCGCGCGTTTGGTTGTCGATCTTGCGTTTAGAGGCCGCGGTCAAGGAGCAAACGCTCGAGCGAGTCGACGCAAATCTGTGACCAGCTTTCCAGCGATTCGCGGCGAGCAACCAACTCCGCTTTTGTAAGAAATGCCAAATTGGTAATCATCGCCTCGCGTTTCTCAACCTTCGGCTCGGTCAATTTGAAAACGTGGACGATGCCAAGATGAACCTGACCTACTTCCGTGGTGTCGTCGTTCAAAAGTGCCACGATCCGGTCGTCATATTTTGTGTCGATCTTAATTTCCTCGCTCACTTCGCGCTCGACGCCGGTGCGATACGCGGCTTCATCCAAGGCAAAGAGCGATTCGTCGCCTTCGTTCATGTGCCCGCCGATGCCGATTGAGCCTTTCGCAACCAGCCGCTGTTCGCCCGCCTTTTTGCCGCGGACATAATAAAGCACGCTATTCTCGAACGCAATGAGCGCATAAGGAATAATCTGCTTGTGCGCCGGGTCGTTCTCGGCCTGCCCGCGTGGAAGAAAAAAATTATTGCCGCGCGAAAGAATCGCGTCCAAATATTTTCGCGGCTCGAAGTTGAGTCTCTGAAAACTGCCGAGCTGGTCGAACAAACTGCGTTTGATGACCAGGATATTTTCTTCGGGCGGGTTCATAAAAAATCTAAGGAAATGTCAGAATGAATACGTCACCCCGATCTGCGGCCCAATGAGATTCAGGCTCGGGTTCGGATCGGTCTGGCCACCGTTTGAGAGATGTTGGTAAAGAACGCCGATGTCTATCTTCCAACTTTCGTTCACGCTATAGGAAACGCCGGCCGCGGTTAAAATGTTGAACGTAAAATCCTGTCCTTGGCCGCCGGGAATATTTGGGTGGCTGTCGATCCAGCCCAAACCTAGCCCGCCGGAAATGTACAGATTGAGCCGCCTGCCCGGTTGAACGAAGTTGTAACGCCCGCCGAAGTTAAGTCCGAGATAATGATTCTCGATGCCGCGAAAAATCGGCTCCGCGATTGCGCTGACGTAAAACTGCTGATAACCGCGGATCCAGCTGTTACTTTGCACCACGCCCCAACGAACGCGTCCCGTCACAAAGAGAGCGCCGATTTCATAATTACGCGGTGGATTTATGACACCGAACAAATAGCCGGATTGGAACGCGAGTTCGAACCGTTGCGGGTTGAATTCATCAGCCGGCGCCACGCCGCTCGGTACTGGCGTGCCGGCGAACGCTTGCGAGCACGCACAGAGAAGCGCGAAAGCAGAAAAGGCGGGGAGCATTTTCATTCGAGAATCTCTAGCGGCGGTCTGCGGCCGTCGCAAATTTTCTCCTGAGAAAACGGCGACGTTCATAGACTGCTGCCACAGAATTCTGCAAGATCGACAGGCAGCGCGCTTGTCCACTCGTGTTCGTTCCCAATCGCCAGTTTCGACGAATGCAACGCCTGTCGCGGCAAAAGCAATCGCCGCTCGAGTTCAGGAGTCCAACCGGTTTCGATAAATTGAAGATAAAGTTGCTCATTCGGTCCATAAATCTTGTCGCCCACAATCGGATGGCTGAGCGAACTAAGATGCACGCGGATCTGGTGAGTTCGTCCAGTCCGTGGAATCGCGCTGATCAAACTGAATTTGTCGCCTGACGATGTCGATCTTGTGAATCGTTGCTCGACACGAAACTCAGTTTGCGACGCGGCGCCGGCGGGATGAATCATCTGTTTGAGCCAAATCTCGGGCCTTCCGTGTTTGCCTTGTCGATCCACCGGCGCATTGACAATTTGCGTTTCCCATTCCGGCCAGCCCCAAACGATCGCGAGATATTCCTTGTGCAATCGTTGCTGTTGCATGAGCAGTCCGAACCGGCGCGCGGCCGCCGCTGTTTTCGCCACAAGAATTAAGCCGCTCGTCTCGCGATCAAGACGGTTTACAATCGAAACTTGACCGCCATTCGCAATTTCAAACGCCAGCAACTCGCGCAGTTCGTTCCAAAGTGTCGGTTGAGCGTCTGGTTTGGTCGGATGCGTAAGAAGAAATGGCGGTTTATCGACGACAAGATAATCCTCCGTTTCATCGACAATCTTGAATTCGAGCGCTGCGCGTGATGGCGACGACATCCTGTTGGGACCAAGTTCGTCAAGAAAATGCCGAATGACTAATGTCGAAGCCCGAAATAATGATGAAGTCCGAATGACGAAAGGCGAGCAACCGTGTTTTGATTCGCATATTCCCGATTCCTTCGTCCTTCGTCATTCGTGCTTCGTCATTTGCCCTGATTCGTTTACTTGACCTCTCCGGCAAAACTGCTTTACCTAAACGTCTCAGCCTCGACCACAGGAGCGCGCCTTGGAACTCAAAGATATCAAAGCCATCATCGATTTGATGCTAAAGAACGACCTCTCGGTCTTCGAGATGGAAAAGGATGGCTTCCGTCTCAAGTTGCAGAAAGGCGCCGGGGATCAACCGATTGCTTCCCCGCCGGCAATTGTCTCGCCATCTCCAACGACAGCGGTTTCAAACGGTCCGCCCGCAGCGGTGCCCCCCACAACTGAAACAACGGCGCTCAAGGATATCGTTTCGCCGATGGTGGGCACGTTCTTTCGCGCTGGCTCACCGGACGCGTCGCCATTTGTCGATGTTGGAAAAGCGGTGACCGAGGAGACCGTGGTCTGCATTATCGAGGCGATGAAAGTGATGAATGAAATCAAAGCGGAAACGAGCGGTGTGATCGCGGAAGTCGTGGCCGAGAACGGCAAGCCGGTGCAGTTCGGTCAGGCCCTCTTCCGCGTCCGGTGATTGACGCGGCCCGCTCGCTTTGCGGGAGCAGTGCATGTTTGAAAAAGTCCTCATTGCCAATCGCGGCGAGATCGCGCTGCGCATCATCCGCGCATGCAAGGAGCTCGGCATCCGCACGCTAGCCGTTTATTCCGAGGCGGACGTCGATTCACTGCATGTTCAGATCGCGGACGAATCGATCTGCATCGGTGCTGCGCCCAGCTCGGAGAGTTATTTGAAGATCGACCGCATCATGAGCGCGGCCGAAGTGGGCGATGTCGATGCGATCCATCCCGGTTACGGTTTTCTCGCCGAGAACGCGCATTTCGCCGAAGTCTGTGAAAGCTGTAAGATCAAATTCATCGGGCCCTCCGCACGTGCGATTCAGGCCATGGGTGACAAAAACTCCGCGCGCGCCTTCGCGCGCAAAGCCGACGTGCCAGTAACCCCGGGAAGCGATGGAATCGTGGAGACAGAGAAGGACGCCGTCAGGATCGCGAAGAAAATCGGTTATCCGGTGATGATCAAAGCGGCTGCTGGCGGAGGTGGTCGTGGAATGCGCACCGCGCACAACGAGCCGAGTCTCCTCGCCGGTTTTCACAGCGCCGGTCACGAAGCCGAGAAAGCTTTTGGAAATGGCGAAGTCTATATCGAGAAGCTCATCGTCAATCCGCATCACATCGAGTTTCAAATCATGGCCGATCGTCATGGCCACGTTGTTCATCTGGGCGAGCGTGATTGTTCCATTCAGCGGCGCAACCAAAAGGTTATCGAGGAATGCCCGTCCCCACTCATGAACGCGGGACTACGCAAGAAAATGGGGAATGCCGCGGTCAAACTCGCCAAATCCGTCGGCTACGAGAATGCTGGCACGATTGAGTTTCTGGTCGATGCGGATCGACATTTCTATTTCATCGAGATGAATACCCGCATCCAGGTCGAACACACGATCACGGAAGAGGTTTACGGTTGTGATCTGGTCAAGGAACAGATTCGGATCGCCGCCGGGCAGCCGCTCTCGCCGCATATCGCGCACCCGACCCCGCGCCTCCACGCGATCCAGTGTCGCATTAACGCCGAAGATCCGGCCAAAGATTTTCAGCCATCGCCGGGGCGAATCGCTTTTTACTATGCGCCCGGTGGCCGCGGTGTTCGGATCGATTCACATGCTTACACTGGCTACATCGTGCCGCCGTATTACGATTCGATGATCGCGAAAATAATTACCGTCGGCGCCACACGCGCATCCGCGATCGATCGCATGCGGCGAGCGCTCGATGAGTATTACATTACCGGAATTAAAACGACGGTCCCGTTTCATGCCGCTATCATGCGCAGCGCGGAATTCCGTGATGGGAAATACGATACCGGTTTTGTCGAGCGAGTAATGGCCTCGGACAATTTCGAGCTGAGGCATGCGGCCGGCCGTCGGCTGCACGAATAAACACGTTGCGAAACCTAAGCGATTGCAGGCTCTACGGTATCTTAGATCTTAGTTATGTTGATATCTTAGATTGGCGTCGTGTACTCGACGACATGATCGCAGGTGGAGTGGACCTGATTCAGCTTCGCGGGAAAGCACAGACGCTGGAGCAGCTGGCAGAGATCGCGGCCAAACTGCATACAATTACAAGTCGCGCCGAGATACCGCTGATCATAAACGATCACGCGCTGGTCGCCCAAAGTGTTCCGCTCGAAGGCGTACACGTTGGTCAGGATGATGATCCGGTTGCTGTGGCCCGCAAAAAGGCGGGAGGAGTTTTGTTGGTTGGAAAATCGACGCACAGCTTTGAGCAAGCACTCGCAGCACAACGCGAAGGCGCCGATTACATCGGGTTCGGCCCGATTTTTGCAACGCCCACCAAACCCGATTATCAAGCAATCGGTTTGAAGGAGATCAACCGCGTGCATGTCGCTGTCACGCAGCCAATCTTTTGCATCGGCGGAATAAAGCTCGAGAACCTCGAACAGGTCCTCGCTGCCGGCGCACGCCGTGTCGCCATCGTTTCCGGTTTGCTCAAAGCCGCAGATATCATCGAGTACGCTCGCGCTTGCAAAAAGCTTCTGACTTCTGATGTCTGACCTCTGAATTATGTCTCTTTTGGTTGTTGGCTCCATCGCGCTCGACACGGTCAAGACGCCGGTTGAAGAACATTCCGACTTGTTAGGCGGCTCGGCATCCTACGCGGCGGCAGCAGCAAGCTATTTTTCGCCGGTCAAACTCGTCGGCGTCGTCGGCAGCGATTTCCCGGACTCGGAATTCAAGTTTTGGAAGCAACGCAACATCGACAGCGAAGGCGTGCAGCGCGTGAACGGAAAAACTTTCCGTTGGTCGGGAGAGTATTCATGGGATTTGAACACGCGCGAGACGCGTTCGGTCGCATTGAACGTGTTTGAAAATTTCAAACCCGCGTTGCCGGAATCTTATCGCAAAACCGATTTTGTTTTGTTGGCCAACATCGCGCCATCATTGCAAGCGCATGTTCTAAATCAGATGGAGCGGCCGCGCTTTGTCGTGGCCGACACAATGGATCTCTGGATCGAAACGACGCGGGCCGACTTGGATGCCTTGCTTCCGCGGATCGATCTTCTCATTCTCAACGACAGCGAAGCGCGCGAAATGACGAAGGAGACAAGCTTGATCAAGGCAGGCCGGCAAATTCGCAAATTCGGCCCGCGGTATGTCGCGATCAAAAAAGGCGAGCACGGCGCATTGCTCTTTGGCGAAGACGAATTTTTCAGCTGCGGCGCGTATCCGCTGGAAGACATTCACGATCCGACTGGAGCAGGGGACACATTCGCCGGCGGCATCGCGGGCTATCTCGCAGGCACGGTAAGCACCGTTCACTTTACTGATCTGCGCAAAGCGATGATCTATGGCAGTGTGCTCGCCAGCTTCGCGGTAGAAGCGTTCAGCCTGGAACGACTGCGAAGTTTGTCGATGGATGAAATTGCGGAGCGCTACGAGACGTTCAAACTGATGAGCCAATTCGAAGTGCCGGTGTGATTTCTCGCTCTTGTTTTCTCTCCGACTTGTTAGATGTGACGGGCATGAAGAACTCAGGCTCGGTGCGACTCAAGATCGAATTACCTTTGCCACCTTCGTGGCCTTGGCGCGGGACCGGAAGAAGAGCGCGCCCGTGAAGATTCGAACTTCAAACCTTCTGATCCGTAGTCAGATGCTCTATCCAGTTGAGCTACGGGCGCCAAAATCTAATTTTCGCTCGTTTTACCTATGAAAACAATGTGCTGATGTCCCACAAATGTGTCTTTTCGTGTCCAAAAACTTCCGTAGCAAAATCCGTTGCATAAACTCGGCCGCTTTCGTAGCTTTGAGCCATGAAAGATCGTCGACTGTTGTTTCAGGTGCATGGTCGAAAGTTTTATCTGGCGCCGCCGCGGCGGGCCGGCGGGCCTTATTATATTCGCTTCGAGCCGCCGTCAAACTGCGGAAAGCGCGTCACCATTGTTCATCGGTCATTACGGACGAACGTCGTGGCCGCCGCAAAAGCGCGCGCGAAGCTGATAATCGAGCCAATTCTAGATGGACAATGGGAAGTCGCCGAGAGATTGAAGAGCAAATCGGGCTACGGGACGATTGGCGACATCATTGAGCGTTATCAATCGCAGGCAGAGGACCGACCTGCGACCGTCCGAAATAATAGTAGCGCGATTCGACTCCTAGTTCGAACGGTTCACGGTGGTGATCCCGACGCGAAAAGTTCGTCAGTTCTGACTGGCGATCTGATCCGGCAGTTCGAGCGGATTAGGATGGCAGGTGCTAAGACAGAACCTGCGCGGCGTCGGGCTCGCGCATCAGTCCGGAGTTACGTGGTTCAAGCGCGCTCGCTTGTCGCGCCGCGGAAAATGCGCTTTTACGAAGACATCAATCTTCCGGACTTGGATGCTTTTCGAAAAGAACGGGTTGAAATGCCAAAACGGTCGAAACCGCGGGCGCTTGATACGGGCGTCATCGCAGCGATCAACGCCGCGGCGCCAAAGCTGGCATCGACTGACCCGGCCGTTTACGTCGCCTTCTTGTTGTTCTCGCGTCTCGGGTTGCGCAACGTCGAGATACGGAATGCTCGTTGGAGCTGGATCGAAAACGGTCGCATTGGCATCATCGAGCGACCGGAGGAAAACTTTTATCCGAAAGGAAGCGAAGGTTGGGTGCCGATCGCGCCAGACGTTTTGAAGGAACTAATGCGGTTTCGCAATCTATCGACGAACGGTTACATCGTCCCTGGCGTGACGGCGACAGATCGCAAGGATGCTGTTGATCGCCGCCATTCCGCTTGGGTCGGCCAATGGATTAAAGATCGATCCAAAACAAGCTATGAGCTTCGACGTTACGCTGGCAGCTTGGTTTACAATGCGACACGAGACATACTCAAAGTGCGGGACTTTCTTCGACATGCGAGCGTTGAAACTACGCAGCAGTGGTATGCATATCTTTTGGAAGACGTTCCGTCGATTGGAATGAACGATTTCGTTCCCAGGCTGCGCGTCGCTGGCGCATAGCATGATCTCGTCGGCCATCGGCAACGTCCAAAAGAAATATGGCACGCGCCTATCGACTATTGTCAACATTCAGCCGTGGCGAAGAAAAGGAAACGTGCCCGAAACATAGATCGACGGCGAGCCTGGTTAGTTCAGGAACGGGCGCGGATCATGGAACCCTGGCGACGTGCGATTTCCAAGCTTCGTGAGCAGCTCGAAGAACAGTGCCTGATTCGCAGAGCGGAGCTTCGTCGTTTCCAACGACAGAGATTGGTTGAGAATTTGTTTGTGGAAATTGGAAAGTCCCGAGATTCCAAAGCGACAGATATCGTAATGTCTTACTGGTTGTTTTGCGGGTCTCCGTGGCAGAACCAGCTCGGTTACAATCACGCACAAGATCAACATTTCGCAGAACTACGAGAGTTGGGATGGCAACCGCAGTTCCGTCCGGGGAGGGATTTCGATGCCACTGCGAACGAACTTAGCTGGCGGCTCGATTCCCTCGCTTCGTGGATTGAGGCCGAGGAGGGTCTGATTCTATGGCGGGCGCTTTACAACAACCCGGCCGCTTGGGATGTCGATGACCCGGTTGCGCGGCGGCAGGCGCTAGACGCGGAACTCATCGCCAAACTGCCCACCCTCACTAAACAGGTGTCGGATTGGGCAAGCGCGCGGCTGATTGAGAGCCTTGGCCAGTGGACCAGGCCACAGTGGACGAAGGTTCTTAAGGCGGCGACGAACTCAGCCGGTCAACCTGAGAAGCACCTTACAGAACTGGAATCATGGGTATGGTGGCGCTACCCAATCTTCAGCCGTTATCACTGGAGCGCAGCAGAAGCATTCCGCGCTGCACTGGAAAAATTTGGCGAGATTCCCGAACTTAAAAACGAGGCGGCATTTCAATCGACTTGGGTAAGGCGCGGTCTTCGGTTTACCGGATCAAGGAAAGCTCGGCGCCGTCCGCCTTTCTGGAAATTTGTGATAAACGAAGATGTACCCAAGGACGCCAATTTAGGCCGCTCAATGGTGATTTGGATTCCTTACGAAAAGTCATCACGGGCGACGTAAGGAATCCTCGTTCGAGCTGAGAAATCGTAGCTGGCAATGCGCGCCGGCTTTTTTTTTCAGGTGGACGGTTATGTGAATCGCGGCCACGCCGAAATCCCGCTCGTACCGAGATGAAATTGAACGGAAAGACGCGCGAACAGATTGAAGCGGCACTCGCCCATAGATCGCGCTCTGAGCTGCTCGACATCATATTTTCCCTGACTACGGTCGAGAACTGTTTTAAGCCGGCCGAGATCGCCACACGATCGCGATTGAACAAGCGGGCAGTCCTGCGCGATATCCGTGACGGAAAATTCGGGGATTATTATTGCCGGGCAGAGAACTCGATCGCGGTCCCAGCAAGCAGCGTGAACAAGTGGCGACGGAGCTTTCTTGTGCCGCAAAACGGCAACCCGAAGTCTCAATGAATTCCTATTGCCGAGGAAAAAAAGGAACTAGCTGGAGTCGCTGAATATCCGATCTCTCCTTCAACTTCGGTCCTCTGGCTTATCGACCACGGCATCGATATTCAGTGCATCCGCATTAAGCCCTATCGCGACCAAGATCGAACCTTGGTGGATGTTCAACAGATTATACCTCTGCCAGAGGCCAACGACTACCAGATCCAGCTAAGGGAGAAAGGAAGTGAAGGTCGAAAACAACGTGCCGAGAGATACGACATTCGAAAGAAATTCTGGGAAGGAGTCGTCGCCTGTGCCAAAGAGAAGGGCGGTCGCCATGCCAATATCAAGCCGGGCAGGTACAATTGGATCGGCGCAAGGCTCAGGCATTCGGGGCCTCGGACTCAATTTGGCGGTAGGTCAGTTATCTTGCCAGGCTGAACTCTACATTGACCGTGGAGAGCGTGAGGAAAACAAGTCTATCTTCGATCAACTTATCGCGCATCGAGCTCAGATTGAGACGGGATTCGCGTTCCCCATTGAATGGGAACGGCTTGATCACCGACGCGCTTGTCGAATCAAATCAGTAATCGCGCATGGCGGATATCGAAGTCCCGACGCAAACTGGCCCGCTCTTCAACAGGCGCTTGTCGATAGGATTACTCTGTTAGAGAAGGCGCTCCGCCCCTTTCTGGACACGCTTCAGATCTAGAGTGAAAGGGGAACAAAATGGGGTCGCGTCTAAACTCCGAAAGTCTTCGCGTGGAAACCAAGAGGCCCATGTTGTCGATCTTCTGGCGCTAACGCTGGCGGCGCTGTTCTTTATTGTAGCGGCGCTGTGTTAGGGCCGAAACCGAGGCGTCGGCGATTGTAGACCGCCGCTGCAGTGGAAACTGCCACGAGCGAAAATCGGCAGACCGCTTTCGGTCCTTCACCTACGAAGAGCTCCTCAATCGCGATCCACCGCGGCGGATTCGTGTCGCCGTCGCGACCGAACAACGCGAAAGATTCAACCTCGACCATCTTTGGCTCAAAGACGAAAGCCTCGAAGACAGCGCCAATCTGACTGGATTAGACGCGTCATAATCCAGCATGCCCGGCTTCCCTAGGCACACTCAAAGTCTCGATGCCTCCCGCCGTAAAGCTGGCAGCCGCTGAAAACGTGCGGCCAGCGCTCGATCCCGACATCGTCGCCGCCGAGATCGTCGAAGACCTCCCAGCCGCCCTCGCCCAGTTCGCCGAAATCGCGTCCGACTCAAGCGAGGGGGATTCGGAATCCAAAGCTGAACAGGGCTAACGTGATCGAACGCTTCAGTGCATTTGAAATGAATCGCCTTTGCACTTTGGGCAAGGCTGCGCGACGTGAGAGGGTACTGGACGAGTGAAATGTTTAACGTGACCGCAGCCGATGCATTTCCAGCTGAGCGATCGTGACTCGGCTCCGTTCGCAATCAACGCCAATGCACGCTGCGCGTCATCGCGGATTTTCTTGAGAAGGTCCCTGAGATCGTCGGTCGTTTGGGCCATAAATTGAGCTCTAGTTGCCGTGGTCGGGGTTGGCGCCTGCGTCTTCGGTTATTGAAAAATTGGCGCAATCCGATCATGTTCAAGCGAACATATTCGAAAGCATAGCGCCAGTCCAGTAAAATCCAACTGACTTTTAATCAGCTGCTTTCGCGTCAGATGTTTTGCTGGGCGCGCGTGAAGAAGCACCGGGACTGCTACCAATTTTGCTACCGTTGTGTGGCCGTCGCTTTACGTGGCAGAGAAGAGGGGCGGGGATCCTGCCCCCAGTACACGTCAAACCACAAAACCGGATTTGCCCCGCAGAAATTTTTCCCTAAAAGCCGATTTTAGGTGATATATAGTTTGTCGAGCAAATTCCGGCCACGGGTAATGTGAGTCTGCGAGCTAATTGTCCGAAATCGGTCTGAATCCGCTGGCCAAGATCAGACCCCATTTTACCTCTCTCAAAGCACGAAGCGGTGGCAATCTTAGAAGATGCGGCCGTGCGGTAGATCTGCTCTTCCACTTTGGTGGCCGGTGCACAGGTCGGCATTCGGCACTGGGATCACCGACCCCAGGAATTGCGGTTGCCTCCGGACGTTTAGTGCCTGCTCCAGAGCATAGCCGAACCCGATCAGTTGCGGCTCGTGCAGGAAGGTGCTGTACATGAGCATGCCAGCCGGCCTCCCGTTATCACGAATGCCTACGGGGAGCGATAGGTTTGGATAGCCGGCTACCGCCGGCCCGGTCGAGTTCGTCAGGTGTGGCGCGACAATGGGATCGAGATTTTGGGCAGCAAGTGCATTATCAATTCCCGAGCGCGCTGTATTTCGGGCGTGTGTTCGCGCGGCCACGTAAATGGGATTCGTGGGATAACCGCTGGTCTGTTCTGAGAGTTCGAAGATCTCCTGACCATAGTAAGGCATCTCTTGCTGACAATGCGAAAGGTTGAAGGCAATCAAATCAGCCAGCCTTTGCATGTCTGTGTGCGTGACCGTTGCGAGGTAATCCGCGATTTGCGCCTTGAATTCATACAGCAGCGCCATGGTCTCATCATTAGTGTAGGCGAACACGTCGCCTGTATCTGTGTCCACAACAGTGGCGCCGAGGCTTTCAATGGAAGAAACGCGGTAAAACCAGTCCGAGAAAGTCGCTTAGGCCGTGGCCGATCATGTTCGCTGCGAGATCCCGCCGCCAGAGATAGAATAGGGTCAAGACCGCCCCAAGCACCAACGCGACGATGACGTTCGGGATCCCGCCGGTCCAATGGGTGGCCGCAAAAATCGCGAGCGGAATTGCCGCAGAGAGAACGCGGCCACAGCCAATCGCCTCGAGCCGTTCAATCGCGTAGCCGCGGAAGAATAGTTCCTCGACAATCCCCGACCGGATCACGACTAGCGTCTCAAACCATATCGGAATCTTGTTGAACTCGGCTGAGCCGGGACCATGTCCGTAGCCGGTAAACAAGATAACGAACCATGCGGTGACGCCGCAAAGGCCGGTAAGAATGCACCCGTATCGAAGTGATTGACGCCAGGGCGCAACACCAAGACCGATGGACCTTAGCGGCAGCCGTTCGCCGAACCGGACCACGACAAGGAGAACGGCCGCCATGATCCAGACGGCCAGTTCTTTCCAGAGACCGGCGGTGACCGATGTAGAAACGCCGAGGGCTTGGAAGGCAAGGCGCAGCGCGACAAACCCGAGGAGGGAGATAGACAGACCTAGCCAAGTGAATAGAGAAATCTTCGAGCGCATCGGATCTTAAACAAGTATTTGGGGTATTAACTGGAAACGCACGACAGTTGGGCCTAACGAGACACAAGATCAGTGACCGCGCCGGCGCGCGCGCGTGGCCGCAAGTTGGACGAACTAACTACACGAAAGCTACGCATCGGAGTGGGGGCGGTTCGCTGCATCGGTTGGTTAGAGCACGGGCCGACACACCGTTTAGCCTGACCCAAATAAGATGGCTCCGAACAGGATGAATTGAACGACCACAAACCCGGCATCAATCGCCACCAGCGTCAGGCAGCGGCCAGCGAATAAATAGGCGATCAACATGGAGGGAGCAACCCAAGCTAGGCCAATGGCTGAACCTGTACCGAGCGCTGCAGGAAGACTTGGCGCCGGCCCGACGAAGGCGGCAAATACCACAGCCGCTACGAAATTCAATGTGATTGCCATTCCGAATAATACTGGCCGCGCGACGCGTGGTTTGAAGTCGCGGCCTACGCCCATTTCGCGCATCCACGGTTTACTGAATAGCGGGCCGTACCAAAGGCCGCCGAAAATGAAGGCCGCGACAGTCGAGGCGATAACGGCAATCCAATTTATTTGAAGCATAAGTTTCTTCGTCCTTAGTTATTGAGAATTCTGCAGTGTGCTCACATTGATTGATTGCTATCAAATTCTTTCGTACTCTAACTTTCACTGTCTCATGAACGCCACTTGTAATTCGCGCGGTCGCTGATCTTGTGTCTCCCTGGTTAGGCCTTGTTCGCTAGGATCCATAGATGTTAAGGGCGAACAGCATCCAGAACCACGTCGAGAAAAACAACGCTGCGAGCGAGAGCACCGCAAATCCGACGTGACGGTAAACTGAGCGGGCCGCAAGTAGGGCGACGCGCCAAGCGCATACCAGTAACCGAACCACGCGACAAGCGGCAGCGCGCCGAAAAGCCAACCGTGGAGTGCACCGTTCAGGTGTGAGATCGCGTTCTGGCGGTAGAGGAGAAAGGCAACCGTACAATACGCCAGCCAGACGCAGATGAAGTAGAAGCGCCCGCGCGCCATCGAGAAGCGACTGCCATCGGGACGCATACACGGCGCCTCGTAGCCCCTCAGCTCGAGCGAAGAGAGCGCACTAATCGTGACGTAGTATCCGTCCGGATCCCGGAGCGAGAACTCCCGTGTTTGAGTGTTCGGGTTCACGTGGGGCTCCTCTTCGAACCGGGCGACGAGAGCGCGTGCTCTCTTCAGTGCCATGTCGAAATCGTCGACGCGGAAGAACAAGAGGAGGCCATTGCCAGGCGACGCCTCGTCCGGGCTCATCAAGGAGGGATGCTCGTGCGCGCCCCACTGGTGGAGGCAGAGCAAGACGGCTCCATCCGTATCCAGGATTTGACCAAAGTCGTCATGGCCCGGAGGCGTCTCGGGCTGGCCGAAGAGCGACTGGTACCATTTGAAACTACCGGCAACGTCGCTTACGCCGATGATCGTCCATGTGCGTTTCATTGTATTTCCGCTGTCGGCCTAACGAGACACAAGCTCAGCCACGGCTCAGGGGAGCGCAAGTGGCAGCTCGTGGAAGCACACTAGCTACGCTGGACATCCAAGAGAACGACGCCGTCTGAGCCGTTGGCTGCAGCGCCTGGTTAGGCGTTTTCATCTCTGCTCCGGCGAAAAGCACGCCGACTCGGATCGAGCTTTACCCACGGGAGTTTGTCTTCTGTCCATATCGCGACCTCCGGGTGAAAGGTCTTAGGATCATCGAGCGACGCTACCGTCACGTCA
>Ga0193729_1000796_pt1 | contig 16300 bp, 12 predicted proteins | sample U1c2metaG_FD_143036 | JGI IMG/M metagenome (GOLD analysis project Ga0193729, IMG submission 143036) | Soil microbial communities from a riparian zone of the East river system, Colorado, United States - U1c2 | ecosystem: Environmental > Terrestrial > Soil > Riparian zone | place: USA: East River...
AACCATGGTTGCGACCGTGATAGATGTCGACTTCGATCTTGAGATTTTTCCACGGAATCTCGTAACGGGTCTTACGCAATCGACGGCCGCGCGTTGCTGGCCATAACATGGCAAATTGTGGCGGACTCAATCGGATTTCGCGTTCCTCCCGTGAAGTACCGCGACCCACCTTGAATGTGAGCGAAGCTGCTTTGGCTTTTTTCCGCAATCGAACATGCCGGCCGCCCGGCTCGTTCGCGAGATAACCCTGTGCGATCGGAAAATGGCGCGAGCGCAGAATTTTGACCGGCAAGCGCTTGATCAAGAATTTCCGCTCGATCTCGCGGGATGAGTGGTGATGAGGCCGGCGCACTTGATCGACTCAAGCGTTTCTCGAACAAGTCGCCAAGAATTATCCGCGAGAAAAAATCAGCTCGATGAAATCAGAGTGCAACTCAGCCTCTGTTTATTTTGCCCGCACCGACTGCGAGATCACGAGCAAAGCTGGGCGCGCTGCTTCGGCTCGATCTCACCGACGAAAAATATCTCGCCCGCGCCTTGTCCCTTTCGCAAAGTCTTCCGGTGAGCGCCAAAAAACGCTAACCGACGTGAAGAAGATTTTTCCCATGCTTGCCATCGCTGCGATGCTTTCGCTCGCGAGCTGTGGATGGTTCGGTTCGCCTGAGGCTTACAAGTCGGAGTCTGGCCGGACAACCTTCCGGGCTGCGAACGAGAGTCCGAGCGAACATGGGGAAGTCACGCCTGCATCACAAAAAATTCCCGGCGAATCGCGATAGCAATCTAGACCTCGATGCCCGGAGTCATCGGGCAGCGACTGAAAAAGTAACACGATTGACAGATGACAAAGCTCGCCCGAAGTCGTGGAATCGGGCGTGAGGGCAGAAGTAGGGCCACGGCCGGCTAACAAAGGAGCGTACTATGATTAAACCAATGATTAAACCTAACTCGAAAAGAACATCCGAGCTGGCGCAAAGACGCAACGCGCCGCTCGCAACCCGAACAGACCTGTCGCGTGCTGCGGTCAAAGATATCAGCGGAGCGATGAATGCAATTCTCGCGGACGTATTCGCACTCTATCTGAAAACCAAAAATTTTCACTGGCACATGAGCGGTCCGCATTTCCGCGATTACCATTTACTTCTGGACGAACATGCGGACCAGCTTTTCGCAATGACCGATCCGGTCGCGGAACGCGTGCGGAAGCTTGGCGGAATCACGCTGCGCTCGATCGGACAGATTTCGCGGACCCAACGTGTCCTCGATAACGACGCGGAATACGTCGAGCCCTTGGATATGCTTGCTGAACTAGCGGAGGACAACAAGACGTTGACCGCGCGACTTCGCCAGGCGCACAACGTGTGCGAGAAACATCGCGATGTCGCAACCGCGAGCCTGATCGAAGTTTGGATCGACGAGACCGAGCGCCGGGCGTGGTTCCTGTTCGAAGCAACGCGGCGACGAAATTGATCGATCAATTCGGTTCAGTCAGATCTCGACGGCCTAACGTCACACAGTCGTAACGTTGACAGCGAGTGTAGCAGGCTGAGAATTCTTTAGGGCTAACGCTGCCAGGGCTGGCGGATCGTTTAGTGCAACCTCAACCGTAAGGAAATTGGTTATGTCACACGTCCCGTTTGGAAACGAAAAGAACGCTAACGTCGATATCTCGCGTCGAAAATTTCTGGTTAGCACCGCCGGACTCGCGGCAGTTGCCGGACTTCCCGCGGTGGCCGCCAGCGCCACGGCTGCGAATCCGCCAACGTCGCAGGCAAAAGCCACGACGGAAAAATGGAAAGGAGACACGGTTACCACTAAGGACGGAATACAGATCTATTATAAAGACTGGGGCAGCGGACAGCCGATTGTCTTCAGTCACGGCTGGCCGCTATCAGCGGATGATTGGGACCCGCAGATGCTTTTTTTCCTCAGCAAAGGCTATCGCGTCATTGCGACTGATCGCCGCGGACATGGTCGCTCGAGTCAAACCGGCGACGGACATGACATGGACCACTATGCCGATGATCTGAAGGCCGTCACCGATCATCTTAATTTGAAGGATGCGATTCACGTCGGCCATTCAACCGGCGGCGGCCAGGTGGTGCATTATCTCGCCCGTCATGGGGACAAGAATGTGGCGAAGGCGGCGATCATCAGCGCCGTGCCGCCGCTCATGGTGAAGACTCCGGCCAATCCGTTAGGCACACCGAAATCGGTCTTCGACGATCTCCAGGCCCAGCTCGCCGCCAACCGGGCCAAGTTTTATTACGACCTGCCGGCCGGCCCGTTCTACGGCTTCAACCGTCCCGGAGTGAAAACGATCGAGCCTGTCGTTTGGAATTGGTGGCGTCAGGGTATGATGGGTGGCGCCAAGGCGCATTACGACGGCGTCGTCGCGTTCTCGCAAACTGACTTCACCGAGGATTTGAAGAAGATCTCGGTTCCGGTTCTGGTCATGCATAGCGAGGACGACCAGATCGTGCCCTATCAGGCCGCCGGTCCACTCTCAGCCAAGCTCCTCAAGAAGGGCACGCTGAAGACGTACAAAGACTACCCGCACGGCATGATCACGACGCAAGCCGACGTCATCAACGCCGATCTGCTCGCGTTCATCAAAGCGTAGGCATTAGCCGTTACCACTACCGGGTAAGACAGATCGAATTGGGGGCTGTTGAGGAACTTGCCCATAGAATCCCTCTAAAGTTGTATTGTCTTTGCCGATCCTTCAGTCTCCAGTCGGAACGCGGATCAAAATCTTTTGAATTCAAACGGTTGATTGAGAACCCGCAGCGATGAAAACCTTTTTTATTACCGTTGGAATATTGTCGATCTTCCTGACGGCGGGCGGATGCAAGAAAAATGCCGCGCCGCGGCAAGCAGCCTTACCGGTTAACGTCGTTACTGTCATCGAGAAGGAAGTCAACGAATGGGACGAATTTACGGGGCGTCTGGATCCGGTGGAATCGGTCGAGATTCGGCCACGGGTGTCCGGTTATATCACTGAAATTCATTTTGAAGCCGGCGCGATCGTTAAAAAAGGCGACCTCCTTTATGTGATCGATCCGCGACCTTATCAGGCTGATTTCGATCGCGCGAAAGCAGAGGTCGATCGCATGGATGCGCAGCTCAAGCTTTCACAGATTGAACTCAACCGGGCCAAGGAGCTGCGAGACAAGAACACGATCTCGGCGAGCGAGTTCGACCAGAAAGCTGCAACCTATCAAGGTGCCGCGGCAGCAAAGAGTTCGGCCGAGGCGGCCAAGAATTCCGCCGCGCTGAATTTGGAATTTACCCAAATCAAATCGCCCGTTGATGGCCGAGTGAGCGACCAGCGCATTACCGTCGGTAATCTGGTCCAGCCAGGCGCGGGCGCAGAGAGCGTGCTTACCACCGTCGTCTCGATCGATCCGATTTATGCGAAGGTCGATGCCGATGAGAACGCGATTCTCAAATACGTAAAGCTGGCCGAGGAAGGGAAACGCGTGAGCGCACGCACAGCCAAGATTCCGGCATGGGTCGAGCTTGGCAACGAGACCGATTTCCCGCACGAAGGTTACGTCGACTTCGTCGACAACCGCCTGGACCCCAGCACCGGAACGGTCCGGGCGCGCATGGTTCTAAAAAACTGGAACCCTAGCCTCATCACGCCAGGTTTCTTTGTTCGTGTCCGCGTGGCCGGCGCAACGCCGTATCGGGCTGCGCTGGTTGCCGACAGGGTGATCAGTTCACAGCAGGGCCTGAAATTCGCGTTCGTGGTGAAATCCGATAACACCATTGAACGCCGTAACCTTGAGACCGGCAGCCTTTTTGAAGGCAAACGCATCGTGAAAAACGGCCTGAAGGACGGCGAGAAAGTTGTGTCTACGCGTCTGCAATTGTTGCAAGCGGGAATGAAGGTCCAGCCAATTCCCGAGCAGGAAACTCCGCCTGCGCAGTCAACGCCTTCACCGCCCGAGCCGAAAAAATAATGCGGGGCTCGGAATTGCGATGAACTTTCCGCACTTTTTCATCGACCGGCCAATTTTCGCCGGTGTGATCAGCATCGTCATCACGCTTGTCGGCGTGATCGCGCTTTCGACGCTTCCCATTGCCCAATATCCCGAGATCGCGCCGCCAACGATCCAGGTGACGACCAATTATCCCGGCGCGAACGCCAAGGTCGTGTCGGAAACGGTGGCAACGCCGATCGAACAACAAGTCAACGGTGTCGAAAACATGCTCTATATGTCTTCGCAAAGCGCGAGCGACGGCAGCATGACACTAAGCGTCACGTTCAAACTCGGCACCAACCTCGATACGGCACAGGTGTTGGTGCAAAATCGCGTGGCTATCGCCATTCCTGTACTTCCGCCCGATGTCCAGCGCATTGGCGTGACTACGAAAAAGCAGTCGCCCGACATCACCATGGTCGTGCACCTCGTCTCGCCGGACGGATCGCTCGATTCACTTTTCACCAGCAATTACGCGCTGCTCCAAATTCGTGACGAACTCGCACGGCTCGACGGCGTAGGTGACATCAATGTCTTCGGTGCACGCGAATATTCGATGCGCATATGGCTCGACCCGAACAAGACGGCGGCACGGGATCTTACGGCGCAGGATGTCGTGACAGCGCTCCAGGAACAGAATGTGCAGGTCGCTGCGGGAATCATCGGTGCGCCGCCGGTTCCAACAGGCGCGACCGCATTTCAATATACAGTTAGCACGCTGGGCCGGCTCACGGACGAAAAGCAGTTCGGCGATATCATCGTTAAAACGGGCGCGAACGGCCAAGTCACGCGCGTGCGAGATATCGCGCGGGTTGAACTTGCGGCCCGCGATTACACAGTCAACAGCGGGCTCGGCGGCAAACCGGCGACCGCGATCGCCATTTACCAACTGCCGGGCTCAAACGCGCTCGCCACGTCCGACGCCGTGCGAAAGAAAATGGCCGAGCTCAAGCAGCGTTTCCCGACCGGCCTCGATTACACGATCGTTTACGATCCGACCGTTTCTGTCCGCGAGTCGATCCACGAAGTACAGAAGACGCTTTTCGAAGCGATCGCGCTGGTTGTTCTCGTCGTCCTGATCTTTCTCCAAACCTGGCGCGCCGCAATCATTCCTCTGATCGCGATTCCGGTTTCATTGATCGGCACGTTCGCAGCGATGAAAGGCTTCGGTTTCTCGATCAACAACCTCTCGCTGTTCGGCATCGTGCTTGCGATCGGCATCGTCGTCGATGACGCGATCGTCGTTGTGGAAGCAATCGAGCATCACATTGAAGATGGTCTTAGCTCGCGCGACGCCGCGCGCAAAGCCATGACCGAAGTCGGCGGAGCGCTCGTCGCGATCGCGCTCGTGCTTTGCTCGGTTTTTATTCCGACCGCCTTCATCAGCGGGATCACTGGCACATTTTTTCGCCAGTTCGCGCTGACTATCGCAGTCTCGACCGCGATCTCTGCGCTGAACTCGCTCACGCTATCCCCTGCTCTCGCTGCCCTTCTCCTCAAACCGCGGGGCGCGGAGAAGGATTCGTTCCAGCGAGTTATCGATGGATTACTGGGTTGGCTGTTCAAAGGATTCAACAAAACGTTTTCATGGGCCTCTAATGCCTACGGCAACACTGTGGCGCGTTTCGTCCGATTGGCCGTCATCATTCTATTTATCTACGCAGGTTTACTTGGGCTGACCGGTCTCGGTTTCAAAATCGTGCCCGGCGGCTTTCTTCCGACACAGGATCGCGGATACGCCGTCGTTTTTGCGCAGTTACCGGACGCGTCGTCGCTCGATCGTACGCAAGCTGTCGTCGACAAGATTTCGAAGATTGCGCACGAGACTCCCGGTATACTCAACACGGTCGAGTTCGCTGGATTCAATCTCTTCGGCGGTAATCAGACCAACACGGCCGCAGTCTTTCTGCCTTTCAAAGAATTCTCCGAGCGAAAAACACGTGAGCAGGGATTGCCGGCGATTCTGGCGAAAGTAAACGCGCGCGTTCGCGCCGAAATTCCAGAAGCTCTGGTCATTGCCTTTCCCCCACCGCCGGTGGCCGGCATTGGTAACGCCGGCGGCTACAAGCTCTTCATCCAGGATCGCGGAAACGCCGGACTCGATGAACTGCAAACGCAAGCTTTCGCAATGATGATTAAAGCAAATCAAGCGCCTGGCTTGGCGAACAACCTGACAACCTTTCGGGCGAACGTTCCGCAGCTCTGGCTCGATGTCGATCGCGTCAAAGCCAAAAGCATGAACGTGCCGCTAAGCAATATTTTCGGCACGCTCCAGACTTATCTTGGATCGACATATGTGAATGATCTCACCCTCTTTGGCCGAACCTATCGCGTCACCGCGCAGGCCGACTCTGAGTTCCGTCTGAAACCCGACGACATTCGGTTACTTAAGACGCGCAACAATTCAGGCGGAATTGTTCCGCTCGGTTCGGTTGCAACTGTGCAGGAGGTGAGTGGCGCCGACCAAATCACGCGCTACAACATGTTCACGGCAGCCGATCTGAGCGGTCAGCCTGCGCCCGGCGCGAGCACTGGCGACGCATTGGCCACGGTTGAGCGTCTCGCCAAACAAATTCTGCCGACCAGCTTCACCGCGGAATGGACGGAGATAGCACTGCAGCAAAGGCTCGCCGGCAACAGCGCGATTTACATTTTCCCCCTCTGCGTGCTGTTCGTCTTCCTCTTGCTTTCCGCTTTGTACGAAAGCTGGTCGTTGCCGCTCGCCATCATTCTGATCGTCCCGATGTGTTTGTTCAGCTCGATCTACGGTGTCTGGCTGCGCTCGATGGAGAACAACATCTTCACCCAGATCGGCTTCATTGTGCTGGTCGGACTCGCTTGCAAAAACGCCATCCTCATCGTCGAATTCGCCAAACAAATTCAGGATCGCGACAAAAAAGATCGCTTCACTGCCGCGGTCGAAGCGTGCCGTCTTCGATTGCGTCCAATCCTGATGACGTCGTTCGCGTTCATCTTCGGCGTTCTTCCGCTTGTTGTTAGTTCTGGCGCCGGCGCGGAAATGCGGCAAGCCCTCGGTACCGCCGTCTTTTTCGGGATGCTTGGAGTAACCGGCTTCGGTCTGTTTCTGACGCCGGTTTTTTATGTCGTGATCATGTGGTTCAAGGAGCGACGCGACAAAAAACGCACCGCTGCGGCGACCCAATCCGCATCGGCTTTAACGGGGCAACCCGCTGTCAGTTAACGATGACAACCAGAAGGAGCATAATATGATACTGCAAATCTACACGATCGTACACACCCTGATTAGTCTGGTTGCGATCTTTACCGGCTTCGTCGTCCTGTTTGGATTACTCGCCGGCAATCGCCTTGATGTATGGACCAAATGGTTTCTCATCACCGCAGTAGCGACCATCGCCACAATGCGCGCTCATTACTGCGGTGCTCGCGTCGAAAGCCTTCCCGGCTTTGGCGCCTGTGCTCGACACTTCAGCGCACGATCCGCGATAATGAGATTGTGCTCTGAGGAACTTTCACCCGCAAGAGATACTCGAATTCCCGACTCATTCACCGTAGCGTCAACAGTTAGGTGGCGATGCCTGCCTGAGCATCAGCGGTGGCCGGCATGCTTGCACGAATGATTCATGAATCCCAACGGCATTAGGAAACCCAGGATCGTCATTGCAGGTGGCGGATTTGCCGGCTTAAGCGCGGCGATGTATCTCGATAAAACGTTGGCTCGCCGTGCCGAAGCTGACGTGACGCTGATAAGCCGCGAGAACTTTATTCTGTTCACGCCGATGCTTCACGAAGTCGCCGCGGGAGATCTTTACCCCGGAGACATTGTGAATCCGCTTCGGCGCATTCTTCGGCATGTGAAGTTTATCCAGGCCGAGGTGCAGGCGATCGATCTTTCAGCATGGCGAGTTCGATGTGCGGGCGGTATTGAAAAGCTCGAATTTGAGCTCGAGTTTGATCACTTGCTTCTCACTCTCGGCTCCGAAACCAATTTTTTCGATCTGCCGGGCGTGAGCGAATGGGCGGTGACGATGAAAACCATGAGCGACGCGGCGCTGCTGCGAAATCGTATGGTGGCTTTGCTGGAAGAGGCAAATTTACATAGCGATGCCGCAGAGCGCCGACGATTACTCACTTTTGTGACAGCGGGCGGCGGTTTTGCCGGCGCGGAAACTACCGGCGCAATCAACGATTTTGTGCGCGAGGCGGTGCGATATTACCCAGACTTGAATCCAGAGTTGATCCGTGTCGTTGTCATTCACCCGGGCAAATTTTTGCTGCCCGAGCTGGGCGAGGAACTCGGAAACTACGCCGAACGCAAATTGCGCGAGCGAAAAGTCGATGTGATCAAGGGTGTGCGCGTGGCGAGCTACGATGGTTCGCTGGTCACTTTGACCGATGGCACTTCAATTCCTGCCGCCACACTCGTCTGGACCGCGGGCGTCAAACCAAGTCCAGTCATTGCAACATTACCTTGCCAGAAAGAACATGGCCGACTTGTAGTAAGTGAGTACCTGGCGGTGACCGGAGTTCCTGGTTTATGGGCGGCGGGCGACTGTGCGGCGGTGCCCGTCTTAAATACCGAAAAGTTTCATCCGCCGACTGCACAGCACGGTTTGCGTGAAGGCCTCGTGGTCGCGAAGAACATTGCGGCGGTGGTTCTGGATCGACCCTTGAAATCCTTCACCTTTACGACACTGGGACAGTTGGCCAGCATCGGACGCCGGACAGGAGTGGCAATGGTATTTGGAGTAAAGTTTTCAGGCTTCTTCGCCTGGTGCTTTTGGCGGACGGTGTATTTGATGAAGCTCCCGCGTCTTCAGAAAAAATTGCGGGTAATGGTAGGTTGGACGCTCGATCTGTTTTTCTCCAGAGACATCGAGCAAATGATAACGTTGCGCGACGTTGAAGCGCTAAGCGATCTGGCGGGTCGAATACGCGCGCGCGCGAAGCAATCAGCACTCGACACGTCGACGCAAACCGCGATAACGAGATTATGAAACGGTCCGCTGTTGTCATCGCTCTCGCGGTTAGCGCGTTTTTTGTTGCCAGTTGTTCACGCAAAGCGCCGCAAGCTGGTCCGGCTGCGCCCGAAGTTCAGGTGACAACGGTGCAGCCGCGCGATGTGCCGCGTGTGCTCGAACGCGTTGCGACGCTCGACGGATTCATCAACGCCAACATTAACGCACAGGTACAGGGCTACATTATCTCACGCGATTACAAGGAAGGCAGCCTCGTTAAGAAAGGTGATCTTCTTTTTCAAATCGATCCGCGGCCGTTCGAGGCTGCGCTCGCTCAGGCCAAGGGAACTCAGGCGAAAGACCAGGCCAATTGGGCAAAGGCCGATGCGGATCAAAAGCGCGCGATCGATCTGTTCAACAAAAAGGTGATCAGCGATCAGGAGCGAGATACTGCCATAGCGGCTGCCGGCTCCAGCAAAGCAAACGTCGAAGCGGACGAAGCGGCGGTGAAACAGGCTGAGATCAATCTCGGCTACACGAAAATTACCGCCCCGATTGACGGTGTCGTTGGATTTGCCAACAATCAGGTCGGCGATCTGGTCGGGCCAAGTACGGGACCACTCACAACCATGTCGCAGATTGATCCGATCAAAGCCAACGTAACTGTCGGCGAGAGTGCATTCACCGATTTCTTTTCGCGCTACCCGGATACAACCCAACGCGAAGCCCTGCTCAAACGCATCGATTTCGATTTGATTCTCGGCGACGGCAAGGTCTATCCGCGAAAAGGGAAATTTTATGCGCTGGATCGAAATCTCGATCCCAAAACAGGTTCGATTCACTATTACGTGACGTTTCCGAATCCGGACGCCATGTTGCGGCCCGGACAATATGGCAAAGTGCGGTTCGTACCTGACTCGGTGCAGAATGCGCTCGTTGTTCCACAGGAAGCGGTGACCGAATTGCAGGGTAATTTCCAAGTCGCAGTGGTCGATCAAAACAAGGTGAGTATCCGCCCGGTAAAAACGGGCGAGCGCATCGGCGCCATGTGGCAAATCACCGACGGTTTGAAGCCCGGCGACAAAGTCGTTGTCGAAGGCGTGCAAAAGGCGCGCGAAGGTTCGACCGTGACGGTGAAAGAGTGGACGCCGCCGGCCCAGTCCGCTGCCCCCATACAATCGGCGAGCCCGCAGAAACCCTGATCCGCCATGTCCGAGTTTTTCGTCCGGCGGCCGATTGTCGCGATTGTCATCGCGATTTTGATGACGCTGATTGGCGGCGTCTGCATTCTAGCGCTACCGATCGCGCAATATCCGCAAATCGCCCCGCCCGAGATCCAGGTGCAAACGCATTATACCGGGGCGGATTCGTTGACGATCGAGCAATCGGTGGCGGCGCCGATCGAGCAGCAGATGAGCGGTGTCGACAACATGAACTACATGTATTCGATCAACGCGAATAGCGGCGACATTCGATTGATCGTCAATTTCGACGTCGCGACTGATCCGAACATCGATCAGGTCCTGACGCAGCTTCGAGTGGCGCAAGCGCAATCACAATTGCCGGCCGACGTGAACAACTACGGCGTGACGGTCAAAAAATCGACAACGGCGCCACTGCTGCTGATCTCGATCTATTCGCCCAAAGGCACCTACGACGGAGTTTTTCTGGCCAACTACGGCTACATTAATTTGTTCGATCAACTCACGCGCGTGCCGGGAATTGGAAACGTTCAGATTTTCGGCGCCGGCCAATACGCGATGCGCTTGTGGGTCAAGCCGGATCAGCTCGCGAAGCTTGGCATCACTGTTCCGGACATCATCAGCGCGGTGCAAAAGCAGAACAATGTGAATCCTGCCGGCCAGGTCGGAGGCGAACCGATTCCGAGTGGGCAGAAGTTCACCTACACGGTGCGAGCGCAGGGTCGATTGCAAACGCCGGAGGAATTCGGCGAAATCGTCGTTCGTGCGAATCCGGACGGCTCGTTCGTTCGAGTCAAAGACATCGCTCGCATCGATCTCGGGGCGCAGACGTACAACTTGAAGGGCCGACTCAACGGACAGCCCGCGGCGATTCTCGCCTGCTATCAACTTCCAGGAACCAACGCCGTCAAAGCCGCGCAAGATGTGCGTAAGTTAATGACCGAAGCGAAGCAGCGGTTTCCCGCCGATATTGATTACGCCGTCTCGCTCGATCAAACGCTCTCGGTCACGGAAGGCATCAGCGAAATCTTGAAGACGCTGTTCGAAGCGCTCGCGTTGGTCGTGCTCGTCGTTTTCATTTTCCTCCAAGGCTGGCGCGCCACCCTGATTCCGCTGTGCGCAGTACCCGTTTCGTTAGTCGGGACGTTTGTGTTGTTCCCGTTGTTTGGATTCTCGATCAACACGCTTTCACTTTTCGGTCTGGTGCTCGCAATCGGTCTTGTGGTCGATGATGCGATCGTGGTTGTCGAAGCAGTTGAGCGCCACATCGAAGAAGGAATGTCACCGCGTGACGCGACACTTCAGGCGATGCGCGAAGTGTCGGCACCGGTGATCGGCATCGCGCTCGTGCTTTCAGCAGTGTTTATTCCGACGGCGTTTCTGCCGGGCATCACCGGCCGATTATATCAACAGTTCGCGCTCACGATCGCCATCTCGGTCATCTTCTCCGCGTTTAACGCCCTCTCACTCAGTCCTGCGCTTTCGGCGCTGTTGCTGCGGCCGCGCAAGAAAACCCGCGGCCCGCTCGGTTGGTTTTATGATCGATTCAATCGCATTTTCGGCAGCGCCACCCACGGATATGTAAACTGGTCGCGGGCAGCGATTCGGAAAGCCGCGCTGAGTTTCGCGTTACTCGCTGTACTCGCGGTCGGCGCCGGTTTTTTTGGGAAAAGATTGCCGAGCGGCTTCCTACCGGAGGAAGATCAGGGCTACGTTTTTCTCGCACTGCAATTGCCGGACGCATCGTCGCTCGAGCGCACCGATCAAGTCTGCCATAAGATCGAAGATTTCCTGAGCAAAACGCCCGGTGTCCAGTACACGACCAGTGTCATCGGATTCAGCCTGCTGAGTTTGGTGCAGAATACTTACAGCGCGTTTTTCTTTGTCACGTTCAAGCCCTGGAGCGAACGCACGAAACCGGAAGAACAGTACACGGCAATCAAAGCGCGAATAAATCAATACCTCGGCAGTCTTAGCGAAGGTATCTCATTTGCGTTTCCGCCACCGGCGATTCCTGGCGTCGGCACATCTGGTGGATTCACGTTTATGCTTGAAGATCGTGCGGGTAAAGACGTTCCGTTTCTCGCGCAGAACGTGAAGACGTTTTTGGAGGCAGCGCACAAACGGCCGGAGCTCGGCACCTTGATTCCGACATTTTTGCCGAATGTGCCGCAGGTTTTCGTCAAGGTCGATCGCGACAAAGTCGTTAAGCAGGGCATCGATCTCACCTCGGTTTATCAAACGCTGCAGACATTCATGGGCGGATTTTTCGTGAACTACTTCAACCGCTTCGGCCGCACCTGGCAGGTGTACATCGAAGCGGAAGGCGATTATCGGACCGACGCGAAGAACGTCGGCCAATTTTTCGTTCGCAACTCGACTGGCACGCCGGTGCCGCTCGATGCGATCTCAACGGTCGAGAACATCGCTGGCCCGGAATTCACGGTGCGTTACAACGAATACCGCGCGGCTCAAATCAACGGTTCGGCCGCACTAGGCTACAGCTCCTACCAGGCGATGAACGCACTCGAGGAAACTTTTCGACAAACCATGTCTAACGAGATGGGCTACGACTACCTTGGCCTGTCGTTTCAGGAAAAGAAAGCGCAGCAAGGCGTCTCGCCGACTTTGGTTTTTGGAATGTCGCTCTTGTTTGTGTTTCTGATTCTCGCCGCACTGTATGAAAGCTGGTCGCTCCCGTTCAGTGTCTTGTTAGGCACGCCCGTCGCGGTGCTCGGCGCGTTCCTCACGCTCTGGCTGCGCGGGATGGAAAATAATATCTACGCGCAGATCGGATTGATCATGCTCATCGGACTGGCCGCGAAGAACGCCATCTTGATTGTCGAATTCGCCAAAGACGAATACGAAAAAGGCAAACCCCTGCTCGACGCGACACTTGAAGGCGCGCGTTTGCGCTTACGTCCGATCCTGATGACTTCCCTTGCATTTATTTTCGGAATGCTGCCGTTGTGGTTCGCCAGTGGTTCTGGTGCAGTCGCGCGCCGCATTCTCGGTTCGACCGTCATCGGCGGAATGATCGCCGCCTCGGCCATCGCGATCTTTCTGATCCCGGTAACATTCTACGTCATCGAGCGATTCTTCGCCGGTCATGAATCCACCCCGGCGGAACCGGCTGTCAATTCGCAAACGCCAATGAAGGAGGAACAACAATGATACTTCAAATCTACGCCATCATTCACACAGTGATCAGCCTGATCGCGGTCTTTACCGGATTGGTCGTCCTCTTCGCACTGCTGGCCGGCAATCGCGTTGACGGCTGGACCAAGTGGTTCCTGATCACGGCGGTCCTGACCACGGTCACGGGTTTCTTCTTTCCGTTTCACGGTTTCACGCCGGCGATCGGTCTCGGAATTATCTCACTGCCATTCCTGGCCCTGACCATTTTCGCGCGCTATCGGAAAAATCTGGCGGGGGCCTGGCGTTGGATCTACGTCGTCGGCGCGGTCATCTGTCTCTATTTCAATCTTTTCGTGCTGGTCGTGCAATCGTTCGAGAAGATTCCGGCTCTGCATGCCCTCGCACCGACGCAAACCGAGTCTCCGTTCAAACTTACCCAGCTCGTCGTGCTCACGATTTCCGCTTTGCTCTGCATTGTCGCGTTGGTTCGATTTCGTCCTGAACCGGCCCGCGTCACTTGAGACCGCAGCCTGATTTTATTCACGAATTCGTTCCCGGGAAATCGAAACGCACGTTGTTACTCTTGCATGGGACCGGTGGAAACGAGCGCGATCTCATTCCGCTTGGGCACGATCTCGATCCGGATGCGTCGTTGCTGAGTCCGCGCGGCAAGGTCCTCGAGAGCGGAATGCCGCGTTTCTTTCGCCGTCTGGCCGAGGGCGTGTTCGATTTAGAAGATTTGAAAAAACGCACCCACGAACTGGCCGACTTCGTGGTCGCCGCGGCCCAACGCTACGAGTTCGACATGAAGAAAATCGTTGCCGTTGGTTATTCTAACGGCGCCAACATCGCCGCGAGCCTGTTACTGCTTCGCGCGGAAATATTGTCTGCCGCGATTCTGTTTCGAGCGATGGTCCCCCTGACTCCGGAGGTTCAACCGAACCTCTCACCCGTTCGCGTTTGGATCGGCGCTGGCGCATTCGATCCGATCGTCCCTTCGTCCGAAGCAAAACAATTGGCCGAACTGTTGCGCGCCGCCGGAGCAGATGTGACGGTTCGGTTCCTCCAAAGTGGTCACGAGCTCACGCCAAACGATGTCGATCTTGCGCGAGAGTGGCTGGGGAAGTTGAAATGATTAAAGGCGACGAAATCCAACACGCAGATCATCCGATCCAATCACTTTCTCTCGATCGGTGGTCGCCGGACGCAATGTCGCAGGTAAGGTTTTAAAATGACACCGGACGAACAGGGAGACGAACAGTTCTATCGCGACACGGAAAGCGTCGCCTTCCCGAAACTGGACGATCGCCAGCTTTCTCTGCTCGAGCCGCTGGCGGAGCGACGCATCGTAAAGCGTGGCGAGCTGGTTTACAAAGCCGGAGAGCGCGATCTTGGCCTGACCGTTGTTTTGCGGGGCGAGATCGAAGCTTTCGAGCAGCGCGACGGGACCGAACAAATTCTCGCCACTGCTCGCGAGCGCGACTTCATGGGCGACGTCGCCATGTTGCAGGGCACATCAGCCCTGGCCAGCGCGCGCGTAACCTCACCGGACGCGGAGATACTTTACGTGCCCGCGGCCGAGCTCCGGCGCGCGTTTGCCGAATTGCCCGGTGTCAGCACGACCATCGTGAATGCTCTGATCATGCGCCGCCGACGGCTCCGGCGCGACCGGGAGTTTGCCGGGTTGCGCGTTCTCGCGACAAGTGGCGCTCGTGAGGGACATCAGCTCGATGATTTTCTCGACAAAAATCGTATCCCGCATCGGCTCATTGAATTTGAGAGCGAACAAGGACAAGCGCTGAGCAAACGTCTGCACCTGACCAATCGCGACCTGCCGGTTTTGATAACGCCGGCCGGCGCTCCTTTGCGCAGACCTTCGTTGCGCGAAGTCGCGCAAATAGTGGGTCTGCTTCGTCCACTCGCGTTCGAGAATGAAAGCGAGATTATGTCGGACCTTGCGATCGTCGGTGCGGGTCCGGCTGGTCTTGCCGCGGCCGTTTACGCCGCCTCCGAAGGATTGAAAACAGTCGTGTTGGAAAGTTACGCTCCCGGCGGGCAAGCTGGGTCCTCCTCTTTGATCGAAAACTTTTTTGGTTTTCCGACCGGGATTAGTGGCGGCGATTTGACCTGGCTGGCGCAGCTTCAGGCCTATCGGTTCGGCGCAAAATTTTCAACGCCGGCTCAAGCACTCTCTCTTAATTATGATGGTGGTAACGAACATCGCGCCTGTCTCCAAGTCGAAGGTTGCGGCGCCGTGCTCCGGGCAAAAAGTGTTCTGATCGCGACCGGCGCCGATTACCGCCGACTTAACGCGGAAGGACGCGAACAATTTGAAAATATGGGCGTTTACTACGCGGCGACGGCGCTGGAAGGTCAGATTTGTCGGGGACAAACCGTCATCGTCGCGGGCAGTGGCAATTCGGCCGGCCAGGCTGCGATGTTCCTTTCCGATGGCGCCGGCAAAGTGTTGCTCGTAATCCGTGGCGACGATCTCTCTAAAATGTCGAGCTACCTTTCGCGGCGGGTGGAAGCGCAAGAGAACATCGAGATTCTCTTTCACACCCAAATCCGAAAAATGTCTGGCGGCAGAATGCTCGAAGAAGCCGAGCTGGAAGATACAAAGACAGGCGAGCGACGCGTTGTCCGAACACCGGCGATTTTTTCCATGATTGGCGCTACTCCATGCACGGAGTGGCTGCCACTCGAAATCGAGCGCGACGAAAAAGGATTTATCAAAACGGGTACGCTCGTAGCGAACGCGCCCGCTTGGAAAGAGAACAAACGGCCCCCCAGCCCACTCGAGACCAGCCTACCTGCCATTTTTGCTGCAGGCGATGTCCGCTCCGGTTCTGTCAAACGTTGCGCCGCTGCCGTGGGCGAAGGCGGCATGGCGGTCGCCGGCGTGCAAATGGCCCTCGCCGCTGCGGCTGAGCACAGTTAGAAAAACATCGAGCGCGAATAAGGAACTAATGCCCGTTTGCCCGCACATCGAAGCCATCACCTCCGTGAAGCAGCCGGAAATTCGCGAATGCGCCGA
>Ga0193729_1000797_pt1 | contig 16299 bp, 16 predicted proteins | sample U1c2metaG_FD_143036 | JGI IMG/M metagenome (GOLD analysis project Ga0193729, IMG submission 143036) | Soil microbial communities from a riparian zone of the East river system, Colorado, United States - U1c2 | ecosystem: Environmental > Terrestrial > Soil > Riparian zone | place: USA: East River...
CTGCGCAGCCGCATCCGTCACTGCATTATCCCGGAGATCGAGAAGCAACTCGGACGAAATGTGCGGGGAACGATTTGGCGAGCGGCGACGATCGCTGCCGAGGAAGAGAACTTTTTCGAAGCACTGCTGCCGGATAAGCTTTCGAAACTCACGGCGTTGGCGGTAAAACCGTTGCGGGCAATGCCTATCGCAGTCCAACGCCGCATGCTGCACGAATGGCTGCGCGCACGCGATGTGCCCGATCTAAGTTTCGATCTGGTTGAACGCGTCCGCGCGCTGCTCGACCTGAGCAACCGCGTAGCCAAGACAAATCTGCCGCAAGATCGACATGTGCGGCGTCGCGCCGGTCAAATTTTCATCGAATGATCTCTTCTGTAGCGGCGCTCTGTGAGCGTCGCATTTATTCGAGCGAGGGTCATAGACCGCCGCCACAATCCGTGGCTAAATTGCTTTTGAATGACTCCTGAAATCCGCGTCCGTTTCGCGCCGTCGCCCACCGGTTATTTGCATATCGGCGGCGCGCGAACGGCTTTGTTTAACTGGCTCTTTGCGCGGCACCACGGCGGCAAACTCATTTTGCGAGTCGAGGACACGGACACAAAGCGCAACACTGAGGAAGCTGCGGTCGCAATTTATGAAGGACTAAAGTGGCTGGAATTAAATTGGGACGAAGGCCCCCACGCCGGCGGAAATTTCGGTCCCTATTTTCAGAGTCAGCGCGCAGAGATTTATGAACGCTATTTAAAGAAACTCCAGGACGGCGGTCACATTTTCGAAGATCAAGGTGCGCTCCGATTTCGTTCACCGCGCGAGCACGTGGTTGTCGATGATGTTGTCTGCGGCAAAATCGATTTCGATTTGACCAATCCGGCCACGCATCCCGACATGACGGTGCGCCGCCCGGATGGCTCGTGGATTTTTCATTTCGTCAACGTGATCGACGACATCGAGATGAAAATTTCGCATGTCATTCGCGGCGAAGATCATCTTTCGAACACACCCAAGCATATCGAGTTGTATCGCGCGCTCGGCGTCACGCCGCCGTGTTTTGCGCACATTCCGCTTATCCTCAATCAGGACGGCTCCAAGATGAGCAAGCGCGATGAAGGCGCGCGTGTCGCCACCTACATTGAGCAAGGCTACGCGCCCGAAGCGCTGCGCAATTATCTTTGCCTGCTCGGCTGGTCGCCGAAAGATAACCGCGAAAAGATCGACATCGAGGAAATTGTAAAGCTTTTCGAGCTGGAGAAAATAAATCGCCGCAACGCCGCGTTCGATCTCAACAAATGTTTTTGGCTCAACGGCCAATACATCGCGCAGATGTCACTCGATCGCTTCGCCGAATTGTCCCGACCGTTTTTGGAGAAAGCCAAGATCGACATCTCCAACGAAAAGTATCTTCGCGCTGTGCTCGTGATCGTGAAAGAGAAAATCAAGCTCTTCAAAGATGTGCCGGAATGGACACGCTACTTCTTTACTGAGGATTACGACTTCGATCCGGCTGCGACGGAGACCGTTTTTGCGAAACCGGAAGCCGCCACACGTTTGAGCGCGTTACGCGATGAGTCTGCCAAGATCGACAAGTGGGATATCGAGGCAATCGAGTCCACGCTGAAATCGCTCGCGCAGAAACTGGGCTGCAAGACCGGCGATCTCGTTCATCCCGCGCGTGTCGCCGTGAGCGGTCGCTCCGTTGGGCCAAGTTTGTACCACATGCTTGAGGTCATGGGAAAAGAGCGGGTCCTCGCGCGCTTCGACCGGATGCTTGCGTCGTTAAGAAAATTGGAGGGACGAGCGCCGTCGCGTCCGTGAAATTTTTGAGGCACGAGTCGCCGCGGCGACCGTGCCCCTCCAAATGAAAAAGAAACGCGAGAAAGAAGTTTACACACTTGCCGATTTACAGGACTGGCGCGATGTCGATCCACCGATCCGTCTCGGTGTTCTCGGCAACCCGGTCGAGCATTCGCTCTCGCCGCAAATGCAGAACGCGGCGCTCAAGCATTGCAGGATCGACATGCAATATGTGCGTTTTCACGTTTTGCCCAACGAGTTGGGCGAGGCGCTGAAGCTGATTCGTGAACTTAAGTTCATCGGCGTAAACCTGACCATTCCGCACAAGATCGGCGCGGTAGAAATGATGAACGAGCTTGATGAAAATGCGAAGCGCATAGGTGCGCTAAACGTGATCAAGATCGACAATGGAAAACTGCGTGGGTTCAATACCGACGGCAAAGGGTTCTCACGCGCCATTCGTGAGGAATTCTCTGTCGATCTTCGCGATCTGCGGGTGATGATTCTTGGAGCGGGCGGTGCGGCGCGCGCGATCGCGCTGCAATGCGCGAAGGAAAATTGCGAGCGCCTGGTCATCGCCAATCGGAGTTTTGAAAAGGGCGAACAGCTGGCGGACAAACTGCGGAATTTTTTTACAGGGCCGAAAGTCCTCGGACCGGTGCCGCGTTTGCAGGCGATTCGCTGGGAAGAAAGCGCGTTTCGCTTTCAAATTGCAAACGTCGATCTTATCGTAAATGCAACGCCAGTCGGGTTAAATCGCGGAGATGCATCGCCGATTCCCGCGCGACTGCTGGCGCCGCACTTGATGGTTTACGACACGGTTTATTCGAGTGAACGAACGGCGTTTGTGTCGGCGGCAATCGAAGCCGGCGCACGTGCGGCGAATGGATTGTCGATGTTACTGCACCAAGGCGCGCTCGCGCTTGAAATTTGGTTTCAACGCGAAGCGCCAATTGATGTCATGCGAAAGACGCTGCTGTAGCCACGGCGCTCTGTCGCCGTGCCGCCGTACGGAGCACGTCAAGCACGCCCCGACAGAGCGGGGCGGCTACAAATTTTCGTTCGCCATTTCGCGAGCGCGTTTTGTCGCCGCTTCGATTGCGGCAATCAAACCTTCGGCCGTCCGATGCTTCTCCATCGCCGCAAGGCCGGCGGCAGTTGTTCCGCCGGGAGTGACGACCATTTTTATCAATTCTTCCGGTGACTTTTTGCTTTCGAGCGCGAGCTGTGCTGCGCCGAGAACGGTTTGGGCGGCCAGGGTCATCGCCGCATCGGCGGGCAATCCGCATTTCTTTCCGCCTTGTGCGAGCGCTTCTATCACGGTGTAAACAAACGCCGGTCCGCTTCCGGAAAGCGCTGTGACAGCATCGATTTGTTCTTCGGTCACTCCTACGACGATGCCGATGGCGCCAAAAACTTGGCGCGCAAGATCGACATCTTCATTTGTGGTTCGCGAGCCGCGCGCGATCGCGGTCGCTGCCTGGCAAATTGCTGAAGGCGTGTTTGTCAGTGCGCGCATGAATCGCGCGTTCGCGATTTCTTCCATGCTCTTCAAACGAACTCCTGCCGCAAGAGAGATGACGAGTTTATTTTGAATTGCGGATGCGACTTCGCGCAGCACTGGCAGTACGACAGCCGGTTTCACGCCGATGAAAATAACATCCGCCTTCTCCGCGACCTCTGCGTTTTCTGTCGTTAATTCAATCCCGGCTTCATCGCGCAGCGCGGCGCGAGCGTTTTCATTAGGCTCGCTTGCGATGATTTCGGCGGGCGAACAAAATTGGGCCCGCACCAAGCCTCGAATGATAGACCCAGCCAGCTTGCCTGCGCCGATGAACCCGAGGCGATAAAGGGTTTCGTTAGGTTGTGAATTCATTGGAAATTGCGATATTAACCAATGGTAAGTGCCGGTGTAAATTTCGGTGTCGATCTGGCAGAGGAACTTCGGGAGCTCAAGCGCGAGAAAAACGCCGTGATTCTCGCGCACAATTATCAAGTGCCGGAGCTCCAAGACGTCGCTGATTTCGTGGGCGACTCGTTAGGGCTGAGCTACGAAGCGAAGAAAACCAGCGCGGACGTAATCCTCTTCTGCGGCGTCCATTTCATGGCTGAAACCGCGAAGATCATTAATCCGGCAAAGCGAGTGATTTTGCCCGATCTCGATGCTGGCTGCTCCCTGTCGGAATCGTGCCCGCCAGAAAAGCTAGCGACGTTTTTGAAGGAACGCGCCGGCAAAAATTATTATGTGATCGCCTACATCAATTGCAGCGCGGGCGTGAAGGCGCAGGCGGACGTGATCTGCACGAGTGGTAATGCGGACAAAATTGTGCGCGCCGCGCCGCACGATCGGAATATTCTTTTTGTGCCCGATCAAAATCTGGGCGCGTGGGTGATGGAGCGGACCGGTCGCAAGATGGATTTGTGGCAGGGAACTTGTTATGTGCACGTCGAGTTCACTGCGCGCAGCATCAATCGAATTCGCGAGCAATATCCGGACGCCCCGGTGATTGCTCATCCGGAATGCACTTACGCCGTGCGGATGTTAGCGGACGAGGTTTGTTCCACCGAAAAAATGATTGCATTCTGCAAACAATCGCCCGCGCAAGAAATCATTGTGGTGACTGAAGCGGGAATACTGCATCGATTGAAGAAAGAAATTCCCGACAAGATTTTCATACCTGGTCCGACGGACAATTGTTTTTGCGGTGAATGCCGGTTCATGAAAATGAACACGCTGGAAAAGGCGTACGACGCGCTTCTGAACATGGAGCCGGAAATCATCCTTCCGGAACCGCTGCGCAGGCGTGCCGAAGCGCCGATCCTGCGGATGCTCGAGTTGAGCAGATAGCGCTGTAGACGTTGCGCTCTGCGCAACGTGCCGCGCGTGACATTGGCAACCGCGCGTCGCGCTTCGCAGAGCGAAGCGTCTACGTTGAAAACTTTTCACTCGTCACTCGCCACTTTTCCCTTTTCACTTCTGCCGCGATGCGACGACCCTCTTTGTGGCTCATGCTCGTGGTTCTGCTGCTGGGACTTTTGTTTTTAAGAGAACCGCGCTTGCAGCGCTCTGAGGAAATTTTTCTGCGTTGGCTCTTGAAAAATGCGCAGTCACGCGACACGGCGGCGCCGCTCACAATTGTCGAGATCGGCCGCGAACCGATCCCGGCAAAAGAGGGCGTTAAGGTCGATTCGATGGAAAGATTTCCGCAAGGCGCCGCCAGCGCAAATTCGGCGCTTGAAGTGGCGCTCTTTCTGCAGGCCGCGCTTGAATTCAAGCCCGCCGTGGTCGCATTTGAACCGGTCTTGAAATGGCCCGAGCGCGAGAAGGATCAAGAGCAGATTTTTCTCGATCAGGCAATGCGCGTGCCGAAGCTGTTGCTCGGGGCGGAATTGACGGCGATGCCCGATCCGGACGCGCCAGTTGCAGAGATTCCTGCTTTTCCTCAAGTAACCGGCAAGCGTGGCGATCTGATCGAATTCTCCGGAATCTTACGGCAACCCGACGAGGATGTGCGCTTGATTGGGACGCTCGGTTTCGTCAATCTGCCGAATGAGATCGTCGACGATGTTCATGTGCCGCTGCTTTTTCAATACCGCGGCGAAGTCATTCCGTCGTTTGCGCTTCAGGCAGCGCTGCTCTGGCTGCGCGTCACGCCCGCCGAAGTGAAGATCGACATCGGGAAATACATTTGGCTTCCGCACAGCAAGATTCCGATTCGATCGGACGGCACCGCGGTGATCAATCCGAACGCGGCCAAACGGGCGCGGCGCTTGAGTTTGAACGAGCTGTTGCTGGCGGCACAGGAGCGGCAGCAAGGTAAAGCGAGTGTCCATCTCGACGAAATGCGGGACCAGATCGTGCTCGCGCGCACGCCGGCGAATTCGCTCGCGTCGCCAGATGTCTTTGCGGCGACGATCGCCGCGATTCAGACGAATTCGTTTGTCCGCCGGGTGAGTTGGATTTTTGATTGCGTGATGATTTTGATCGTGGCTGGTGCGAGCGGCCTGATGCGAAGGTTTTCGCGAATCGATTTGCTGCTTGGAGCGATCGCGTTTTCCGCCGGCTATTGTCTGATCGCGCTTGGAATCTTATCGCGCTGGTCCGTCTGGCTGCCCGGATTCCTTCCGCTCGGCGCCGTCTGGGTGGTCGTTTTGTTCTCGTTGATTTTGCGGACACCAAAAAACGTGTCGCGGACGGTGGTGGTCGCCGCTTCTCCGCCGGTGCCTTAAACCGGCGCAACGGAATGGCTTCGTTGCAAACTTCGGTTGAAAAGAAGATCGGCCGGCTTCACGCGCCGGGCATTGTCGATTTCCACTTCGACATGCCAATGGATTTGTACGAAAAACGGCATCGCGCCAATGTGCTCGACGCCGACTATTTGGCGGAGCTCGAAGCTGGGGATATCGGTGTGCTCGGTGTCGCGGTTTACATCGAAGACCGTTACCTGCCGGAAATGGCTTTGCGCGTAGCGCTCGATCAAGTAGCGCGAATCCACGCTGAGTCGGATGCGTCCGGCCGCTTCGCTGTTTGCAAAAACTATGAGGAGATTTGCCGGGCGCGGCAGGCCGGCAAAATCGCGCTGCTGCTGACAATGGAAGGGGTCGAGCCAATTGGTGCCGACTTGGATTTGCTCCGGATTTTTTACGAGCTCGGTGTGCGCGCAATCGGACTTACCCACGCCCGGCGCAATGCCGCCGGCAACGGCGCAATCTTTGCGCCGAGCGGTTCCCCGCGCGACGGCCTGACTGGGTTTGGGCGCGAAGTCGTGCGGAAATGCGAAGCGCTTGGTGTGATTGTCGATCTGGCCCACATCAACCCAGCGGGATTCGAAGAAATTCTGACGCTCACGACCAGGCCCGCCATCGTTTCGCACACGAATGCGCGACGCTATTACGACATCGAGCGGAACATCAGTGACGAGCAGATCAAAATGATCGGTGAAAGGCGCGGGGTGATCGGAGTGAATGCCGTGCTGGTGAGTCCGCGCGCAGAAGAAGCGACCCTCGACCGTTATGTCGATCACATCGAGCACGTCGCGGACCTGATTGGGATTGCCGGCGTCGGCATTGGCTTCGATTTTCTCGAGTTCCTCTACCGGCGATGGCCCGAATCCGAGAAACAGGAGCTGGCGGCGAAGTTTACTAAACCTCACTTCATTCCTGACCTGACCAATCATTCCCACGCGCGAAATTTGACGCGCAAATTGATCGAGCGCGGATTCAAAGACGCGGACATCGCGAAAATCTTGTACGAAAACTGGATGCGAATTTTTAAGGAGTTGCTGTAGCGGCGGCCTTCTTTCTCCTTTGCACTTACTCTTGCCCTTGCTTGCGCACAGCGTTGAAGCGTTTAACGATTTAACGATTCGACGCTTTAACGGTTAACCCATTGAAGTTTATCAATCTGACGCGCCGCACGGAGATCGGCGCGAACTCATATTACATTGAGATCGGCGGTCATCGCCTGGTGCTCGACTGCGGAATGCATCCGAAAAACGTGGGCGAGGATGCGCTGCCGAACTTGAAGCCGATCGCGGACCGACAGCTTGGTGCCATCCTGATCTCGCATTCACACCAGGACCACATCGGCACACTTCCCGTGCTGATGCGACGGCAACCCAATGCGCGCGTTTTCATGACGGAAACGACCGCGGAAATCGGCAACGCCTTACTGCACAACTCAGTCAACGTGATGACGCGCCAGCGCGAGGAGATAGGCGCGACGTTGTATCCGCTTTTTACCCATCGCGAAACCGACCGGGCAGCAGATTTTTGGCATTGGTGTCCGGTGCGGCAACGCATCACGATCTCCGGTGAACGTGCAACTGAGCGCGACACGGATGGGCTGACCTTTGAATTTTTTGACGCGGGCCACGTTCTCGGCTCCGCCGGAATCCTGCTGCGCGCCGAAGGCCGCACGATTTTCTACACGGGCGACGTCAACTTCGACGATCAAACGATCATGTCAGCGGCACGTTTTCCCGAGGAGAAGATCGATATCTTGATCATGGAGAGCACACGGGGCGATCATGCCAAGCCCGCGAACTGGACGCGCGCCGGCGAGGAACGGCGTTTGGCCGGAGCAATCGATGGAGCCTTCCGACGCGACGTATGCGTGCTCATTCCCGTTTTCGCGCTCGGCAAAACCCAGGAAGTGCTCGCGATGCTGTATCAATTCCGCCGGGAAAAATTACTGACCGATTTCCCGATTTATATTGGCGGTCTCAGTTCGAAGATGACCGAGATTTATGATCGTCGCTCGCACGTAAGCCGGCGCCGGTTGCCGCGCCTGCAATTGATGGAGGAAGTTGCGCCGTTTGTTTTAAACGGTCGGACCATTCGGGACGCGCCGGCGCGTTCCGGACGTATTTATGCGCTTTCCAGCGGAATGATGGTGCCAAAAACTCTCTCCAATATTTTTGCGCGACGCATCATCGGGAATCCGCGGAGCTCGATCTTTTTTGTTGGCTACGCTGACCCTCAATCTCCGGCCGGAATCTTGCGAGATGCGCAACCGGGCGCGGAAGTAACGCTCGATCCCGATGAGCCGCCGCAGCGCGTGCGTTGCCACATCGAACAGTTTCAATTCAGCGCGCACGCATCGCGTGAAGCGCTCATTGCTTATGCTAAAAAACTTTCGCCGAACAAGATCGTGCTCGTGCATGGCGATCCCCCGGCGGTGGAGTGGATGCGCGCAACGCTTGCCGCGGAGGTGAGCGATTCCGAAATACTCGTGCCGATGCCGGGAGTGGAGATTGATCTGTAGCGACGCTCTATGAGCGTCGCAGTATTTTGCGACGATATTTGCGACGGTCATAGACGGCCGCTACAGCAAATCATGAAGATCATTTCCTGGAACATCAATTCGTTGCGTAAACGCCAGGAGCGCCTCTTCGCCTGGCTCGACGCGACCAAGCCAGACATCGTTTGTTTGCAGGAAACCAAATGCACCGATGAACAATTTCCCGCACTCGCGTTGCAGGCAGTTGGTTATCATTCAGCCTACCACGGCGAGAAATCGTACAACGGAGTCGCCATTCTCTCGAAAACCAACCTGCGCGATGTCCGCGCATCTCTATGTGATGAAATTGTCGATCCACAAGCGCGCGTCATCGCAGCGAGGATCGACAATTTGCGGGTCTATTCGATCTATGCACCCAACGGTCAGGCGGTGGGATCGCCGGCGTACGAATACAAACTGAATTGGTACGCGCGGTTGCGTGATTGCCTAACGAAAGAAAAGGATCTCGATCTTGTCGTCTGCGGCGATTTCAACGTTGCGCCAGAAGATGTCGATGTTCACGATCCGGTGCTGTGGCGCGGCGCGATCATGTGTTCTGACGGAGAACGCGCGGCGTTTCAGCAATTATGCGAAGCCGGCTTGACCGACACGCTGAGACTTCATCACAAGGAGAGCGGGTTTTTCAGTTGGTGGGATTATCGGATGCTCTCTTTTCCAAAAAGTCGCGGCCTGCGCATCGACGCGATCCTCGCGAGCAAATCACTCGCGAAAAAATGCACTGATGCCGGCATCGATCGCGAGATGCGGAAGGGAAAAGAGCCTTCCGATCACGCGCCGGTTTGGGCAGAATTTAATCTGTAGCGGCGCTCTGTGAGCGTCGCATTAATTTTGAAATAATAGTGCGACGGTCACAGACCGCCGCTACAGGGACAACGTGATGAATGAGAGTTCGCATCCGCGCGTGGCTTCTCCGCCATCGAAGCCGCTCATGATTTGGGATGGCGATTGTCATTTTTGCCGATTGTGGATCGAGCGCTGGCGTGTGCTGACTGCGGGCGAGGTCGAGTACGAGACTTATCAAAAAGCGGCCACGCGATTTCCTGAAATACCTCCGGAGCAATTCCAACGCTCGGTCGTTTACATTGACAACGAGGGCGAAGTTTTTTTTGCGGCCGAGGCGGTCTATCGTTCGTTGCGTTGTCGATCTTCGCGCAAATGGATGGCGTGGAGTTATGATCACGTTCCCGGTTTCGCGGCGATTTCCGAGGTTGCCTACAAAATTATCGCGCGTCACCGAACATTTGGGTCGGTAGTTACCCGATTGCTTTGGGGCGCCAACGTGCGCCCACCGACTTATTTCGCGGCGCGACGGTGGTTTCTCCGCGCGCTCGGGCTGGTTTACCTGATCGCCTTTGTTTCGCTTTGGGTGCAGGTCGATGGACTCGTCGGCGCAAACGGAATTTTGCCGGTGAGCCAATTTCTATCGGCAGCTCATGAACAACTTGGGGCGCGGACTTATTCGATCTTGCCCACGCTTTGCTGGTTCAACTCGAGCAACGCCTTTCTTCATTTCCTATGCGGTGGCGGTGTCGTTCTGTCACTGCTTCTGATCTGCGGGATCGTTCCCGTCGCCTGTCTGATCGCGCTGTTTGTTTTTTATCTCTCGCTCACGATTGCCGGACAAACATTTCTCAACTTTCAATGGGACATTCTGCTGCTGGAGGCTGGTTTCTTGTCGATCTTTCTCGCGCCGTGGCAGTGGTGGCCGAAACGCGATCGCGAACCGCCGCTCCCCCCCGCTGCGCTGTTTTTGCTCAAGCTCCTTCTCTTCAAATTGATGGTGATGTCCGGCGTGGTGAAGCTGACGAGCGGCGATGATTCCTGGGGCTGGCTCGACCATTCTTTCCATTGGAGTGCGCTGACCGCGCTCGATTATCACTACTGGTCGCAACCGCTGCCGACAATTTTCGCGTGGTGGGCGGACAAGAGCCCGGAATGGTTCAAGCATTTTTCGGTCGCCTTCTGTCTCGTGGTCGAAATCATTGTGCCGCTTCTGATATGGGCGCCGCGCCGGCTGCGGCTCATCGCGGCCGGTTTGTTCATTTTTCTGCAAGCCGTCATTGCGGTCACCGGTAATTATTGTTTTTTCAATCTGCTCACGATCGCACTTTGCTTGTTGCTGATTGACGACACCGTAGTCGCCTCGGTGCGCGAGGCGCGCACGTTTCGCACAGCGAAACGGCTACGGGATCGATTGCCGATCTACGGAGCGGTTGCGGTTATCATTGTGATGTTTCCGCTGAATGGGTGGCTCATCTTCACCGCATTCAACCCGGAAGCGAAATGGCCGCGCCCGCTCGCATTCATTTACGAACGGGTTGAACCATTCCGGATCGCGAACGGCTACGGACTTTTCCGCGTGATGACGAAAGATCGTAAAGAGATCGTGATCGAAGGGAGCGCGGACGGGATCGATTGGCTGCCTTACGAATTCAAATGGAAACCGGGCGACGTGACGCGTGTACCCGGCTGGTGCGCGCCGCATCAGCCGCGGCTCGATTGGCAGATGTGGTTCGCCGCACTGGGATCGCCTCGGGAAAATCTGTGGTTCTACAATCTCGAAATTTGCTTGCTCGAAGGCAAAACGGACGTGACGCGACTCTTCGCGCGCAATTCTTTTCCGCAAAAACCGCCGCGCTACATCCGGGCCACTTTCTATCGATACAGATTTACAACCAGCGACGAGCATCGACAGACGGGCACGTGGTGGAAACGACAGGAACTCGGCGAATACTTGCCGACGATCTCGCTCGAGCGATTTTGATAAGATTGACAACGTGGTTGTAGCCGCGTCGCTGTGCGACGTGAGCGCCCGTAGGGCGGTGGTTACAGAGCAGAGTAATTTTCATAAGATCGACAAGTAGTTGTAACCACGGGGCTGTGCGCGGTTCCGACCAGCGCACGATTTGGAGTGCGGGGACGTGTCGCCGCTTTTTTACGAGGCGATCCCGCGATGGCGGACCTGGTTCCAAAGCGCGCGGACATGTCCGCGCACTCCAAAGGCAGCGCGCCGCCGCAGGGCGGTTGAGAGACGCGTCATCTGCGAGTAACTTCGAGGATGCCGAAAGAGGAACAAATTGTGACGGAAGGGACGGTGACGCAAGTGTTGCCGGGCACGATGTTTCGCGTCGATCTTCCCGGCCAGCGCAATGTCCTCGCCCATATTTCCGGCAAGATGCGCAAGCATTTCATTCGCATCGTGCCGGGGGACAAGGTGTCGGTGGAATTGTCACCTTACGATCTGACCAAGGCGCGGATCATTTTTCGCGAGCAATAGCGCACCGCTGAAGCGAATGCGCGCGTTAAATCGTTGAAACGTTAAAGCATAAATCGCTTCAACCCTGTAACTCCTTGACGCTTCAACGATCGATAAGATCGACATTTTCATAAGCGCAAGCGAGGCGCGAGTTGCGTTTTTGTTAGGGAAGGATTTGTTCGGCGCGCTATTTGCTCAAAATCAAGAGCGCGCGGATAGTTGCAGTGAGATTTAACTGGAGAACACCAATGGCTGAAGAAAACAAACATGGAATGACAGACGCGCAAAGCAAACTGGAGAGCAGCAAGACACACGCGCGCAAAGCCGCTGAGAATTTGCGAGACGCGGCTGGCGCAATGGCGGGAGAATACCGTGGCAAGGCTGAGCAAGCCTGGGGCGAAGCACGCGGCAAAGCCGAGCAAGCCTGGGACGATGCGACGACTCGCGTCCGCACGTTTCAGGATGACGCCGAGCAGTATGTGCGCGAAAACCCGACCAAAGCGGTTTTGACGGCGCTTGGAATCGGGTTTGTCCTGGGCCTCATCTTCCGGCGTTAATCGCGCTGCGCTGAATGGCTGACGAAGCCACTCGCTCCCGCAACCCCGCGGGACACGCCGGTTTGCTCGATAACTTGCTCGCGCTCGCGAGCGCGCTGGCGGGTTTTTTCGAAAGCCGCTTTGCGCTCTTTTCGAGGGAATCGAAAGCGGCCCTTGTGCAGATGCTCGGCCTCGCCGCTTGTCTGATTGCGGCTGTGATGCTCGTCGCGATTGGATATATTTTTCTCATCGTAAGCGCGGTCGCCGGCCTGGCGCACCTCGCTCAGGTCTCGTGGCTGTGGGTGACGATGGCGGCGGCCGGGATGCATTTCCTCATCGCGCTGGTTCTCCTCCTGGTCGCGCGCAGCCGCATGACGAAGCCGCTCTTTCGCGCGCCGGCATCTGAATTAAAGAAAGATCGCGAATGGCTAAGGAATTTGGAAACGACGAGCCGGCCGAGGAATTGAGAGAGGAAATCGCGCGCTCGCGCGAACGCCTGACGCGTGACCTCAGAGGCCTACGCTACGAGCTGGATTTTCCGCGCAAGATCCGGAGGTCGTTTCAAACTCAAACGGTTCTCTGGCTGGCCGGGGCGGCTGCGGCCGGTCTTCTTTTCACCGTCCTACCGGGGCGGAAGAAAAAAGTTTATGTCGATCCAAAAAGCGCGAGGAAATCGACCGGAAGACTTCTCGAAGCTGGGTTCGTGCTTGGCGTTTTGAAGATCGCGGCGAACGTGCTCAAGCCGGTGGTCGTCAGTTTTCTCAAGAAGAAAGTCAGCGCGTTTGCCAGCGGCTCGCACCGCTCGGGAAAATAGTGACTTGCTTTTGAGTTTACGCGCGGGCCGCGGCGCATAATGATTTCGGCGCGCGCCATGACCGCCAAATCCACGGAAAAGCTCGGTGCGACGCAAGCGCATCCACTTGCTCATGTCGATCAATATTTATCGATTGGACAACGGGCCGGCGCGTCCGACGTCCATCTCGGTGTCAATGCGGCGCCGCTCTGGCGCTTGCACGGAACGCTGCAACCAATCTGGCCCGACGCGCCGCGTCTCAGCGCAGATGATACACGTACGCTGGCGGATGGTTTTCTCACCGAATCGCATAAGACGCAATTGGCCGAGCGCGGCGATGCCGATTTTGCCTACGCAAATAATTTCGGTCGCTTTCGCACGAGCGTCGTGCGCCAGCGGCTCGGAGTTGACCTCGTCTTTCGCATCATCAACACCCAAGTGCGGACGATGGATGAGCTCGGTCTGCCCGAGCATCTCAAATTACTCACGCGCTATCAAAACGGCCTCATCTTGGTGACTGGCTCGGTCGGCAGCGGCAAATCCACAACGCTGGCTGCATTGGTTGAGCAAGTGAATCTGGAGCGCCGCGAGCACATCATCACGCTCGAAGATCCGATCGAATACATTTTGGAGCCAAAAGGTTGCCACATCACGCAACGCGAAGTGCACACGCACACGCGCTCGTTCGCCGCGGCGTTGCGTGGCGCACTGCGTGAAGACCCGGACGTGATCATGGTCGGCGAAATGCGCGATCTGGAAACGATCTCGCTCGCCATCACGGCGTCGGAGACGGGTCATCTGGTTGTGGGAACGCTGCACACCGGAAACGCTTCGCGCACGCTCGACCGATTGCTCGACGTCTTCCCGCCCGATCAACAGGATCAAATTCGCGTCATGGTGAGCGAATCGTTGCGCGGCATTATTAGTCAGCAGCTTGTCCCGCGCGCCGACGGACAGGGTCGCGTGCTTGCGCTGGAAACGCTGGCCAACACACCGGCGGTCGCCAACGTCATTCGCGAAGCAAAAACCTACATGCTGCCCGGTATTATTCAGACCGCCAAAAAGCAAGGCATGCAACTCATGGACGATGCACTGGTCGATCTTTACAATCGCGGCTTCGTCAGCGCTGAAGAAGCTTACGCTCGCGCCGATCAAAAACAGGAAATGCGAAAGCATCTGAGAATCTGAACCGCGGATTACGCGGATTTAAACAGATGACCAGAAAGATTCACGAAGCTCTAAACCGCGGATGACGCGGATAACACGGATGAGGAAAATAATTCACGAAGAGTTGAGCGGCATAATCATTGGGATCGCGATGGAGGTGCTCAACGAATTGAAGCCCGGGCTGGATGAGAAGCTTTATGAGCGTGCTATGATCATTGAACTGAACCGGCGCGGGCATACTGTTTCAGTTCAAAGCTCCTTTCCGGTTTTTTATCGTGCCGAGTTGATTGGCAATCTTGTTCCAGACCTGATTGTCGATGATGCAATCATCGTCGATCCCAAAGTTGTCTCATGCTTTACAGAAACGCACGTGGCCCAAATGATCGGATATTTGAATATCACCGGACTGGAACTCGCACTTCTCATAAACTTCAAAAACGCGCGTTTGGACTGGAAACGCGTTGTGCGCCAGCAACAGCTTGATCAACGCGATGATCCGAATCTTCATAGCTAACTCTTCTTATCCGTGTCATCCGCGTAATCCGCGGTTCTTCTGATGCCTTACCTTGATCAATTTCTCAGCGTGATTGTCGATCAAGGTGGCTCCGATCTGCACATCGGCGAAGGCCAGCCGCCAAAGATGCGCAAGCACGGTGATGTGGCGCCGATCCGGGCGGAGGCCGTGTCACATAACGAGGCGCTGTCGATGTTGAGCGAGGTTTGCGGTCAGCATAACTGGGAAATTTTCGAGGGGCGCGGCGATCTCGACTTCGCTTACGAGATGGACGCAGCTTCCCGTTTTCGCTGCAACTATTTGAAACAGGCAAACGGTTATGGCGCTGTCTTTCGTTTGATTCCGACGAAAATTGCGACGCTGGAAGAGCTTGGCATTCCGCCGGTCGTGAAGCAATTCGGACACTTGCGCGGCGGTCTGGTCCTTGTCACCGGGCCGACCGGGTCGGGCAAATCGACCACGCTCGCGGCGCTGGTCGATTACATTAACGAGAATTTTCCGCGGCACATTGTGACGATCGAAGAACCGATCGAGTTCGTGCACGATAACAAACGGTGCATCATTACCCAGCGCGAAGTCCCGGGAGATGCGGAGTCGTTCCCCGCAGGACTCAAAGCAGCGCTACGCGAGGATGCCGACATTGTGCTCGTCGGCGAAATGCGCGATCTCGAGACCATCGCCCTCGCGCTCACCGCCGCGGAAACCGGGTTGCTCGTCTTCGGCACGCTACACACGAACAATGCGCGCAAAACGGTCGATCGAATGGCGGATGTTTTCCCGGCGTCGCGACAAGCGCAGGCGCGGGCCATGCTCGCGAACTCGCTCCGCGGCGTGCTCGCGCAATTGCTGTTGAAAAAAACGGATGGCTCCGGCCGCATCGCGGTCAACGAAATCCTCATCGCGAACGCCGCCGTCTCCGCCATCATTCGCGAAGGCGCGACGCAAAAACTTCAGGATGTGATCGTTTCCGGAAGAGGGCAGGGAATGCAATTTATGGATGACGCGATTTGGGCGTTGTTCCAGCAAGGCATCGTTTCGGCGCATGAAGCGTTCATGAAGGCAATTGACAAAAACCGGTTCAAAGAATTCCTTCCATCAGAAGAACAAAGCCTCGGCGACGCCGCCGGCGCGGTTCCGGACAACGAGAAACGGCAACCCGGTAACTTCGTCAAAAAGGTGGGATCTCGCGCACCGCGACGATAATTGTCGTCAGCTACGCGCGGTCTCGGCAGAACCGGTTGTGCTGGGTCTGGTAAACGCAGCCAACAGCAACGTCACCGACGCGGCAACCACCAGGAGGAAACCGACAACAAAGAGTGGCGCGTCGAAGTAGCGCACGCCCATGAGCGCAAGCAGCGTCAGAGGAAGTGTTGCAACCGTGAGGGCAGTTGTCCGAACGATCACCTGGGCCCAACGAGTCGAATGTGGCGCGGCATAAAA